>JAAUYH010175692.1_pt1 | contig 17587 bp, 16 predicted proteins | sample 7278061 | NCBI WGS metagenome assembly JAAUYH01 (sample SAMN14350203, study PRJNA611818) | marine sediment metagenome | isolation source: surface marine sediment (0.6m) | place: French Polynesia: Moorea | collected 2018-08 | reverse complement strand
CCCTGGACGTCCACGACGATGAACTCGGAATAGAAGGCGCCTCTGAGGACTTCATTGGGACCGAATTCGAGCACAAACGTACCGCCGATGAAGCCACCTTCCAGGATGTCCTCATTGTCCACATGAGTCGCGGTATTTTCGTACACTATGATTTCAACGTTGCCATTGATCGCAGTTTTCTCAAAGCTCGCGGCTTGATTCTCCATCTGGAATTCAGCCGTGACCTTGCCCAGCTCACGTGGCTCCTCCGGTCCGATCACTTCATACCTACCCACGCCGAACGCAGAAGGAATGAAGTTTTCGACTTCGAGTTCGACCACCCATTCCTGGCCGTCGATCGTTGCGGTGCCCACCGCGGCTTCTATCGAGCACAGGGTTGACTCACTGAAATCGGGTATTTCATCGGCCGGATCTGTATCCGGTTCGTGCGGTCCCCGATACTCCCGCTCAGCAAAGATCGCGATCTCGTCGGTCGTCAATATATCGAATTCGAATCCGAAAAAGTTCCCCTTGATGTTGAGGTTCTCCTGTGTCGAGTCAAACGGTGGCGGCCCAATGGGGCTGTCACCACATGCAACAGTCAACAAGCCAACTGCCCCCAAAAAGCATATCGACCATTTGTCGCTCATATAATCTCTCCTGCGATACCTGGTAAATGGCGCATAGGCAATTCAATGCGGACTTTTCGACAACGGCCGGTGAACATGGAGCAAGGCTGGCACATATGAACAGTCCTCATCCCGATCTTAATATCATAAACCCTAGTGAGCCTGCTAGATACCAGATGGACCAATCCACCGCCGACGGATCCTTACATATAGGTGAAATAGTCTTCAACATCTTGCCGCAAACAGACCCGGAAAGTCAGCAACGAGCGGCGCAAGCCGTGTGAGTAGGAGAGGCGCCCATGCCGATACCTTCCTGGCTTGAGGCTCTGTTGAGGATAAGTATGCTACTCATGCAGGCCTCGATGACCAGCGCTCCGCAGCCCGACTCCGCTCGCGTATGTCGAGGTTAGAGCTCGCTGCCATCCGGTGCAGCCCTTCGTAAGGGTAGGTACGGAAATCTATCATTCACCCAAAATGGTGTTCCAGACCGTTCGGTGCTAGTGCACACACTGTGGCATGCAATTAATTTGAGTGGGCGGTCTTGTTATTTCCTAATATATCGGCGACGAGAGCATTGATGCGACCGAGTCCCTCGACCAAGTAATCCTCTGCCAAGGCCGAGCTAAAGCGAAAATGTCGCTTGAGGCCAAAACAGCTGCCCGGCACCACCAGGGTGCTGTGCTCGGCCACCAGGCGATCGACGAAGCGCTGTGAATCGATAGGCAAATCATATCGGACAATGCTCATCGCCGACGCCTGGGGCGGGACTACCGAAAACACCTTTGGATGCTGGGCCAGCTCGCGCGTGAGGACATCAAAGCCACGGCTGATGAGGTCGCGGGCCCGCGCCGTCAGCTTGGGACGGACGTCGGCAGATAAGGCGATGCTGGTAAGGACATTGCCCAGCATGGTGGCACTAATCGTCGCATATTCATGCCGCCGCCACAGGCTCGGAATCAGGCTCTTGGGCGCCACTAGCCAACCGGTGCGTAGGCCGGGCAGGCCATAGGCCTTGCTCATGCTGTTGATGGCGATGACGCGATCGTACGTGCCCCAAAACGATTCGGTTTCCGCGCCGCCATGGCGTTCGGTGCCGGCATAGACCTCGTCGGCCACGATCCATGCGCCCACCTTGGCGGCCGCCGCGATCAGGGCCTCGCGTTCCTCTGTGCGCAAAATATGCCCCGTCGGATTGTTGGGGTTGATAACGCATAGCATTTTGGTCTCGGCGGTGACCTGGTCTTCGAGCTGCTGCAGATCGAGGGCCCAGTTTTGCGACTCGACGAGGTCGACGCTTTTCACCTCCACGCCGAGATTGGCCGCGTTGCCGGCAAGCTGCAGATAGCTCGGCTGGATTGTTACCACCCGATCGCCGCGTTCGAGCAAGGTGGCGGCGACCAGGTGATTGGCTTCCGAGGCCCCCACAGTGACGAGAACGTTATCGGCACTGGCTCCCTGGTATAGGGCCGCGATCTTGCGGCGCAATTCCGCTGTGCCGCGCACTTCGGGATAGTCCATGAGGGTGTCGCGGAGCGCGTCGGTCTCTGTCCCCGCCATGTCGAGCAGCTGCCCGAGGGTGAGCGGATGAACGCCACTTTCCGAAAAATTGTAGGCCACGTCTTGTTCGTTATCCGAGAGATAGTTCTCGACCGCCAGCGGTTGAAACATCAAAAGGCTCCTATGTAAGTCGGAATAGTCTACGACGAAAAGATATGCATGTGGGTCACGCTTCTGGTGTGCCGCAGCTTGGAAGTCTGCATCAGACACGACAATCGCAGATTGTAGCCTTCCTCGCAGCACTCGTCCGTGGCGTTGGCGCACACTCAGCCATGGCCAAATTCCCCGCCAATGACATCATTACGCTGCTCGACGCCGACTTGCCTCTGAATCTGGGCGAGAGTACGTCGCAGGATCTTGTCCTCGGCGAGCTCATGGACGAAGCGCTGCTCGCCGAGATGCGCACCCTGCGGCTCGGCTATAGCTCTTCCCGCGGTCGCGACGACCTGCGCGCCGCCATTGCTGCGGACGCCGGGGTCACGGCCGACGAAGTCCTCATCACCACGGGCGCCGCAGGCTCGCTGTTTTTGACGCTGTTTACCTGCTGCGAGCCCGGTGATGAGGTCGTGGTGACCGCGCCGCAATTTCCGCCCACGGTAGACATGATCGCGGCCTTGGGCTGCACCGCCCGCATGCTCCACTTGGATTTCGATCGCCGTTATCGCATAAACAATGACGATCTCGACCGGCTGCGCACCGTGCTGTCGGACAAAACCCGGTTGGTGATTGTGGCGACGCCGCAAAATCCCTCCGGCGTGATCATTGCCCCTGAAGAGCTCAAGGCCATGGCGGCCGTCGTCGGCGAGGTGTGTCCCAACGCTCAACTGCTTGTGGACGAGACCTATCGCGAAGCGGTATATCTCGGAAATAGCGCGCCGCCGTCGGCTAGCACATTTCTGCCTCGCGCTATGGTCACGAGTTCGCTGTCCAAGGCCTGGGGGGCGCCCGGTCTGCGCATCGGCTGGCTCATCTGTCGCGAGCCGGCGCTCATGCAGCATATGCTGCAAGCAAAGATGAATGTGGTGATTTCCTGCCCAGTCGTGGATGAGTTGCTGGCCCTCCATGTCCTCAGGAATCGGGAGCGTATCTTGTCGCAGCGGCAGCAGCTCTTGCGTCAGGCACTTGAGCTTGTGGAGGCATGGATCGCGCGTCATCGCGATCAGGTGGAATGGGTGCCCCCTGATGGCGGAGCGCTGTGTTGTGTACGGCTCAGGGAAGACGCCTTTGACGACGATGCGGTGGCCGGGTTTTATCGCGCGCTGGCCGATCATCAGGCCATGGTGGGCCGGGGGCCGTGGTTTTATGAGAGCGATCGGGTGTTCCGTCTCGGCTTTGGCTATCTGCCGCTGGCGCAGCTGAAGGATGCTCTGGAAGCGTTATCGCGGGCGCTGCACGATGTTGTATAACGTCTCGTGACGTTCGGTGCTGTCTCAAACTGTATACTATCGCGGGAATGATCTGGCCGCAGGGCAAGGAAACTGGCAACTCTGCCGGGGGCGCGGCCTATAAAAGGCGCAGCAAAAAAACGCAGCAAAAAAACATCCGGGCTGCATCCGTTTGTCGGGCGGTGGCGAATACCCAAGCATGTCCATCATCAAGCATGCAGTCTTTGTATCCGCTCTCTGTGCCGTTGCCCTGGTTGCCCACACGCCAGCTCACGCTGGTGACTGCGGCAGTAGCAGCTATGGCAAGTCGAGCAAAACCGCCTATGCGCAGCCCGATATTGTCGATACTGCGGTGCAGGCCGGGACGTTTAACACCCTGGTCACGGCGCTGCAGCGTGCAGGGCTGGACGGAACCTTGCGCGGGTCCGGTCCGTTCACGGTCTTTGCTCCCAGCGATCAGGCTTTTGCCAAGTTGCCACCGGGCACGGTGGAATCGCTGCTTATGCCGCGTAATCGCGCCATGTTGCAAGCGGTGCTGAGTTATCACGTGGTGCCGGGACGCCTGAGCGCGACCGATGTCGGCCGTCAAAGTGGTGCGATTACCGCCAATGGGCAGCGGGTGGATTTTCAGGCCCGTGGCCAGCGGATTAGCGTGGATTCAGCCCGGGTGGTCCAGGCCGATATCGCCGCCGATAATGGGGTGATCCACGTGATCGACCGGGTGTTAATGCCGGCGGGCGTAGATCTGGTCGATACTGCGCGGCAGGCGGGGACGTTCAATACACTATTAAATGCCCTGAGCGCGGCCGAGCTGGAGCAGGTGCTGCGTGGCGAGGGGCCGTTTACGGTGTTTGCGCCCACGGACAAGGCGTTTTCGCGCTTGGGCCAAGATGCCATCGCCGGGCTTCTGGCGCCGCAAAATCGCGATCAGTTGGTGGCCGTGCTCAGCAATCACGTGGTCTCGGGCCGGGTGTACGCCGACGCGGCAGTGGCCGCGGGGGCCGCGCATACGCTGGCCGGCAATGGTCTTCGCTTTGCCGTGCAAGAGGGGCGTTTGCGGGTCAACGGTGCCCGTATCGTCAGCACGGATCTCGATGCGCAAAACGGTGTGATTCATGTGGTCGATCGGGTACTGGTACCGTAAACCCCAAGGGTAAATTGCCATCGTCTCGGTTTTGTTGTATGTCTCGGGCGTAGAGGTGATTCTGCTTTCGATTTTATCTGCGGCGGGCTTCGTGGCTGCGAGTCTGCAATCCGGGCTGCGCACAAGTCTGCAGCCGGGGGGCCCAAGTGCGTCTGAGGCCAGTCAAGGGGGTGGGGCCGCGTCCACGCCTGCGCTACTGGCCCGGGTCGCCCGCGGTGAGTCTGCGGCGGTCAAGGATTGTATTGGCCGCTATAGTCCGCTGGTATGGTCGATGGCGCGCTCGATGTCGGCCACTCAAAGTGAGGCCGAGGACGCGGTGCAGGAGATTTTTATCGAGCTGTGGAAAGTCGCCGATCGTTACGATCCAGCGAAGGCGTCTGAGCGTACATTTATCGCCATGATCGCCCGTCGTCGTCTCATCGATCGTCTACGCGCCGCGCAGCGTAAGCCGGCCATGGATGCTCTCGACCACGAGTCGGCGTACGGTCGCCGCCATATCGAGCGCAGTGCGGAGGCATCGATCGCGGCCAACGCGCTCAAGGAGTTGGCCGTAGAGCAACGGCGAGCGTTGGAGTTGTCGGTGGTCCACGGTATGAGTCATGGCGAAATCGCCGAGGATATGGGTCTACCTCTGGGAACGGTAAAGTCCCATGTGCGCCGGGCTTTGGCCCTGGTGCGCAAGCGTCTTTTGCCGCCCGATGAGGCCGAGAGCACGTCGTCGGCGGTTTCGGCCAAGGCGAGGAGGCGGGGCTCATGACCGGCAATGGTAGCGGCAAGCGGCGCGGTGCACAGCGGCGCGAGGATTTGCTCGCCGATCGGGCCACAACTGGGCTGAGTGAGGCCGAGCTCGATGAGTTGGCCAGCCTCAGCGATCGCGAGGGCGGCCAAGGCTACGAATTGGCTGCCGCCGCAGTGCATTTGGCCTTGCTGAGCGAAGAGCAGGCGCCGTCAGATTTGTTGCGCAAACGTCTGGAAAACGATGCCCGCGCGTTTTTTGCCGGTAGGCAGTCAGTTGTTGGATTGGGTGGTGGGTCGTCAGCAGGATCGGTGCGGGCACGGCGGTGGCGAGGTTATGCGACGGTGGCCATGGCGGTCTGCGCAGCAGCGGTGGTACTGCTGATTTGGTTTGTCCGCGATTCTGGTCCCGCCAGCACGATGGCCGATATTATGCAAGAGCGCGAGATGTTGCTGTCCCAACAAGGGGATGTGTTCGTATGGCCGTGGCAGGCGGGTCCCGATGCCACTGCCCAGGGCGCCAGCGGTGATGTTGTCTGGAGTGATGGGGCGCAACAGGGCTTTATGCGCATTCGCGGTCTGGCCGCCAATGACCCCGACGAGTTTCAGTATCAATTGTGGATCTTCGATGCCGGGCGCGACGAACGCTATCCGGTAGATGGCGGGGTGTTTGATATTTCTGCGGATGCGGCTGAAATTGTCATTCCCATTGCCGCTAAGCTGCGCGTGGGTGATCCGGCGCTCTTTGCAGTGACCGTGGAACGGCCGGGTGGGGTGGTGGTGTCGTCGCGCGAGCGCATTGCGCTGCTGGCCGAGCAGATTTAGGTCCCACGCGCGGCTGAGAGGCTTGATGAATGTACATGGTAGGGGGCGCTGGTGCTCGACTTTGTTGTATGTTCATAGTATGAGGGGGATGCAATGAAATTATTTACGTTCCCCGGACCGCCCAACCCCACCAAAGTGCACATCTATTTGGCAGAAAAGGGCATCTCTGTCGATACCGAGCTGGTCCACCTGCTCAAGGGTCAGCAAGATAGTGAGGAATTCCGCGCCATCAACCCTATGGGCAAGGTGCCGGTGCTCGAACTCGACGACGGTTCGTACATCACGGAGTCGTTGCCCATTATCGAGTATTTTGAAGAGCTCCATCCCGAGCCGCCCCTCATCGGTACTTCGCCGGCCGAGCGGGCCCACGTGCGCGCGCTTGAGCGACTCTGTGACAATGGCATCTTGGCCCCAGCCGCCGGTATTGTGCATGCGACCCGTTCCCCGCTTGGGTTGCCGCCCAATCCCGACTTGGCTGCGCGGGCGCGCAAACGGCTCGATCAGGTGTTGGCCATCGTCGATGCGAAGATCGGCCATCATCCCTTTGTTGCCGGTGAGCGGCTGACCATCGCCGATTGTACTCTATGCGCGGGCTTGCACTTTGCCCGCTTTGGCCAGGTGGACGCGCATACTGGTTTTGCCAACATCGCCCGTTGGTACGAGGAGTTTTGCCAGCGACCGAGTGCCCAGATCCGCCCGCCCGCGTCGTCGTGATTGCCTTTGTCGCGTCGTGGGCCTTTAATGCTTCAATCTTGTGGCGTGTATCTCACGGTGCCGCGGACAATGTCGAGGATGGCGATGTTGTCGTCGAGCGTGCGCGAGTCGCCGTCATTTGGGCTGTCGGCAGCCGCGATAGTCAGACGGACCACAGTGCCCGCGATGCCGCGGATGTCTTCGATGTTGTCGGCCAGGCTGCGCGTCGCGGTCTGGGCGCCGTCGATGGTGACGACGATGTCGCCGACTTGGATGCCGGCGCTTTCCGCTGGGCCGCGCGGCAATAACTGCTGCACGACCAGGCCGCGGTCTCCCTGGGCCAGCGCAGCACCGATGCCGGCAAACTCGATGGTTTGGTCGGCGCCAAAGGGGATGGCGGTCACCGTGACTTCTAGCGGGTGTTCTTCGCCGGCCACCAGTACGAGTCCCGATATAATCCGGCCGATGTGGGCCGGGTGCTGGACCTCGACGCTGCGCCTGCCGGGTCTGATATCGGCGATGGTAAATCGGCCGTCGGCGTCGCTGTAGGCCACGGCGGTCTCGCTGCCCGTGGACGTGCGAATCAATGCCCCCGAGACCGGGCGGCCACTGTCCTCGTCGCGTACGGTGCCGGCGATGCTGGCGCCGGGACTGAGTTCGATGGTGGTGCGGCTGGTGTTCCCCGGCCTCACGATGATGTCGCGTGCTTCGGCGGGGGCAAATCCCGGTGCCGCTGCGGTAACTGTGTAACGGCCCGGAGGGACGTCGTCGATGGTGAATCGGCCGTCGCCGGTTGCGCTGCGCACTTGGCGCTGCAGCCAGGCGGCGTCTGGATTGCGGTCTGCCTTTGCGTTATTGGCCGATTCTGTTTGCGGCAGAAATCCCTGCCGCTCGGCGCGTACGAGGATGTTGCGACGCGGGATGCCACCCCCGGTGACGTGGCCGGCAATGGCGCCGGCGCGCAGCATGGTCAAGGTGACGGACGTAGTGGCCTTGATCGGCCGGGGGATACGATGGTGGAGATCGGTGTATCCCGCAGCCCGCACTGTGAGCCCGCATCGGCCGCCCTTTGGGGCCGCCATGCGAAAGTGTCCGCCGTCGTCGGTCGTGGCCGGGTCGGTCTCGAATGTCCCCAATGTCAGCGACGCATCTGCGATATCGACACGAACGCTGCCGCTGCCGCTGCCGCTGGGCGGAGCATTGCGGTCACAGGCGACGGATATCGCAGCTCCCGCGATCGCATTGCCGCCATCGTCGTTTACGTGTCCGGCGATCTCGGCCAGGGGCCGCAGCCGTAGGGTCCATGAGCGAGCGGTCTGGGTCGTGGGCGCGGCGACAGCGGCGACTGGTTTCGAAGCGCCGTGACCGGCAGCCGTCGCCGTCAAGTGCACGGTCCCCGGTGGTAGGTGGCGCAGGTGAAATTGGCCGTCGTCGTCGCTATAGCCCTCGGCCACGAGGTGGCGGGCTTCCGGTGCTTGTCCCGGCTGGCGGGCGCGGGCATCGGCATCGGCATCGGTATCGGTAGACCGCTGGGCTTCGGCGACAATGCGGGCTTCGGGCACTGGCGTCCCGGCTGGGTCTACGACTTGGCCGGTGATCTCTGCCCCCGCAGGCATGAGGATCTCGATACCGCGCAAATCGCTGCCGGGGGCGACCCAATGAACGACGGTGGTGGCCTGGGGGCGACCGTCGCCTTCGGCGGTGAGTCTCACGGCGCCTGGGGGGACTTGCAGGGTAAATGCACCATCGGTGGCGCTGATGGCTTCGCCCACGGGGACGGTGTCGTCGCTGTCGAGAATTTGTTCGAAGATGCGCGTGTGATGACCGACGCGAATGGCCGCCAACGGTCGGCCGTGTTCGTCTGCGACGCGGCCGTGAATGCGGGCCAGGCGTACGACGTGGATATCGACGTTGTCTACTCTGCGGTCGCTGTCGCCGTTTGGCTCCGTGCCGGCGGCTACGTGCAGATGGGTGCCGGTCTCGGGCAGGGCCACGACGTCGGCGCCGCTGGCGCGGATTTTGTAGCGACCGGCCGGCAAGGTGAGGCGGTAGTGGCCGTCTTCGGTGCTCACGGTGTCGAACTCGGCCGTGAGTGTGCCTGGGCCAAATGACGAAGATGTCGAAGAAGATGTCGTCGCTGAAGATGCTGCCGATTCAGCGAGCGCGATCACGGCAAATGTCACGGTCACGTCGGCCACGCCGCGATCGCTGAGCATGTCGCGCACCCGGCCGCTGATTTGGGCGCTGGGCCGACCTTCATGGCCGGGTATGGCGCTGGTCGGGGTGAGCGTGGGCGGCGCATGCTTTTGCGTCAGCGCGCGCTCGGTTGCTCCGTCGTTTTTGGTACCGTTGTCTTTGGTACCGTTCGGGATCGGCTTCAACACCATGGGTTCGGTGTCGGGGCGTACGCTGGCGCGGCGCCATTCCAAGGCCAAATACCCGATAATGCCCAAGGCGATCAGGCCCGCTGATGCCCATACCAATTCGCGCTGTTTGTGATTGGCCATGTCTCGTTGTGTCCCATCGTGTCGTCGGCGCCTTGCGTTGGCGTCCATGCGTTAGTCGATAGAATCCTCAGGGGAATCGTCTGGCATGCTATCTGCCGCGCAAGCGCGAACAAAGTCGATGGGGGTCAAAAGGGCGCGAGGATTATTGTCTTCAAATACCACCACGTGCATCACTCGCAGCGATACCGCCTGTTCGGCGGCTCGGTACATGGGGGTGTGCGCCGGCAGGGCGATAAAGGCATGGCTCATGGCTTTGTCGAGGGCCGCGTCTCGGGGCAAATGGCGCGACGACAGCACTTCGCGGCTGCCAAAGATGCCCACCGGCCAGCCCGCCGAAAGGACCACCAGGGACTCGACATCTGCTTTTTCGAGGAGTTTGACCCCGGCCGAGATGGTCTCTTCCGCACCAATGGAAAAGAGTGCCTGCGATTTGGTCTTGGCCAGCGTCGTTGTTATTTGCAAGTCGCGCACCACTTCCATGGCGTCGGTGGCGGAAAATACACCCACTGCATCTCCCTGCACGGTTACGAATAGGCGGTGAATGCCTTTGTCGAGCATGCGCTGCGCGGCTACGGAGACCGATGTATCTGGGGCGACGGAAGTGACTTCGCACGTCATCACATCGGCCACGCTGCGCGACGGCAGGCGCAATGGCATACGCCGTCGCCGCATCATTAGGCGCGGCAGGCTCACGCGCAAAAGGTCGGTGCGGGTGATGACGCCGCAGAGTTCGCCACTATCGACGACGGCGAGGCTGGATACGCCATGGGTGGCCAAGAGCTCTTGGGCGCGCTCAATCGAGGCGCTGGGGGCGATTTCGTGCACCGGGGCGTGCATGTAGAATGTCACCGGGACATCGTGGCGCGGTGACGAGCGCTGTCTGGGGCCGTAGCGCTCGATGAGGAAGGATAGGAAGTCGGATTCGGAGACAATGCCGACGAGCGAACCACTTTCGACCACGGGGAGGCAGCCGAAGATATGATCGCTCAGGTTTTGCGCCGCCGATAGCGCCGGGGCATCGACGTTAATGGTCCATACGTCTTCGCGCATGATGTCGACGATGCGGGCGGTGCCCGGGTATCTGGGCGCCTTCGAGCTCAGGGCGGAAAATCGGGCCGCCAACAGGTCGCGGTGGGTCACCAGACCGGCCAAATGGCCGTCTTCTTCCACGACCGGCAAGTGGCGCACCTGGCGCAGGGCCATGAGGTCGTCGGCGGCAAAGAGGGTTTGTCCACGGCGCAGGGTGACGAGATCGGTGCTCATCAGCTCGCTCACAGTGATGGCGCTACCTTCCTGGGCCAGGGCATCAATGGCCAGGGATAGGAAATCTGCCTCTGTGACAATGCCGACCAAGCGCCCGCCGTCATCCACGACGGGGGCGCAACCAAAGTGTTGGTCGATAAGTAGTTGCGCGACATCAACGGCGGGTGTGTCGGGATGCACGCTCCACACATCGCTCGACATCACCCGGCTCACTTGCACGGACATTTGTAGTTCGGCCCGGTCCTCCAGAGACAGACTGTTGGTCGAGCTCAGTTCGGCCGCTAGCAGGTCGCGATGGGTGACCAAACCCACCAGGGCCTCATCGTCGTCGACCACGGGAATATGGCGTATGTGGCGCATACGCATGAGCTCGTCGGCCAGCATCAAGCTCTGTTCCTTGTGCAGGGTAATGACATGTTGGGACATGATGTGGCGTATCTTGATATGGTCCACGAAGTCTCCTATCCGGGGTAGTACTGGGGCTTGATGGGCGCGCTGTGCTCGTCCTTTGGGGCGCAGTTGGAATCACTGTAGGGTATCATGGCCGCCGCTGTTGTGGACCCTCAGGGCACCATCTGTCGCCACGGCATCGGGGTTAGGTGTTCGATGACGAAATCGCGAAATGCGGCCACTTTGCGCGGCAAATGGGGGTTGGGGGGATAGATCAAATACAGGGCTCCGCGGCGATTTTCCCAGCCCGGCAATACTTGCACAAGGCGGCCCTCTTCGAGGTCGCGGACGCCCAAGAACCACGGCATCATGGCAATGCCGGCGCCAGCGAGGGCGGCTGCGCGGACAAAGAGAAAATCCTCGCCGCTCACGGAACCGTGTACTTCGACATTGCATGTGGCATCGTCGGGGCCGCTCAAATGCCAGCGAGAGCGACCGCCACGTGAGCGAAACAGCACGCAATTGTGGTCGCGCAGTTGCTCGGGCGCCGATGGCGTGCCCCGTTGTTCGATATACCTCGGCGCGGCAAAGATCCGGCTTTCGGTTTCGCCGAGTTTGCGCGCGATGAGGCTGGAGTCGGCCATGCGCTCGGTGGCGCGCAGGGCCACGTCAAAGCCGCTCTCGATGAGATCTACCATGCGCGCATTCAAGTCGACTTCTACCTGCACGGCGGGATAGCGATCGACGAAGCGGGTGATGATCTCGCCGAGGAAGCCGACGCCGATGTCATAGGGGGCCGTGATGCGCAAGATTCCGCTGGGCGCTTCCTGCATGTGGGATACTTCGGTCTGGGCCTCGTCAATGGTGATGAGGGCTTCGCGCACGCGTTCGTAATAGGCGAGGCCGGCGTCGGTGAGGCGCAATTTTCGCGTGGTCCGCTGCAGCAGTTTGACGCCCAAGATATCCTCGAGTCGGGCGACGCTGCGGCTGACGGTGGATTTGGGCAGGCCCATATCGCGGGCCGCCGCCGAAAAGCTCTTGGCCTCCACCACGCGTACAAAGATGGCAATCTCGTTCAAATTCATCGCTTGCCAACGAATTGTACGCCAAGGCTGGTGAAATAATATGGGGGCGGGGAGCGAGGGGCTAGATTCCGCGAAAGATACGGGCGAGCCAGCCGATGAGCGAGCGCGGGATGTGGGGGCCATCGGCTACGAGCAGCCAGATGCAGGGTTCGTCGCTGTCGATCTCCTGGGCGTGGTTGGCGCTGTTGTCGCGCAAACTGAGATCGCCGCGGCGGTAATGGCCGGCGTCGTCGGTAAAGCCTCCGGTTAGGACCAAGGTGGCTTCGGCGCCGGGATGGGCGTGGTTGGGTACCCGAGATCCCGGGGCCAGACGGATGAGCTTGACCAATTTCTCGTCGGGCAGAGAGGGCACGTCAAGCACGGCCAGTGAGCGGGTGGCCTGGTACCAGGGGGCTTCCTCTAAACTGCCGATAAGGGCAAAGAGCGGCGCCGGTACAATGCCGGTGGGATCGACGGCGGGTGTGCTCTCAGGTGATTGGTCGAGTCTGGGGTGGCCGGGGGTTATGAGCCGAGAGGGGGCGCCTTCCGGCATGCCGGCGCGGGCCTCCTCCTCGTCGATTTTGCCCAGGATGGATATGAGTTGGTCGTCGAAAGCGCTGTCGCCAGCGCTGTCACCGGCGCCGGCACTAGTTACAAGTTGGCCCGGCGCGGTTGACGGTGCTGTGGCGACTGGGGCCGCTGCCGGTCCCGGCGTGCCGGTTAGGGAAGCGCCCACGGCTGCGGCTTCATCGCCCACCGCGGCCATCATGAGTGCTGCGCCCACGGCCTCGGCTTGCTCGACGCGTGCCCGGCACAGGGGGCAGAGGGTCAGGTGCGTGGCGACGAGGAGGGATTGCGATGCGCTCAGGCTACCGCTGGCATAGGCGATGAGCACGTCATCGGGCACGTGGTGTTGGGGTATGCGATCTTGCGCCACGGCCTATCCCTCCTCCCCCATGATTTCGCTGTACCCGAGCGTGGTGCGCAAGTGCCGATATGCCAGGCGCAACCGGCTCTTGATCGTCCCCTGGGGCACCTGCTGTTCCTCGGCCAAGGTCGATGTAGACTTACCGCAAAAATAGACCCCGCGCAGCACACTGGCCTGCTCTTTTGGTAATTGGGCCAACGCAGCGTGTAATTGGCGATCGCCTTGGCGCTGGACGGCGGCGTCTTCCGGAGATGCGGCGTCGGAGGCCACATCGGACACCAGGGCGGGATCGCGAGGATCGACGGTGAAATGGCGCTCTTTATGCCACATGTCGATGCGCACGTTGCGGGCGATGCGAAATATCCACGTATCTGCGGTACCGCGGTTCATGTCAAAGCTGGCGGCGCCGCGCCATACCCGCAGCATCGCCTCTTGCACCAGTTCGTCGGCGCGTTCGGCGGCAATACCGGCCCGCATGTAGAATCCTTTGATGCGTGGCGCGTAGGCGCGAAAGAGCGCCGAAAAAGCATCGCGGTCGCGGTGTTGGGCAATGCGCAAAAGCAGCGCGCTTGCCTCGGCCGAAGGTTCAGACATGTGGACTCTTGCTTGTACCCGAGGACGGGGGCGATTTCAATTCGGTGGCGGGGTCATTTGTGGCCCGGTGGTGTAGCCGGGTGGTGTGGCGAGGTGAGGGGGCCGGGGCGTGGAGGATGGGATATGCGGCCGTTTACAGCGCGCAGCGAGGATCTGAGGCTTGGATGGCCAAGATCTCGGCTTCGGTGAGGGGAAATGGCTCGCAGCCGTGGTCGGTGTGGCACACGAGATCGAATTTGGCCTCTGCTTCTTGATGGCAATCTCGGCAGGTGAGGCCGTCAGGGTTGATGTTGGGGTCGGGATTGACGATGTCGGCCCCGCCGCGTGCCGTGATGGTCGTGCCCTGTTCGTCGACGGCTAAGGCGAAAAATTCCCAGTCATTGCTGGATGGGTCAAAGCCTGGGCGGCGCTTGACCATGGCTTCGACGGCGAATACTTGCAGGATGGTGCCCACTGGATAGGTGCCGCCATTGGGGTCGGCGGCCACTGCTTCGGCTTCGGCTTGGTGACCGAGCGGGTTGAGAACGCGGAGATGGCCAACTTGCGGCCAATCGAGGATGCATGAGAAATCGCTGGCCTGAAGTTCGAGGTCTTCGACGACGCCGGCATCGGGGCCGGCGTTTGCTGGAGCGTCGGTGTCGTCGTCGCTGCAGCCGGTGGCGAGGAAAAGAGCACATAGCATCGCGGCAATTTTGTAGTTCATGGTGGGGAGTCCTTTGTGTGGGTGGGTTTGTGCTCTCGAGTACCGACAGCGGCGACAAACGGATCACTCCGAAGGGGAAAAAAATGTCCGCGGCAAAAAAATCTCCGGGTCATCACTTTCGCACTTGCTCAACCGCATGGTTGAACATATATTCAACCGCGTGGTTGATAGTGACGACAACGAGGCAGCCGAGAGCGAAGATGACGCAGAGCGACAGCAGCGACTCAATCAGGTCTTTCAGGCACTCGCGGATCCGACGCGGCGCAAGATCATCGAGCTTTTGCGCGAAGCCGGTGAGCTGCGGGTGGGCGACATCGCTAATGCGTTCTCTATGAGCCTAAACGGGGTCTCCAAACACCTCAAAGCATTGGAGCGCGCAGATCTCGTACTGCGCCGCAAAGATGGCCGCGCGCATTGGCTGCGGGTGCACTGGCACGCGCTTCAGTCGGCCTACGAATGGCTGCATTTTCATCGTCACTATTGGAGCGCACGCCTCGATGCGCTCGCCGACTATGTTCTCGAACAGACAACTGCCAAACCAGATAGAAGTGAGAATACCGATGAATGATGCCCTAGAGCTCAAAGTAAGCAAAACGATCCCCGCTCCGGCCAAGGATATTTTCGAAGCCTGGCTCGATCCCAAAGCACTGGCCCGATTTATGAAACCCGGCCCCAGCATGGCGGATGCCGATGTCGAGGTGGACGCGTCAGTGGGCGGCAGCTTTCGCATCGTGATGAAGGCCGGCGATAAGCAATTTGCCCACGAAGGTACCTATCAACGCATCGATAAGTACCGGGAATTGGTGTTTACCTGGATATCGGATTTCACCATGCCCGGCAGCACGGTGACGCTGACCTTCCGCGAGATTTCGCCAAGGGAAACCGAGGTCCATCTGCACCATATCGGATTTCCCAGTCCGGACTTGCGCGATAATCACAAGCAGGGTTGGGCCGAGATCTTGGATATGTCGGCCGCGCTGGTTTCGTAGTCGATATTCGCCGCTGGTACGGTGGCCGCCGCCGTGCCGGCGGCGGGTCGCCGCTATCGTGGTCGATAGGCTGATAGCGCGATACAATTGGGATTCTGTAGAAAAAAACGCCAACTATCCGCGCGCGATTGCGGTCCTGTCGGCAGCTCGCTCAGGGGATGCCAGGCAATATCGGCAAATCCCAATTTGAACATGGTTCTTTCATAGGTGGTGCGCTCCCATTGCCAAGTGTCTGCGCGCATCCCGCCGATTTCCAACGCCAGGCGGTTGGACTCCGCGCTTGCTTTGCCGACGTACAAGCCGGTCTTGGTCAACCATTCGGACTTGTTTGCCAGTTCGGGGTCGTAATCTGGATTTAGATTCAGGGTGACAAAGCGACCGCCCGGAGCGAGGTTACGATATACCAGCGCTAGCATATCTCGCAGTTGCTCATGGGTCTCTGCGTAATGAAGCAGGTATACAGCCGTAATTAGATCGAATCCTGTCTCAGCGAGATATTCGCGATCCCGAGCATCGAGGACGAAGTACTCAATGTCGGGGGAGAGCTGTCTCGCTATGTCGATCTGATCGGGTGAAACATCGCTGCCACATGCGTGAGCACCGCTGTCACGCAGGATTTGGGTCCATCGCCCAAAGCCGCAGGCCAAATCGAGCACCCGCTTGCCCCGGACATCTCCCAAAATGGACTGGAAATTGTGGATTTCGATGTCGACGAAATCCTGCGGAACCGAATTGGCGCCCTCGTAGAACGCCGCGCCTTTGCCATCGTACTGTGCCATACGGCACAGTACGACTATTGTTCTCTAGATCAAGAATAAATAAGGAATGAATAGAGATTCGCCGATACATGTGTATCGGGTTATTACCGGGCGGGCGCGATCTTCATATCCAATGACAGTTTCATGCCCATATTGCGATCTTCGCCGGCAATCGTCATACGCATGTCCATTTCTGAGGCGACTTGCGCGTGAGACGTCGGCGTCAATCGCCGCAGCGGAATGCGTACGTTGCCGCTGCCGCGGCCGTTCATCGACAGGAGTTCGGCCGAGCTTCCCGGAGGCATGGCGGGATTTTGGATGGTCTGTTTCGCGGCGGTTTGACTGATACTCACGTCGCAGACGACGCCGTGTTTGGTGAACTTCTTCAGGCGATAACGCGCAGTCTGCATGACCACAATACCATTGTTCTCCAATTGGGACTTCACTTCCCATTCAGCGCCAACGCCGACGGCCTCTGCCGGCAGAGGCGAGCTCATTTGTTGAATAGATTGTTCGAGTGACGAAGTGAGTTGGGCGACCTGCGGATCGGCGTTTTCTCCTAACTCGAATCCCCCTTCGAGGGTCAGGCCGCGCGAATCGACAATCGCGTATCCCTGCATCGTCTGCAGTGATGACACGGCTTGTTGAATCGATGCCTTGACCATTGGCTGGACGCCCGGCGTATCGAGCAGTTCGGTGCCGGTATAGCGAAATTGCTGGCGCATGCGGCCCTTGGCGTCGACGTCGGTGACTTCGACCTCCATGCGCATGCGCATAATCGGCATTACCATATCTCCCATGGTGTTCCCTCCCATGGACATCGACATGGTCATGCCCATATCGATTTGCATGGTTTCTTTGGTTCCGCGCGGGACCGCATAGCGGAGTTTTTGCCGTTTGCCCTTGCCGCGGGATTTCAGGGTCACCTCGGGACCCTTGCCGATGCCGCCGATCTTGTTGCCACTGTCGGCCCATACAGGTGATAGCGGCAGCATGCACGCAAGAGTGAACGAGAAACAGAGTAATCGCGATGTGAAACGCATGATAATTCCTTAGCTAATGTGCCCCCATCCTAGCATGATCGGGCATCTGGCCTGAATGAGACCGAGCACAGTTCGATCAGCGTGATTGAGGCGCAGCAGGCGGCAGCGTTCGCAAAATGAGCTGCTGCGCGTTCTATAACGTGTTGGTGAGCCTCATATATGGAGTGGTTGCCTTGCGATTTGGAAGCAGTATGCCTGTGCTCCGGGCGCCTGTCGCGATCTGTAATGATGCAAGGGCCTTGTCGTTCCATTCTCGGAAGAGGGTGTCATCAAATTTGTACCCTTTTCGCTCACGGCAAGATGGTCTAGATTGAATGCAACGAACGGAGCGACGAAAAAATATATAATTACCGGCTGGTCTTATCAAAAAATGTATCGTGATTCGATCTGGTGAACATCAT
>JAAUYH010023162.1_pt1 | contig 17587 bp, 15 predicted proteins | sample 7278061 | NCBI WGS metagenome assembly JAAUYH01 (sample SAMN14350203, study PRJNA611818) | marine sediment metagenome | isolation source: surface marine sediment (0.6m) | place: French Polynesia: Moorea | collected 2018-08 | reverse complement strand
ATCACGTCGCCAAAATGAACCTTACGCGTGATGATCGCGAAATCCTGAAAGCAGCTTTCAAGCTTTGCATTTGAGGTCCTGATATGTGGCGCATCGCATTTTCGACACTAATGGGGCTTGCATCCGTCGCAGTGGCCGAGGACGCGGCGTACTATCGGGTTTTGACCGAGAACCTCGCCTGTATTGCTGATCATCATGACATCTACCGCAAGATGGGCGACCCGGTCTTTGTCGTCGTTACCGCAAAGTGCCCGCCTGAAGAGGCCGCCTCGATCCTCGACATCTTGGTGAACGAGGTCCCCAATCCAGACTTTCAGGACGACCGGCTGGATGAGTTTCTTTCGCTAACGCCTGAAGATCTCGATTGTCTTTCGCGTACTGAATTTCCCGAGACAGAGGTTATCCGGTTCTTTCCCGCCGAATGCCGCATCGAGGTGGAGTAGTGGCTGGCGGCTCCAACACCGGAACGATCGAATTGGGCCTGAAGGTGGCGACATTGTTGATCGCTGTGTTCGGTGTCTGGAAATTCTTCGACGAGCGCGCCTCGTCGGCAAGAGCCGAGGCAAAGGCCCGTTCGCTCGGCTATATCGAGCGATTTGCGGATGCGGAGATGATCGCGGCCCGGAGTCGGCTTTTGGCCTTTTGGCAAGATTATCCCAAATTCGCGCAGTTCGTGCGCGAAAATTCCATCACCGAACGGGAATACCAGAACTTCGTGCTGGCCACCTACCCCAGACGGGCCGATCGGAGCCGGATCGACGCGGCACTGTTCCGTTTGCAGGTATTTTTCGACGAAGTCGCTTTTTGCCGGGAGTCCGAGGTCTGCGACAAAAAGATCCTCGACGGATTCTTTTGCACTTATGCTACCGGATACGCGCGGATTTACGGTCCATTCTACAGCCGGCTGGCGAAAGATATCGGTTCGGATCCGCTTGACATGAAGCTGCAGGCACTGGCTGGAGTCTGCGCGCCGAGTTGACCGGTTCCACCGTCGGCTCAAGCGCCCTACGCCCTAAACCCGCTACCTGGTCACGATCGGATACCGTCGATCCAGCCGGAAGGCCCGGCTGCTTAGCCGCACGCCCATCGCGGACTGGATGCGTTTGTTTTCGCTGATGGAGATCAGGTGCTCGAGCGTCTTGACGTGCTCGCGGTCGAAGCTTGGGGCGACGAGATCGGTGGACGCGGCCTTGCCGGCTGAGAAGACGGCGAACGCGGTAGATTACGGGACCTCGATCTGACCGGACGGGGAGACGGGGTGTCGAGCGGCAACTCCGGGGCGAGTCCGGGCCGCGCTTGGCCTTGGGTTTGGTGGGAAGACGGGTGAACTCACCCATCCTGCGGGTTGCTGGCCGGAATGTCCGGAATGCGGGACTGTCCCGCTTAAGGTCGCACTGCGCGATTTAAGGAACGCCGTCCGAGGCCGTGGATCACGGATCGCATTTGTCATTCGTCCTGGTAATTCGGCACGAGTCTGCCGAGCGCGGGGTGAAGCCCGGAAAAGCTCTCTACCGCGTCGTTGACCCGATCTACGGCGGTCTGAGCCCAGGGAACGTTGTCTCGAGAAAGCCGTGCACCGGTTTCGAACCTTGCGTGATGGTGGAGCACGTATGGAAGCTCGCCCTTCCAGCTCGTCCGGTGGTGTGTCGGCTGGTTCCAGGCGTCCGGCACCGTTTGGTGAGACAGACCCAGCGAGGTGCTTGCGAGCCCGAAGGCGACCTGATCCAAATGGACCGTCCAACTCGCCAACAGCTCGGTCCGATCGATCAGCCATCGCGCCCAGTATGACCATTCGCGTCCCAACTCGGAGAGCAGGCATCGGTTCAGGATGTACAGTCCGCCGTTGAAGTTGTTGGTGAGCGTTTGGAATCCGATCCGGCGGCCGTCGTCGGCGATGAAGCTGCGCACCACGCATGCGGGCTGCGGTAGGCTCGCGGCAGAGTAAATCTGACGGAGAACCTCCACCGGCGGGCAAGGGTGATCGACCGGTTTACCCGCCAAGTCGGACCTTACCGTCGAAAGAGGCAGCGGTTCGCAAAAGGCGAGGTCGACATCCGTCAGGATCACCTTCTCCACATCGGGGAATCCTGTCGCACACTGCCTGATCTTGTTGGTATGGGGAAACCGGCTGTCAAACTGCGGCACCTTGCACGTAGAGGCGCCGATCCGCTCGAGCAGGTCCGACAAATCCCCCGGAAGGTCACAGACATGGTGAACGAAGATGCGGTCCGGGGGCACGTGCGCGTTGACAATCAGGGACGCAAGCCAGGGCACGAAGCTGGCCCAGATCGCCGGCGTATCGTCGATGACGCAGGACCAAGCGGCCGCGAACGGTGTCGTGTCAGGCTCCATGGCCGAACGCGCGGCCGGGCCCGTCGGTTCGTGACGGATGTTGCCCCAGGCCGTCATGCCGGGGCCGGATCAAGGAGAAAGACGCGAAGCAGCAAGTGCCGGCAGGTGATGGCGACCAGCCGCCCCGACGGGTCGATGTCGATCCCCTTGCTGCCGCCCTCCAACGGGCGAACCTCTTCCGGAACGGCTGACTGAGTACGCTCGAATACGAACGATGGCACCGCCTCGATCCGGTCTGCGCTTCGTGTCTGATCGGTCGTCCAGCCGCCTTTGCCCTGAAAGACGTGGATGAACCGGTTGCCTGCATCGGCCGAAAGCAGCAGATCACCAGTTCGGTCGAAGCAGAGGCCGTGCGGGAAATTCAGCGCGTCATCCTTGAGAACACAGGCCAGTTCGCCGTCCTTGCGGCGATAGACCAGAATGCGCCGGTTGTCGTGATCGCTCACGGCGAGCCACGCGCCGTCTCGGCTGATCGCCAACCCGTCGGGAATTTCGAGCCCATCCTGCGCCACGAGGCGTCCGTCGCCGAATGAGACCTGCTGTTCTCCAAGGGCGAACGTGTGCGCGGTGACGGTATTCAGCTTGTTGCAGCATACCAGCAGTTCTCGTCCAAAACGCCGCACTGACCCCGGCCCGGTCGCAACCTCTCTTTCGCGAAGATTGCGGCTCTCGCGAAGCGCGCCGAACCAGTCGGAGTTCATCTCGCCGATGCAGCCGACCTCCGTTTCCGGGTCCCACGTGTTTCGGAGCGGAATGCGGAAGGCGCGGAGGTTGTCGTGCCGATTGGCGACGGCGACAGTGTCTTCACTCAGGAATTCCACGCCATGTGGCGACAGTAGACCCGGTGAGACGAGCCTGGTCTGATATGTCACCTCGAGCGGCCGAGAGGACGGTTCCAGCGCAAAAAGATGCAGGCTGCCGTCCGTCGAGGCGACGACAATGCGACGACCGGATGGAGAGAACCGAACGTCCTCGGTGCGCACGTCCTCATCGACCGGCCCGTTGGTATAAAAGTGCGGGAGAGGCTGGAGCATGGAAGGACATCTTGCTGCAGGGTTCGGCTTCGACCCCCAGAAAGGCGAGGAAATTGAAGAAGATCAAGCTTGATCGGGCGTCTCGTGGTCTGGCGTGCCGATCTCGGACGAGGCAGAGACTCGTCAGAATTGGCCAAGCAGATTTCCGCTGTCCTGGTTCGAAAGAAGCCTCAGCGGACGGAAATGCAGAGGCCGCGAGCAACGGAAAGCCCGTTTTGCATCCCGCTATGTGCCTCGCAGATTCGCCTGATCAGGGCACAATGCCGATCTTGTGGATCAAGGCGAAGGCACGCCCTACCCCCCATCGCGCCACCGGTTCACGATCGGATAGCGCCGGCCGCGGCGGGGCGACCGCAAGGTTAGTACGCGGGGTGTCCTAGCTGGGACGCTGGGGTAAGTAACTGTAATGGTTTGTGATTGCGCTAACAGTGGGTGGGGACGGATAGGAGAGTCCTGGCCTCCCTTGGCCTTGAGTGGGGTGGTAGAGAGGTGGGGGATGGGTGGTCTCACCCATCCGAAGAAGTGCTCGTCTGAGCGCCCGGATGGCGGTCATCCCCGTCGTTTCGGGCCTCAGAACAGGAATTCGTCGACTATCGGGTCCACGGTGGCGCCGATGATGAGGTCGTCTTCGAAGACCGGGGTCGTGGCCTGTGCGTCGGCGGTGTTTTCCATGACCTCGATGAAGACCTCCTGGGGGTCCTCGTCCGGACCGTGGTCCGCGGTTCCCAGTGTGTTCGACGCGTCTTTGAATTCGAAGCTGTCGGATACGGCCTGCACAAGCTCGCCGTCAGACCGCAACCCACCGCCGAGTTCCGCCGGCTCGTCGCCGACACGCGCGCCGATGATCGTGAAATCGACCAGCAGGCCCTTTTCATTGCTGGCCTCGGCCGGTTCGATCGGCGCAAAGTCGAAAGAGGCGCCGTGGAAGTTTCTGAAATGTGGCATCTGCATGCTCCGTTTATGCGTTTGACACCCATGGGTCGTGCAAAGGGTGCGGAGCGTTCAAAGAATTCGTGCGCACAGCGGGCAGAGGGCCGTCAAACCTCTGAACTAAAAGAAAAAAGAGGGCCGGGGTTACGCTGACCTTGGGTGGGGACCGACGGGTGACTCCGGGCCTTTCTTGGCCTTGAGTGGAGTGGTGGGTGAGGTGGGTGGATGGATGGGTGAAACCATCCCTCCTACGACCAAGTTACAGTTGCGCTGTCTCTCGGGCGCCCGCGCTCAACCTGCCGTTAACACTTCGACGACTTTAACCATTGGTCAAGAATTCGGCACATTCCGTTAAGGTTTCCTTTTCCGTCCCCCAAGCAATCTCGGTGCCGTTAATCGAAGAATCGACGGACCAGGAGAATGTCACAACGAGAACCAATTGGTGCAGCAGTAAAGCGTTGGCTTGCAAAGGTGGTCGCCGATGAAGATGGCAATGTCACCATAGAAGCAGTCCTTTGGTTTCCCTTCTTCATCGCCGTGTTCGCACTGATCGTCGATGTCTCGATGATCCTCCACAATCACTCGTATGTCATGCGCGTGGTTCAGGATGCCAACCGCGCCTTTTCCACCGGCCAGTTCGTGGACGAGAACGCAACCGAGGCGTTCATCGCCCAAGCGCTGAACCACCTCAGTGACAGCGTGGTCGCGCAGACGGCGCTGGTGGACGGGATCATCAGCACCTACGTGACCATCCCCGCACACGACATGGATATCACCGGCACGTTCAGCAGCATCAGCTCGATCAACATCCATGTCGGCGCAACCCACTTCTTCGAAGAATAAACAAGAACAATGGGAGAAACGACCATGCCCAATCTGAACGCCATGCGTACCTTCGAGACCAACGAAGACGGCGCGCTGACTTTTCTCAATCTCTATCTGCTCATCGGGATGCTGATCTTCGGCGGACTCGGTATTGATCTCGCCTATGCCTACAAGTCGCGCACCGAACTGCAGGTCGCCGCCGATGCCGCGGCGCACGCGGCCATCTACACCCGTGAGCTGGGGTCGGTCGAAGCAGCCAGAGCGGCAGCGTTGGATGTGGCCACCGAGGCCCTCTCCAGCAATGCCTTCGGCGAGGTGCTGCAGCCTGGCGATATCCAGTTCGGAACCTGGAATGCCAGCACAAAGGTGTTTTCGGTCGACAACAACCGGAAGGATGCCGTTATGGTCAACACGGCACGCTACGCGTCACGCGGCAACAGCGTGCCGACCTTTTTCCTGAGCCTGATCGGCTTCAACGAATGGGATGTCGAGACCGGCGCCGTCTATGAGACCTATATGCCGACCTGCTTCCGCGAGGGCTTCGTCGCCGAAGATGTCGTGGATGTGCAGAGCAACAACACCTTCACCAACGGGTTCTGCATCCACTCCAACACCCACGTGAAGTTCAGCTCGAACAACTGGTTCGATGACGACACCATCGTCTCGATGCCCGATCTGGCGCAGATCGAACTGCCCGCCTCCGGCTACGAGACAAATGACGGACTGCAAGAGGCGCTGACCGAGGGACGCTACAACATCCGCATCCTGAACCGGCTGGAGGACATCATCGATGGTCTGAAGTACGGCGATACGAATTACCTCCCAGACTACATCTACAACACCTTTCCGTTGACGCTCGCGTCGAACAAAGTCGACGCGGATGACTTCACGCCGAACCGGATTCACACCTACACCTGCAATGGCGGCAAGAGCCTTCAGATCGAGCAAGGCACAATTCTGTCCGAGGTGGTGATCGTCACAAACTGCAAGATCAAGTTCGGCTCGAACGTGGTGCTGGAGAATGTCGTGGTTGCAACGACTTCGACCGATACAAAATCAGTCACTGCGGCGTCGGGTTTGCAGGTGGGGCGCGACGACAATTGCGCTCCGGACGGCGGGTCTCAGATCCTCACCATGGGCGGCATCGACATTCCGGCCGACCTCAAGGTCTACGGCGGGCAGCTGATCGCCATGGACGACATCGAATTTGCAGCCAACGCCAACGGGATCGAGGGCGCGTCCTTCATCTCGGGCGCCCATATCAGCGGCACCTCGAACATGACCATGGGCTTTTGTGGAACCGGGTGGGAACGCAACTTCGAGGCGAAGTATTTTCACCTGCGTGCCTGAAGTGAGGGGAGTGCGGGATATCGTGGTCTATGGGCCACGATAGCCCGGAAATCTCGTTTGCCGCCGGAACTTCACATCAGGTCACTCGGGGTTTTGGCTGCGCCACCGCAAGACGCCTGACGCGTCCCCAGTGCTGCCCCTCTTGATCAAAGCGGAACCACCGCCTACCCCCCATCCCGCCACCGGTTCACGATCGGGTAGCGGCGGTCGAGCCAGAAGGCGCGGGGGGTGAGCCGCACCCCGGGCGCGGATTGGAAGCGTTTGTATTCGCTGATGTAGATCAGGTGCTCGATCTTTTTGACGACGTCGCGGTCGAAGCCTCGGGCGACCAGATCGGCCACCGAGGCGTCCTGGTCGACGAGGGCTTCGAGGATCTGGTCGAGCTCTTCATAGGGCGGCAGCGAGTCTTCGTCTTTCTGATCGGCGCGGAGCTCGGCCGAGGGGGGCTTGTCGATGACGCGGGGCGGGATGACCTCGCCCGCCGGGCCCAGCATCCAGTCGCGGTGGTTGGCGTTACGCCAGCGGCAGGTCTCGAAAACCCGCATCTTGTAGAGGTCCTTGATCGGGTTGTAGCCGCCGGACATGTCGCCGTAGATCGTCGCGTAGCCGACGGCGACCTCGGACTTGTTGCCGGTGGTGACCAGCATCTCGCCGAACTTGTTGGAGAGCGCCATGAGGAGGACGCCGCGGAGGCGGGACTGGATGTTTTCCTCGGTCACATCCGGCGTGGTGCCCTCGAAGAGCTCGGCCAGCGTTTGCGTGACGGCGGCGCGGGGGCCGGATATGGGGAGCGTGTCGAGGCGGGTGCCGAGGTTCTGGGCGACAGCGGCGGCGTCTTCGAGGGAGTGGTCGCTGGTGTATTCGCTGGGGAGCATCACACAGCGGACGTTTTCGGGGCCGAGGGCGTCGGCGGCGATGGTGGCGGCGAGGGCGGAGTCGATGCCGCCCGAAAGGCCCAGGAGCGCCTTGCTGAACCCGGTCTTGCGCCAGTAGTCGCGCACGGCCTCGACCATGCAGCGGTAGTCCTGTTCCCATTCGTCGGGGGCTAGCGCGAGGTCGCTGGGGTCGATGCGCCAGCCGTCTTGGGTGCGGGTGAGGTCGAGATGGGCGATCGCCTCGTCGAATACGGGGAGTTGCGCGGCGAGGTCGCCGCCGGGATTGAGCGCGAAGGAGCCGCCGTCGAAAACCTGGTCGTCCTGGCCGCCGACCTGGTTGAGGTAGATCAGCGGCAGGCCGGTTTCGACGACGCGGGCGACCATGGCGTTCATTCGTACATCGCGCTTGTTGCGGTAATAGGGCGAACCGTTGGGGACGAGGAGGAACTCGGCGCCGGTCTCCGCGAGGGTTTCGGGGACTTCCGGGTGCCAGGCGTCCTCGCAAATCGGGGAGCCGATGCGGGTGTTGCCGACGGAATAGGGGCCGCCGAGGGGGCCGTGGTTGAAGACGCGGACCTCGTCGAAGACGGTCTCGTTGGGCAGGTTGTGTTTCAGGACGCGGGAGGTGACCTTGCCGTTCCGAAGGATCCAGTAGGCGTTGTAGAGCTCGTCGTTCTCCATGTAGGGCCCGCCGATCGCGAGGGCGGGGCCGTCCTTGGTGCGCTCGGCGAGGTCCTCGACGGCGGCCATGGCGGCGCGGGTGAAGGCGGGTTTCAGGACGAGGTCCTGGGCATTGTAGCCGGTGATGAACATTTCCGTCAGCGCGACCATGTCGGCGCCGGCGGCCTTGCCCTGTTCCCAGGCGTCGAAGGCCTTGTCGGCGTTGGCGGAAAGCGCGCCCACGGTGGGGTTGAGCTGCGCGAGCGTCAGGCGAAAGCGGTCGTCCATGTCCAGGGTCCTTCTTGCGGCCTCGACCGGTGTAGCAGATCGCCCCGGCGAGAAAAGCCGATTGCGGCGAAAAGCGTTGTCAGCCCCAGAGGGCTCATCTAGGTTAGCGCAAAGTCAGAGCAACAAGGGCTTGAGACGAGCAGGATGGGAAACACCGTGCGACCTTTCGTAATTCCGCGGGCGCTGCGTGTTGGCGCGGCCACAGGGGTGCTTACGTGGGTGCTCGCCGGGGCGCTGATGCTGGCGCCCGCGGGGATGGCGGCGGCGCAGAGCGGCGACGTGATCCTGAAGCAGTACGAGGATGGCGGGGTTTACGAGGGCACGTTCAAGGATGGCCGGCGGCACGGAACCGGGACCTACCGGCTGCCCAACGGCTATGAGTATTCCGGGGCCTGGGTCGATGGCGAGATCGTCGGGCAGGGCATCGCGCGGTTCCCGAACGGGTCGGTCTACGAGGGCGCGTTCGAAAAGGGCAAGCTGCAGGGTGTCGGCAAGATCACCTATGCCAATGGCGATACCTATGAGGGCGAGTGGCTCGACGGGCGGATGCATGGCACGGGCGAGTTCGTCTATGCCAACGGGCAGCGCTACACGGGCCAGTTCCTGGAGGGCAAGCTGCACGGCCAGGGCCGGCTCGAGGCGCCGAGCGGGTATATCTACGAAGGCGAGTGGCGCGAGGGTGTGCGACACGGTGAGGGGCGGATCACCTTTCCCGATGGCGCGGTCTATGAAGGCGAGATGGCCGACGGGAAGCGGTCCGGGTCCGGCACGCTGACGATGCCGGACGGGCTGATCTATGTCGGCGAATGGGCGGAAGGGCAGCTGAACGGGACCGGCAAGCTCACGCAGCCCAATGGCGACGTCTACGAGGGCGGTTTCGTCAATGGCGAGCGCCAGGGGCAAGGCCGGGTGACCTATGCCAACGGGGATTTCTACGAGGGCGCGTTCCTGAACGATGCCCGCCACGGACAGGGCACCTTCGTGGGCGCCGACGGTTACGCCTATCTCGGCGAGTGGGTCGCGGGCCGGATCGAAGGACGCGGCCAGGTCACCTATCCCAACGGCTCGATCTACGAAGGCGATTTCCGCGACGATGTCGCCTCGGGCCAGGGGCGGATCATCTACCCGGATGGCAGTTCCTACGAGGGTACCTGGGTCGACGGCAAGATCGACGGGTCGGGCATCGCGCGCTACGCCAACGGGCTGGTCTATGAGGGCGATTTCCGTGACGCGAAATACGAGGGCACCGGCACGCTGACCGATCCCGAGGGCTACACCTACACCGGGCAGTGGCGGAACGGGCAGCGCCACGGCCGGGGTACCGCCACCTATGCCGATGGTACGGTCTACGAGGGCGATTTCGTCGACGGGCTGCGCGAGGGTCAGGGCACGATCACCATGCCGGACGGCTTCACCTATACCGGCGCCTGGCGTTCGGGCGAAATCGACGGCGAGGGCGTGGCGACCTACATCAACGGCGATGTCTACGAGGGCAACTTCGCGCGGGGCCGGCGCGACGGGCTCGGCACGATCCGCTATGCGGGCGGCACCCAGGCGCGGGGCATGTGGACGAACGGGGTGCTCGACGAGGACACCGCGCAGATCTCGGCGACGGAAAACAACTGAAACTTAGCGGTGCGCCTGCGGCGCGCCGGTGAGTTTGCGCCGCGCTTCGCGCGCCGCAACAGGTGGGGGCTCTGCCCCCACACCCCCGGAGTATTTGAGCCAAGATGAAGGGAGCAGTCGCGGGCAGCGGGGCACGCGAGCGGCTGGAACCTCCTAGACCCTTTGACCCTCGTCGAGGCGGTCGAGGAAGAGCGTCGCGTCGCTGAGAACGGTTTTGCGGCGGTCTTCGGCCATGCGATCCCAGGTGCGGTACATCTGCGCCATGCGGGGGTTATTCTCGAACCGGTCGCGGTGGCGGTCGAGGAAGTGCCAGTAGAGCGTGTTGAACGGGCAGGCCGTGTCACCGGTCTTGTCCTTGACGTTGTAGGCGCAGCCCTTGCAGTAGTTCGACATCTTGTTGATGTAGTTGCCCGACGAGATGTAGGGCTTCGAGCCGACGATGCCGCCGTCGGCGAACTGGCTCATGCCGATGACGTTCGGCGCCTCGACCCATTCATAGGCATCGGCATAGACGGCGAGGTACCATTCGTGGACCTCGGCCGGATCAATGCCCGCGAGCAGTGCGAAATTGCCGGTGACCATCAGGCGCTGGATATGGTGGGCATAGGCCTCGTCGCGGGTGGCCTCGACCGTGTCGCGGATGCAAGCCATGTCGGTGTTCGCGTCCCAAAAGAAGCTGGGGAGGTGGCGGCTGTGGTTCAGGGTGTTGCGGGTGGTGTAGTCGGGGCCCTCGTGAAAGTAGATCCCGCGCATGTACTCGCGCCAGCCGATGATCTGGCGGATGAAACCCTCGACGGCGTTGAGCGGGGCTTGTCCAGATTTGTACGCCTCTTCAGCGGCTTGGCAGACCTCGAGCGGGTCCAGCAGGCCGACATGGATGTAGAGGGACGTGATGGAATGGTAGAGGAAGCGCTCGCCTGAGAGCATGGCGTCCTGGTAATCGCCGAAGCTGGGCAGGGCCTCTTTCAGCCAGCGGGTCAGGTGCTGTTTTGCCTGGGCGCGGGTGGCGGCGAACCAGAAGGGGGTGAGGGCGCCGAAGGAGCCGGTGAAGCGGGTCTCGACGAGGGTCAGGACCTCTTCGGTGATGGTGTCGGGGGTGAAGCACATGGGGCCGCTATAGGTCAGCGCGTCGGGGGCCGGTTTGCGGTTGTCGTGGTCATAATTCCATTTGCCGCCCTCGGGCTGGTCGCCGTCCATCAGGAGCCCGGTCTTGCGGCGCATGTCGCGGTAGAAATACTCCATGCGCAGCTGTTTGCGGCCGTCGGCCCAGGTCTCGAAGTCCTCGTGGCGGGCGATGAAACGGCGGTCTTCGAAGCTGAGCACGTCGAGGGGCATGGCCTCGAGCCGCTCGATGAGGCGGAATTCGCCGGGTTCGGTGGCGAGGACCTCACAGGCGTCGTGTTTGATGGCGTAACGGAGGAGCTCGCCGTCGATAGAGCCGGAATTCTCGGGGTCGTCGAGTTTCGTGTATTCGACTGTCCAACCGTCGGCGCGCAAGTCCTCGGCGAAATGGCGCATCACGGCGAAGAGGAAGGCGATCTTCTTGACGTGGTGCGGGACGTATTCTGTTTCCTCGGCGACCTCGGCCATCACGACGATGTCACGGTCGCGGTCGGCCTCGGCCAGCGCGGCGATGTCGGGGCTGCATTGATCGCCGAGAATGAGGACAAGGCGGGGGGCTACCATGGGATCTCTCTCCCGGCGTAGTCGAAATAGCCGCCGGAGTGGGCGGGGGTCAGCGAGTCGAGCACGTTCAGCAGGTTGGCCGCGGCCTCCGCGGGCGGCGTGGCGTTCTCGGGCTTGACAAAATCGGCGGTGAAGGGCGTGGCGACGGTGCCGGGGTGGAGGGCGGCGAGGATGGCCTCTTTGTGGGTCCGGGCGAGCTCGATCGCGGCGGAATGCACGATCTGGTTCACGGCGGCCTTGGAGGCGCGGTATCCATACCAGCCGCCGAGCCGGTTGTCGCCGATCGAGCCCACGCGAGCCGAGAGCACGGCGAAGACGGCGCGGCGGTCGCGGGGCAGCAGTCTTATCCCATGTTTCAACAGCAGCGCCGGGCCGATGGCATTCACGGCGAACTGGTTTGTCAGATAGGTCTCGTCAATCTGGCGCAGGGCTTTCTCGGGCCCCTGCCCCGCGATCTGCAAGGCGCCGGTGGCGACGAAGATCAGATCGAACGGGCCCTCGAGCGCGCCGAGCTTGGCCTCGACGGAGGTCTCGGAGGTGATGTCGAGGCCGTCGGTGCTTCGCGAGAGGCCAGTGACGGAGATGCCGCGCCGGGCGGCGTCTGCCGCAAGCGCCTGGCCGATGCCGCCGCTGGCCCCGATGATCAATGCGCGCGCGATGGCGGCCCTCCTTGGCCCATGCTTTTGCTTGACCGCCCGCGACCTAGCGCCATCCTTTCTTTTGACGAGCCCCGGAGCCCGACATGCGACATCTGCTGCTGATCCTCGCCCTCTCCGCCACCCCCGCCAACGCGCTGGAGCTGGAGCTTCGCGGGTTTTACGATCTGAACCGCCCGGCGAGCCTGGATTACGATCCGACCTTTTGCGGGCTCTGGATCGCCAACGAGGGGCCGGAGATTATTCTGGTGACGCTGGACGGACTGGAATTGCAGCGGTTTTCCAGTGACTTGCGGCGGATCAAGGCGGTGACGGTGGAGGGCAACGGGCTGCTCGTGGCCGACGGGTTCGGGGGGTATCAGCGGCTGAGCAAGATCGGAGAACCGCTGGGCGAGCCATTCCGGCTGCAGGGCACATTCTCGGACACCGAGGGTATCGCCGTCGAGGAGGACGGCACGCTGGTGATGGTCGAGGACGACCCCGCACGTATCCTCTGGACCGACCCGCAAGGCCGGGTGCTTCGCGAGGTGGATACGAACCGGCTGGACCCGCCCCTGATCGAACCGCAGGGCATCGCGCGTGATCCGCGCAACGGGCATATGCTGATCGTCGATGATTGGGAGGGCACCAACAGCCTTTACGAATTCGACGCGGAGGGGCGGTTTCTGGCCTCGGCGCCTTTGCTGCAATTCGGCACCGACCCCGAGGGGATCGCGATCCGGCCCGGATCGGGCACGATCTTCGTCGCCTTCGACCAGGGCGCGCGGATCGCGGCCTTCGACTATGTGCCGACGGGGGGCGTGCCCGAGGGGGCCGATCCGTCGGACTGCATGATTTCCTGAAAGCAGGCGTGATTCAGATGTGCGCTACCGCGCCCGGTTCATTCGGCTGGTTGCAACGCAACGCGTCGGTCGGATCGCCGGACAGTTGAGATGCCGGGATGCCTCCGGCGGCCGTATTTCGTCCGAGAAGAAGCCAATGGCCGGGTGTGACCGGACGGGGTTTTCTTTTTGTCCGGCAGGCGTATACTCGCCGCCATGACGATCAAGGGCCATATCTTTGCCACTCCCGTGCGCCGCGCGGGAATGCCGCTTGCCGCCCTCCTGCTCCTTAGCCGCCTCTGAGCGTGCCGTCCCGGCGCGACCGCTCAGAGGAGGATGCCGCGCCACGCAACGCTAAGGACAAAAACGGAATACCGACATGACAAACACTGACAAGGATCGCGTGTTGATTTTCGACACGACCCTGCGCGACGGCGAGCAATCCCCGGGCGCGACGATGACCCATGAGGAGAAGCTGGAGATCGCGCAGCTCCTGGACGAGATGGGCGTCGACATCATCGAGGCGGGCTTTCCGATCGCCTCGGAGGGCGATTTCAACGCGGTGACCGAGATCGCCAAGCGGGCCGAGAATGCGGTGATCTGCGGGTTATCCCGCGCCAATTTCAAGGATATCGACCGGTGTTGGGAAGCGGTGCGGCATGCGAAACAGCCGCGGATTCACACGTTTATCGGCACCTCGCCGCTGCACCGGGACATCCCGAACCTCACCAAGGACGAGATGGCCGAGCGGATCCATGACACGGTCACGCACGCGCGGAACCTGTGCGACAACGTGCAGTGGTCGCCGATGGACGCGACGCGGACGGAGTGGGACTATCTGTGCCGGGTCGTGGAGATCGCGATCAAGGCCGGGGCCTCGACGATCAACATCCCCGACACGGTCGGGTACACGGCGCCGCTGGAGTCGGCGGACCTGATCCGGCGGTTGATCGCAACGGTCCCGGGGGCGGACGAGGTGGTGTTCGCCACGCATTGCCACAACGATCTGGGGATGGCGACGGCGAACTCGCTGGCGGCGGTCGCCGGGGGCGCGCGGCAGATCGAGTGCACGATCAACGGGCTCGGGGAGCGGGCCGGGAACACCGCGCTGGAAGAGGTGGTGATGGCGATGAAGGTGCGGGGCGATATCATGCCCTATTACACCGGCATCGACTCGACCAAGATAATGAACATCTCTCGCCGGGTGGCGACGGTGTCGGGGTTCGCGGTGCAGTTCAACAAGGCGATCGTGGGCAAGAACGCCTTCGCCCACGAGAGCGGCATTCACCAGGACGGGATGCTGAAGAACGCAGAGACCTTCGAGATCATGCGGCCGGAGTACGTGGGTCTGAGCGAGACCAACATCGTGATGGGCAAGCATTCGGGCCGCGCGGCATTGCGGTCGAAGCTGAAGGACCTGGGCTACGAGCTGGCGGACAATCAGCTGAATGATGTGTTCGTGCGGTTCAAGGCTCTGGCGGATCGCAAGAAGGAGGTCTTCGACGACGACCTCGTCGCGCTGATGCGGGACTCGGTGGTGGAGCATTCCAATGACAAGCTTCAGGTGAAGTTCCTGCGGGTGATCTGCGGGACAGAAGCACCGCAGTCGGCGGATCTGACGATGAGTGTCGACGGCGTCGACAAGCAGGTCACAGCGACCGGGGACGGCCCGGTGGATGCGACGTTCAACGCGGTGAAGAAGATCTTTCCGCATGAGGTGGACCTGCAGCTCTACCAGGTGCACGCGGTGACCGAAGGCACGGACGCGCAGGCTACCGTGTCGGTGCGGCTGGAGCAGGACGGGCGGATCGCGACCGGCCAGGCCGCGGATACCGATACGGTGGTGGCCTCGGCCAAGGCCTATGTCACGGCGCTCAACCGGCTTCTGGTGCGGCTGGAAAAAACCGGGCCGGACGCGGATGTGAAAGAGATCAGCTACAAGGATGCCGGCTAGGGTTTCGGATCGCGCTGCGCGCAATCCGACCGGCTGGGGGGGTAGTCCTTGGTTGCGCCATTGGTCCGAGCGACCAATGGCGACGTCCCCCCATGCCCCTCAGGAGTATTTCCGCCAAGATGAAGAAGGAGCCGACCGGCAGCGCGCGTTCATTGCCGGTGATCACCGCGGGTGTGCGCAAGTTTTTTTCGGCGACAGGCAAGGTGGTCTTGCCGGACAGGGCTGTATCTCATGAGCTTCACTTTACTGGCAATCCGTGATCTCTTCTCTGGTAGATTAGACTCATTATTGCAATTTTCGAACATCACAGGTCTGTTGACGATTTCGAACATCGCGTGGTCGTTCGCGATTCCGGGTCTTCTGCGGCAGTTTTGCGCCGTCGATCCGCTCGGGTGCTCTTTTCCTCCGCCACGGCACTCCATATAAGGCGCTCGATCGGGGGCGGCGCGAGTCTTTCCCCCATATCTGGTAGCTTGCAAATAGGCCCGCCCATGTCCTTTCTGTCCGGTCTGTTTTCGTCCGATATGGCGATCGACCTCGGCACCGCGAACACGCTGGTCTATGTCAAGGGCCGGGGTGTGATCCTCAACGAACCTTCAGTGGTGGCCTATCACGTCAAGGAGGGCCGCAAGCAGGTTCTCGCCGTGGGCGAGGACGCAAAGCTGATGCTGGGGCGCACGCCCGGGTCCATCGAGGCGATCCGGCCGATGCGCGAGGGCGTGATCGCGGATTTCGACGTCGCCGAAGAGATGATCAAGCATTTCATCCGCAAGGTGCACCGGCGCACGACCTTTTCGAAGCCGAAGATCATCGTCTGTGTCCCGCACGGTGCCACGCCGGTGGAGAAACGCGCGATCCGGCAATCGGTTCTGTCGGCGGGTGCGCGGCGCGCGGGGCTGATCGCGGAACCCATCGCAGCCGCCATCGGGGCCGGCATGCCGATCACCGATCCCACCGGCAACATGGTCGTCGATATCGGCGGCGGGACCACCGAGGTCGCGGTGCTGTCGCTGGGCGACATCGTCTATGCGCGCTCGGTCCGGGTCGGGGGCGACCGGATGGACGAGGCGATCATCAACCACCTTCGGCGCCAGCAGAACCTGCTGATCGGCGAGAGCACCGCAGAGCGAGTAAAGACCTCTATCGGCACGGCGCGGATGCCCGATGACGGCCGCGGGGCGAGCATGCAGATCCGGGGTCGCGATCTGCTCAATGGCGTGCCGAAGGAAACCGAGATCAACCAGGCGCAGGTGGCCGAGGCCCTCGCCGAACCGGTGCAGTCGATTTGCGAGGCGGTCATGACCGCGCTCGAGGCCACGCCGCCGGATCTGGCCGCCGACATTGTCGACAGGGGCGTGATGCTGACGGGCGGCGGCGCGTTGCTCGGGGAACTCGATCTTGCGTTGCGCGAGCAGACGGGGCTCGCAATTTCGGTCGCTGACGAATCTTTGAATTGCGTGGCGCTGGGCACTGGCAAGGCGCTGGAGTATGAAAAACAGCTCAGGCACGTTATAGATTACGAAAGCTGAACAACCCGGGCCCAGACCCGCCGGGGGATCATTTGGCGCGAGACAGAAGCAGCAGCGACGACTATGTGCGTCCGATCCGGCGTATCCTGATCGGGCTGCTGGTGCTGCTGTTGTTCGCGACCTTCCTGATCTGGCGCATCGACAGCCCGCGGGTGGAGCGGTTCCGGGCGCAGCTTGTGGACCGGATCGTGCCGAGTTTCGACTGGGCGCTGGTGCCGGTGACGCGCATTGCGGGCATGATCGAGGATTTCCAGTCCTATACGCGGATTTATGAGCAAAATCAGGAGCTTCGCCGCGAGCTGCAGCAGATGAAGGCCTGGAAGGAGGCCGCCCTGCAGCTCGAACAGCAGAACGCGAAACTGCTTGATCTGAACAATGTGCGGCTCGACCCGTCGCTGACCTTCGTGACCGGGGTGGTGCTGGCCGATAGCGGGTCTCCGTTCCGGCAATCGGTGCTCTTGAACATCGGAGAGCGCGACGGCATCATGGACGGCTGGGCGGCGACGGATGGGCTGGGCCTTGTCGGGCGGATCAGCGGCGTCGGGCGCAACACCGCACGGGTCATCCTGCTCAATGACTCCAACAGCCGGATCCCGGTGACGATCCAGCCCTCGGGCCAGGACGCCATCCTGACCGGGGACAATTCCGCCCTGCCGCTTGTGGAGTTCATCGAGGCGCCCGAGCAGGTGCGGCCCGGCGACCGGGTGGTGACCTCGGGCGATGGCGGCGTATTCCCGGCGGATATCCTGGTGGGCCAGGTGGCCCAGGGCACGGATCAGCGGCTGCGCGTGCGGCTTTCGGCGGATTACGAGCGGCTGGAATTCCTGCGGGTGCTGCGCAGCCCGGCGGCGCGGCCCCTGGAGGATCCCGGCGGCTTGGTCCTGCCCGAGGACGCGGCCGAGCAGGCGCTTGCGCCCGTCGACGAGGCGGCCGATGGCTGAGTCCCTGACAGCGAACCGCTGGATCTACGCCACGGCCTATTTCGGCGTCTGCGCCGTGAT
>JAAUYH010072532.1_pt1 | contig 17590 bp, 18 predicted proteins | sample 7278061 | NCBI WGS metagenome assembly JAAUYH01 (sample SAMN14350203, study PRJNA611818) | marine sediment metagenome | isolation source: surface marine sediment (0.6m) | place: French Polynesia: Moorea | collected 2018-08 | reverse complement strand
TTCCCGGGACTTGCAGAGGTTCTGACGCCTGACGTGCTTATGGGAGAAGCCGGCGCCGAGTTCTTCAAAGACCCGCTCGGCTTCCTCGCGACAAACGGCTTCTCGCTTGCCGTCGCCGCGACTTCGTCGCTTCTTGGCCGTCTCCCTGCAGGCCTGTCCGCGCCTATCGTACGCGCGATGAGTGACGACGTGGCAGCCTCCACATTGGAGTCGACGGTAAGAACTGACACAACTGGCGCAGTTGCGCAGTCCGTAGCTGGCATCTTGTCAGCGTTGGGCGACCCGGTGAGGTCCGCAAACATCCTCAAGCGCATGACGTATCAGAGCGCTGCGCGCGTCTTGGCAGCTTTGCCACCCAATGAGGCACAGGCGATTGTTCAGCAGTTTGATGCCTTCGAGTTGACCCCGATCCTAGCCCACATGGCCGCCGATAAAGGCGCAGCGATGCTGCAAGGGCACGACGCGACCGAGATTGGTGATCTCTATCTGGCTGCAAACCAGTTCAATGACGAACATGTCGCCCGGGTCATCTCGACCATGATCCTCGGTGGCCGCGATGGAACGACCACGCCTCCGGGCCCGGTCGTCACGCTGGCTGATCCCAACGTTGGCCTGACCACAGACGTGGCCGACACTGACATCGCATTCCAGACCTTGGACGGCACATTTGTTGCGGGCCGCGGAACGGTCGTCGATGGTCAGGCGGTTCTGGTGGTCGAGATCGCCGCCTCGCTTGACGGCACGCTGGCCGCAGGAACACGCCGTGTGGTCGCCGTCGAAACCGGCGGGAAAACGCAATACCGCATCCTGGATGAAAACGGAGACATTGTCCCCAACGTCATCGCACTCCCTCCAGACACCGCCGGTGGCCAATGGACCGCCATAACGGTTCAAGAAAATTCCCAGGGAAGTATTTTTGGGTACATTGCGGGTCTAGGACGAACCATTGGTCGCGCAGCTCTGCGCGCCCTGCCGACGGGTACGAATCTTCCTACATTCCTGACAAGCTTGAACACACGGGCAACCAACGCATGGAGACCCGCCAACTCAAACCTCGTCAATCCAACCAGTGCCGGGAATGGGAACGGGCAGGTAAGGCCATTTTTCTGGGGCTCCGCACCTCCAAGTCCTCCTAACCCAATCGCGGATTTGCGGCAGGATATCGAGACTCTCGAGCAGACCCCGGATTTGGATGAAACCACCCTCCTGCGGACTCTCAACGGTTACTTCAGGCTCACAGATGAGCAAATTGCGTCTGTCGACGGCGAGACAAGAGTTCGAATACTCCGCCTACTTGATCGCGTCGGCGCCTCATCCAGTTCGCTGACCACCGGCTTGCAGCAAATGCTGGGCGTTTCCACCGACCTGACAGTTGTGCCGGGATTTGAGCCCATACTTCAGGATCAAATCGACAGCTCAATTGCCGCCTTGGAAAGCGACGCCGACTTGATGGCCAGACTGGGCAACTGGGCGAACTTGACCGTCGATGAGCGGATCGAATTGCTTGAGGAAATCAGCGAGTTGTTCCGGCAAACACTTGGTATCAGTCGCGAGATTACGATTTTGCCCAGCACGGCAAACTTCTTTGGCTCGTTGAACATGGAGACCGGCGAGTTTTCCCTCAGCATAGACAGGCTGTTGAACCGCGACAACAGTGCGGCCGCCTCAGTCAACGTCTTAATTCACGAAATGACCCACGTCTGGCAGACGGAACAAGTTGAAGCGTTCATAGCTGACCCGAGTTCCTTCCCGCCGGGTCCGTTGAGAGACCAGATTCAAGCTCAGAGCGCTAGTGCTTCGTTTATGGTGTCTTCTGGCGCCACCGGGCGCGGTTTTACAAATGAGTACCTGGATCTCTGGGCAGAGCGACACGCATTTGCGGTCGGTGGTGCGGTTGGGACCCATTTTGCCGATTTACTAGGGGTTCCGGCTGAACCAGATGATCTTTGACAGTTCAACGAACGATGCGATTCAAAGACGTCGAAGCAAATGGCTTTCTTGTATCGCACCAAAACCCAAGTCGCCGACGCTCACGAAGTCAGCCCCGCCGTCATAACCCGCCACGGGGCGCTGATCGCCGAGTTCAAGGTGCCGAAGCCCACTGGCGCCACACGCAACAAGGCCGCCGAGGCATAGGAGCACAAGCACGCCCGGTTCCGCTGGGCGCCCGAGGTCGGGGCGGCGCTGGCCGCCGGCGAGCCGGTCGGCGTCGGCGAAGCTGAGCGGCTGCGCCTGTACCAGCAGCATCCGGAATATCTCGCCATGCGCAGGCTCTACAACAACCACGGCGGGGCGATCTTCGCGGAGTGTGGAAGGCTTAGGACAGGCTGAAGGACGAGGGGCCGCAAAAGGCGTGGCCCAAACGACGGGAAGGAACGACGCCCGCCCGGGGGGACAGGCAAAAGACCCACCGGCGGGCCGAAGAGGCAAGAGCAGGAAGATAAGACCCGGGCCATGTCGCGCGCGGAATCACCATCAACGGACTGCCGCTTGTGATCCCGGGGCGCGACCCGATCTGGTTCCTGCCCGATCTCGACGTCTATCACCGCGACTGCGTCATCGGAGGCCTCGGCGCCTTCGTCTTGCCTGCCACGGCGTGGCAGGAATTTGCGGGTGCGATCCGCGCGAAGCTTGTGCTCGAGATCGCGGGCGCCCTGCCGATCGGGCCCGTTTCCGGACGTGTGGACCTGATCCAGGGATACGATTGCCTGGTGGGAGAGAAGATCCTGCGGCGGCGGCGCGGAGGGTGATCTCCGCAAGGACCGGACAGGCGCAACCGGCAGTTCCATTTCATTATCTTGTCAGCGCCGGCGTACTCTCGGCCGGCGCTGCGTTGGTGCTCCGGCAGGGCGCTATCCGTTTAGCGCGACCAAACTTGGTTCGAGCCGCGGATTGAAGCGAAATGCAGAAGGTCGCCTTGCCGGCATCCGCCCTGTTCGATCCTCGGAGGCTCGAACGATCACCTCCGTTCGATCAAGGGGCCGAGAAAATCAGAGTAGAACAATGCGACACCATCGCGGTTGAGATGATCCGTGTCGAAGTAGAATTCGGGGTCTGGCATTGCGTCGCTTAGGTCCACGACTTCTATCTCGCGCGGGCCGATCCATGCCAGCAGGGCCGCATCGAAAACGTCCTCGCCGGGCAGGCTGTCCGCGAAGGCTCTCGGCACTGGCGGCTTGACGAGCGTGACGTCGACTTCGGCGGCACGGGCCAACTCATAGAGCCGATCCAGTATGTTCAAGTTTCGCTCGACGGTCTCTGGCTCGGGGGCACCCCCAGGGTAGAGGTACGAAATTCGCGCCGATACGGCATGGCGCGAGGGACGGAAGCGGCGGTCGAATGATGCGGCGCCTTTCCAACCCTCCGTCGGGAACCGATCCACCGGATTGAGTTTCGAGAACCCCGTGAGATAATCGAACAGGCCGCGCGGGTCGGTGCCGGAGCGCAGGACCAACCCGCCCAGGATCTGTGCCGTGGACAGCCGCAGCGGGGTCTTGCGCAGCAGGCCGCGGTCCGACAGGCGGTCTTCGTTCCATTCCTCGCTGGCGAAGGCGAAGGAATCGATGACGTAGATCAGGTGCTTGACCTCAAGATCGTGCAAGGCTTGTTCTACGATGAACCGGTTGTAGAGCGGACCCGCGCCGATCTCCGCCAGCACGAGCATCGACTGGCCGGTCTCCTGCTCTAGCCGTTCGGGAACCTCGCCGAACTCGAACGGCAAGGCGTGCGAGGCGCCGATCACGAGCCAGTCCACCTGCTGGCCCCGCGCGGCGAGAAGCTTTTGAAACGCGGTTTCGGTGTCGGCACGTCCGACAGTGCGTTCTGCGATTGCGACGGCGATAGCGTAGAGGAGCAGGAAAGCAACCGCGAAGCCGAGCAAAGTTCGGATCGGCGATTTTGTGGAGGGGCGCAGGGCGGTATCCATGGCGGGCCTAGAACTGCATGTAGACGAAGGCTTCGCTCTGCCAGCGGCCAAGGAGCAGGAGCGCGAAGAGACAGGCGTAGATCGCGCTCCATCGCACCGGCACGGGCAGACGGATCAGACGGCGCCAGACGGGGCGCCGTTCGTCGAAAAATTCGATGACCAGAAGGCCGAGGATCAGGCAGGCGAGGAAGGCATGCTCGGTGGTGAACGGATAGCGGAGAACGAGCGCCGGAATCTCTGGCAGCGCCACCCAAACCCGCGTGATCACGGTCCAGCCATCGGCGAGAGAGGCGGCGCGGAAGAAGACCCAGCTGATCAGCACGAGGTGGAAGACGACAAACGCGGCCAGAATGCGGCCGATGACCCGGGTGGCGCGGCCGGTGAACCGCCGACGCAGCGCAGCGCCGAGCGGGGCCAAGGCCCGTTCACCCCAGAGATAGACGCCGTTCAAGGCGCCCCAGACCAGAAAGCCCCAGCCGACGCCATAGCCGAGGCCCGCGTGCCAGAGCCCGCTGATCACGAAGACCGCCATGATGTTGAGGTAGAGCCGCAGCGTCCCCTTCCGGCCGCCGCCGAGTGGGATATAGAGATAATCGCGGAACCACCTTGCCAGCGTGATGTGCCAGCGGGCTGACCAGAATTCGCCGATCGACCGCGCCAAATAGGGGCGGCGGAAATTCTCGGCCAGGCGAATGCCGAAGAGAAACGACACGCCGCGGGCAATGTCGGTGTAGCCGGAAAAATCGCAATAGATCTGGATGGCGAAGAAATACGTCGCGATGATCAATTCCATCGGGACCGCATAGGCGGGGATCGCGTAGGTCCGGTCGACGAAGGGCGCCAGGTTGTCGGCGACAACGACCTTCTTGACGAGGCCCCAGAGGATGAGTTGCGCGCCGAGCGCGAAGAGCGCGGCGTGCGCCTTTCGGTTCCGCCGTAGCTCGAACAGGAAATCCCCGGCGCGGGTGATCGGTCCGGCGAGGATCTTTGGGAACCAGGCCAGATAGAGCGCATCGCGGAAGGGCCGTGGCCGGGTGGCAGCCAGGCGGTAGCGGTCGATCAGCAGGCTCGCGGCCATGAAGGTGTAAAAGGAAAACCCCACCGGCGCCGAGAGGCCGAAGGTGGGCAGGGCCGGTGTGGCCTCGGCCACGGCATCGTAGAATTTCAGGAAAACCAGAAGACCCAGCACGGAACACAGGCCGAGCGCAAGGGCGAAACGCCTCGCAGACACCGTCGTCACTCGGGCAATCGCTTCGCTCGCCGCGAACGTCAGCACCGCGACGACCGCCAGATAGCCAAGATTGCCCAGCCCAAAGCTGCCGAAAAAGACCAGGCTGGCCAGCATCAGCCAGACAAGGCGCAGCCGGAGTGGAAGGACCCAGAAGACCAGGACCGCAAGGGGCAGGAACAGCAAAAACTCTAGCGACGTGAACAGCATCGACTGCCTCCTGCCGCCGAACGCCAGCCGATCTCAGTAAGACGCGCCCCCGGCACGCAGAGCCGGCGGCACCAAATCGATCGGAATCCCGGCGTTAATCACTAGGTAGTCGGCCAGCAATTCCCGCTCGGCATCGGTCGTCGTGATTTCGACATGGCTTGGCGAGTTCATGGTGCCGAGCCAGGCCTCACGCGTCCGCTCTTGGGTGACGACGACGGTGATGATGTGACAGGATTGGCAAAGCTGCAGCGCCATGTCGCGGCCATCGCGCGGTAGTTCGCCGGCCGGATCGAACGGGGCCTGCCACGCCAGGTAATGCGCCAATGTATCGGCCTGCCAGGAATCGAGCCCGTCGATGGCCGGTGCGCCGGACTTGGCGGCATCCAGGATGTTGCGCCAGGCGGCGGCATCCACCTCGGCTTCGGCGATACGCTCCGTGAGGTCATTCGGAAGACCCTCGGCCAAAGCCGCCTCCAGCAGGCTGCGCCCGCCTAAGGGAATGAAGGCAAACACGTCGTCTTCCTGGCCGACCGCGGGCGGCACAGCGACAAACGGCAGGGCCACGCAAAATGCGATGCCAACGAGGGCAGGATATCTCATCGTCTTATCCTCCCTTGATCGTCTTGCAGCTCAAGGATCAGAACCGCAGCTCGGGGGGCACATCCTCGAACCCCAGGGGCATGTTGATGGCCGAATAGCGCGCGAACGTGTCTCTCTCGACCTCGGTCATCGGGATCTCGGCATGGAAGGGCGCTTTGAAGGTGCCTTTCCAGCCGACCTCGTCCCGGTCGTGCATCATGTAACCGGAAAACATGGAATGGCAGAACTGGCACTGGGCGATCGCCAGGTCCTTTCCGTCCGGGGGCAACAGCGTCGCATCGCCGCTCTCCGTCAACGCCGCCAGGACGTCGTCGGCGACGGGCAGGTTCAACTCGGCATAGCCGGCAAAGGTGGCAAGCGCCTCGTCGCCCAGCTCTCCGCTCTGCTCTTCCGCCCAGGCTCTCCAATCCTCGGCGCTTTGATCCATTGCAGCGATTTTGGCCAATGCCTCTGCATCTGGCCCGCTGAGGATCTCGAGCAAAAGCGCCCGACCGCCGGGCGGCATGAAGTCGAACTGCTCATCTTGGGCAGACACGCCCCCCGCCGCCAGGAGCAAGGCGAGCGGGGCGATCAGAATCTTAGCTCTGGGACCCATCTGACCCTTCCGAAGTTTCTTTCTTGGCTGCATCGAAGTCGAAGACCGGGACCGTCAACGTCCGCGCGGCGCGCGCGGTCGCACAGCTGCCGCCGCGCATCAGGTCGAGCTTCATCGCCGTTTCGTCCTCGTAGAACTGCTCGCCGCAGCTTTGACAGACCAGCGCGGGGATGCCCTCGACAACAACCAGCCGGTCGCCCTGCCAGAACGCCGATCTGACCTCTTGCCGTGCCAGAACGCCACTGGCGCAAGCCGTGCAGCGCATCGGTTCCTGTGACGCGGGCGATGCGGCAGGAGCCATGTGCGGCTCCTGCGGTTCGTTGCCCAGCTCAGACAAGGGCACGGGCTGCCCCGGCGATCTTCTCGGCATCGGGCCGCATCCAGGTGAACATCTCGGGCGATGCCGGCGGCGGCGCGTCGGGGAACGCGACGCGTTTGTACTTCGCGCCTTCGACGTTTTCTGCGACACGGGCGATCACCTCTGCGCCCGGACCGAGCGTGTAGTAGGATTGGTCCACGGTCAGAAGGTGCCTGGTCTTGGCAACCGAGTTCACCAGCGTCTCGGTGTCCATTTCCTTCAGCGCCCGCAGGTCGATGACCTCGACACTCATGCCCTCGCCACCGAGAGTCGCGGCGGCCTCCAACACGCCGGGCATGCCGCCGCCCGAGCTTACGATCGTCAGGTCGTTGCCTTCCTGCCGAACCGCCGCCTTGTCGAGCGGAACCTCGTAAGCTTCGTCCGGCACCTCCTCGGTCAGCGTCCGCAGACCTGCCGGGTAGAGATATACGACCGGGTCAGGCGAGCGCAGGGCTGCATGCATCATGCCCTTGGCGTCATAGGGCGTCGAGGGGATCACCGTCCGAACGCCAGGAACATGGGCATAATAGCTGTCCTCTTCATAGCAGGAATGCTGCCCGGCAAAGCCTGGGGTCTGGCCGGTCATCTCGATGATCCAAACCACCGGCATCGAGGCTCTGCCACCGGTCATGTGGCGCAGCTTGCCGGCGACGTTCTGGATCACCTGGAACGGCATCAACGCGCCCTGATAGGGGATGTAGGTTGCCGCTCGCGACCCGGCGAGGCTGGCGCCGAGACAGCAGGACGCCATCCAGTTCTCGTCGATGCCGGTGTTGGTCACCCGCTTGCGGCCGAACTCCGTCTCCAGGTTGATCACCGGTTTGCCGGGGTTGGAGGCAACCGGCGGGGTCAATTCGAAGATCCAGATCATGCTTGGATCTTGCTGCATTTCGTACTGCACGGCCTCGAGGACCGAGTACATCCAGCTTTTCTGTGCCATCAGTCTATCCTTTCAAGTGCGGTGCGCAGACATCAGCCGAACTGCCGTGCCGGCACGGCGCCGTCCGCGAAGACGTTCTTCAGACCATCTTCCGGGGTGCAAAGGGGCTGCTCGCTGGCCCACGCAAAGGCCGCTTCGATTTCGGCCTTGACCTCGGTCTCGATCTCGGCGGCGCGGGTTTCGTCCAGCACGTCCCAGTCGACCAGTGTGTTGCGGCAGATATCGACCGGATCGCGCTGCATCCAGGCACGCACTTCCCGTTCCGGCCGGAACGATGTGATCGCCAGCGGGTCATAGCCGAAGGCGCCCAGCTCGCCCGCCGTGGCGCCCGGAGCCCCCCAGTGGTTGTAGTAGCGGTAGGTCTTGGCCTCGATGAAACTCGGCCCGCCGCCTGCCCGGGCTCGGTCCACTGCGTCCTTGGCGGCGTTGTAGACCTGCAGCACGTCCTGGCCGTCCACGACCCGGGACGGAATGCCGTAGGCCGCGGCCGCATCGGCAATATCCCTGTGCGGACACGAATAGGAGTAATGCGCATACTGGTGGTAGAGGTTGTTCTCCAGCACGTAGATCAGCGGCAAATCAAGAAGTTTCGCGTTGTTCAGCGCCGAGTGGAAATGCGGCGTCGCGTAGGTGCCGTCGCCGCCAAACACCACGGCGACCTGATCCGAGCCGCGCGCACGGAACGCGAAGGCCGAGCCGGAAGCAATCGGCATCGATGGCCCGATCATCCCGTCGGCCCCGATAAAGCCGACATCCGGATCGGATAGGTGCATCTCTGCCGCGTAGCCGCCGTTCAGTCCGGTAGCGCGGAAATCGTTCTCGGCACACATCTTCGGAATGTCGACACCCTTGGCAATCGCGTGGCCGGACGGCCTGTGCGACGAATAGGCAAGGTCGATCTGCTCAAACGGCCCGTCATTGCGCAGCGCTGCACAAACCCCCGTGGCAACGGCTTCTTGCCCGGCATAGAAGTGGTTGTAGCCGCGATAGTCCGGATTGGTGAGCATCTCGTCGGCTTGCGTGCGCTCGTGCCAACGGATTTTCAGAATCGTCCGGTACATGTCGACGAGCTTGTCGTCGGACAGGTCTTTGGCGTGGAAGCCGATGTCGCCGTTGGCCCACGCACGACGCCCCGACACCGCGGCCACTGCTCCGGTTAAAGCGGCGATTTGCAGAAATCCGCGTCTCGATTCAGACGCCGGCGCATCGACCTGATCTACCGGCGCCGATTTCGAAGTGGTTTCATGCTCCATGAGAATCTCCTCCCGATCGGAACCGCGCGAGATACGAGCGGTCACCATCGTTATGGTTCTCCGGTGCCGGCAGCTTGTCCTTAACTTGGGTTAATGCGGTCATCCTTAGCGCCCGAGTTCCCGATCTTCGGCATCGCCAAGCTGGTTGCCGGATCCACTCGTTTGCTTTCGCGACCAGGACGCGATGCGGTCAGTGCGCCAGAGCCTCACGCCAGAGTTGTGCCGATTGTCGGGAACGGCGTTTGAGCGCCGCCCATTGCACGGTGCCCCCTGGCGTCCAATGGCACGGCTGCGCTTAGGCGCGGTCGGTCTTTGTAGTTAGGCGATGAACCGCCCGGTCGGTTCGACATCGACGCGCAAATGACGCATACTCGGGTCGCTGGCGTGTCATTTGGGTTGCGGGGCGACCAACCAGCGGATCGTCGAGGCTCTGCAACCCTATGCTGTGGCGCAGGACTGCAAAATCCGGGGGACGTATCATGGCGACTGCGGGCGCAATCGAGGTTGATCCTGCGTTAAGGAGGCGGCTAAGCAAATTGACCGGTGCCACCGGCTCGCCGGAAGTCGACAAGCATGGAGTTCAGTTCACCAGAAATGCGCGCGATTACAAGGCCGGGCAAGCAATCGCCTTCGAGGGCGAAGAAGTCGCATCGGTTCTCTGCGTTCTGGATGGTTGGATTTCACTTTCAAAGACACTGGAGGACGGTGAACGCCAGATCATTGACTTCGGCCTCCCCGGCGATATCGTCACCGCAGTCGCAGCCGACGGGACAACATCCTGCCTCGAAGTCGACGCCTTGACAGACGTCACGGTTGCCGCCCTGAGCCATGCCGATTGGGAACGCCGGCAGTCAGCCTCGCCAGAACTCCGCGAGATGGCAGATCATCTCGCCGCCGCGTCACACGCCCGTTTGTCAGAACGGATGCTCCGTCTTGGGAAGGGCAGTGCCCCGGTGCGTATTGCCTATGCACTGCTCGAATTGTGTGTTCGGCTGCGGTCAATCGGGCAGACCCAGGATCATACTTTCCACTTGCCGCTGACGCAGCAGCACTTGGGCGAATTCACCGGTTTATCATCGGTGCACGTGTGCCGCACGCTGAGGCGTCTGTCTCGGCAGCAGATCATTCAGACCGAGGATCACCTGGATATCAAGATCATCGATCTCGCGGCACTGTCGGGAATTGCCGGAATAGGCCCTGACAGGCTGCAAGCAGAAATCGTGCCTGCACCCATGCCGACTATCTTGGCGCCCGGAAACGGCTGAGATCCCGAATTCCTCTGTGCCTCCTTCCAACGGACGTTGGCGTTGCCGGCCGGGCAAGTTGTCTTCGCTAACGGGCTTCGACGATCTCGCCAAGCGCCTCTCCCGCAATCCTCTCAGAGGCTTTTTCGGCGATATCGCCAATCGAGACGATACCTGCCATCCCGCGATTGCGATCAAGAACCGGCAGCCGGCGAATCTGGTGGTCACCCATGATCGCGGCGATGTCCGCTATCGTCTGATCCTCGTAACACTGCAGCACGCCGCTTGACATGATCGCCTCTGCGACGACGTCCATCGCGCGGGGATATTCGGTCAGAAATCTCGTAACGATGTCACGATCGGTGATCATTCCGATCACTCGACCTTGCTCGACGACCGGCAGCGCCCCGATCTGGCGATCCCGCATCGCTGTCGCGATCGCGAGCACCGGCGTATCGCGGGCTATCGATTCCACTTTCGACGTCATGATCTGCCGGACTTCCATGCCAAACATCCTCTTCACCAGCCATGCATTCATATCGTGTTGGCGTTCTTCGCTTCCGCAGAATGGCAACGTTCACACAAATGCGCGGTTGCCGTTTGCCGCGCATTAACGGGGGTTAATACGCCGAGACGCATTTTGCCGGGCCATTTCGAAGGCCCTGACCGTTGGCGCGCCGAGGACCTTCGCAAGGCGCGAGCGGCATCCACGATAATGGTGCCGGGCCCATGGCGATACCTAGTCCGCACCGCCATCTCGGGTCCGTCAGCAGCATCCGGACTGAAAAAACTGCCCGCATCTTGCCGAACGAAACCTTTGGCGACTTTGGCAACGGGGTTGACGCCACGAATAGGGGACCAACCTCGGCGAGCGGTCCGGGTTCATCCGTCGGACCGTCCTCGGCCTAGGGTACCAAAACCGCCGCACCTTGCAGTCGTCCTGACCTAAGATCATCAAGGGCCTGGTTGGCACGTTCCAACGGGTAAGAAACGGTCTCAGTCCTTACCGCAGCTTTCTTCGCCAGTGGAAAGAACTCTTCACCGTCTGCGCGTGTGAGATTGGCAACAGACAGGATCGATCTCTCTTCCCAAAGGTCCGCATAGGGAAAGCTTGGAATGTCGCTCATGTGGATGCCGCCGCAGACCACGCGTCCTCCTTTTCGTACCGCCTTGAGTGCTGTGGGCACCAGCGCCCCAACAGGCGCGAAAATGATCGCGGCATCCAGCGGTTCAGGCGATGGATCGGAAGACGCCCCGGCCCATGCAGCGCCGAGATCTCTTGCGAACGTCTGTGCCGGATGATCTCCATCCCGGGTGAATGCATAAACTGCGACGCCTTGGTGCCTCGCGACCTGGCAGAGGATGTGGGCCGCGGCCCCAAAACCAAAAATTCCGAGCACCCGGACGTCGCCGCAGAGTTTGTAGGACCGGTAGCCAATGAGGCCGGCACAGAGAAGCGGTGCCTGCGACACGGCATCCAGCTCCGCAGGAAGTGAAAACACGAACTGGGCGTCTGCCGTACAGTATTCTGCATAGCCACCGTTGATGGTGTAGCCAGTGAAGCGCGGCGTGTCACAAAGGTTCTCGTTTCCGGATCGGCAGTAACGACATCCTCCGCAGGTTTGCCCCAGCCACGGAACGCCCACCCGTTGGCCGTGCTCTAGCCCAGACACATCATCGCCGATCCGCTCAATACGTCCAACGACCTCGTGGCCTGGAATCAACGGCAGCTTCGGCTCCTTGAGATCCCCATCCACGACGTGAAGATCAGTTCGGCAGACTCCGCACGCCTCAACTTTTATCAACACTTCGCTCGGCCCGGGAGCCGGTGTCGGTACGTTACGCAATTCAAGCCGTGGCGACGTCCCTTCAAAGACCATTGCACGCATCGCCCACCCTCCGAAATTTCGGCGCCATATCCTCAAACTAATACTGCGCGTCGCATTGGCACATTGATCGAAGTCAGTGGCGGGCGACGTGCTTGCTCCACGAGCCACATCGCCAGAGAAAAGAGACGCTGTGCGATAACAAAGTCGGCCCTTTCCGGACCTTCGCCACAAGCAGCCGCCTGGCCCATCGGATCACGGTTAACCCGTGTCCGCTCCGGCTGCCGTCGTCAACGAACGGCCATCGCAGGTTCGGGGCAACTTGATCCCGGACAAGGCCGAGCGTTTCCGATTGTGAGATGGTCTTTTGGTTTTGCGGGAGGCTCCAATGGAAAAAAATGCTACTCCGTTCTATGACGCCAGTGTCGACACAACCGGCTGTTGTCCGAAGTTCAACACCGAAGGGTGGGATGATCAGGTTCTCCATTTCGAGGACAAGCCTTTTGTCCGGGCCGAAACCCGCGCTGCGATGCATGTACCGCTGAACATGGGCAGCGTTTTCAGCCGGGTCTTTAAGCATATCCTCGATCAGGGCGCAGTCGACGTCTCCCACAGCCTGGTGCTGAGCCAAGACCTTTCGCCCTGGAAGGGCGAGCATCTCTTTGCCGTCGACAAGCCGGTCGAGGGGGAGGAGATGACCAAGCTCAGCGGCGACTTCCTGACCAAGGTCTTCGAAGGCCCCTACCGCGACGCAAAGGGCTGGTACGGCGAGATGAAAGAGGCGGTGACTGCACGCGGCAAGACGCCTGGCCGGATCTACTTCTTCTACACGACCTGCCCGAAATGTGCGAAGGTCTACGGTAAAAACTACGTGGTCGGCGTCGCCGAGATGCTGTGACCGAATCCGAGCTTGAGCAAAACGAATGCCTCTTCAGCAGTTCGGTCCGGCCGTCTGATCACAATGGGGCATTCGTGGCTATTGGCTCTCAATCGCCATGCGATCTCGCGGCATCGGTCGCGGTTCCGCCACGATCTCAAGGTCGGCAAATGTGCCCGGGAGACATTCGCAAGCGTTCATCAACACTGTGACGCAGCCGAACGTACTGGATGTATCCGCTCAACGACGCACCTGACAACTTGGGTAGTTGGCACAACAAAGGACGGCCCCGAACCGATGCCCGGGGCCGATCCGACGTGTTCCGTGTGCGACTGCCTACTTCTTTTTCCTGGCTTTCGTTCCCGGCTTGCGGCCGAGGCCGATGGCCTTGGCGGTCGCGGCGCGCTTGGCGCTGTAGTTCGGGGCAACCATGGGATAGTCCTTGGACAGGCCCCAGCGCGCGCGGTACTCGTCTGGCGACATGTCGTAGGCCGTCCGCAGATGCCGCTTGAGCGTCTTGAAGGGTTTGCCATCCTCCAGGCAGATGATCGCATCCGGCGTGACCGACGCGTCGATCGGCACGGCGGGGACCGGCGGCGCCTCGACCGCAGCCGCGCTGCCCTCGCCCGCCGCACCGGGCAGTCCGGTCAGCGTGGCATGAACCGACCGGATCAGATCCGGCAGATCGCCCTGGGCCATCTGGTTGTTGGAGGCGTAGGAGGCGACGATTTCGGCGGCCATGCCGACCATGTCGTCAGAGCCCTGGTCCATTTCTGAAGTATCGGACATGTGTTTTCCTTGTCTTTGGGTCGCGTCGATACAGAGGAAACCGCTTAGAAAATATCAGGCCTCTTGGGGCAGTTCCGCCGAGACTGTCAATGCCAAAGGCTTCAATCTGCTCGTTGGCGCCGGATATTCATCGCAGAGGGTAAAGGCCGAGTTGAAGCTCGCCTGAAATTGCAGCCATCTGCACCATTGTCGTACGATTACTGCACGTGCATCGAACGGCCCTTATCAGACCTTTGCGGATTGCATTTCATGCTGCGGCGTGGCCCGTCGAAAGAGCCATTCGCTGCGTCCGCAAAACTGGTTGATGCGCGAATTCACATATGCACCGCAGGACGATGCATTCGCGACATTCGATTTGCCGATAACGTGATACTTGTGGGGTCTGAAATCGCGGATGATCCGACGGAGTGCAGCATCCAAAAATCTGGGCTGAGTCCAGCCTAAGGCCGCGTTTCGTCATTGACGGCAACGCAGCACGAATTTGCCATTGGACGAACGGTGGTCTTCGATAAATGATTGAAGAAAGATCGAAGGGAAATGAGTTGACCCCTGCTGAGTTAGCCGACTCGATGCGCGATTGGCGGCGCCACCTGCACCGGAATCCGGAGTTTGGCTTTGACGAAGAGGAAACGGCCCGCTTTGTCGTCGATCGTCTGCGCGAATTCGGCATCGAAGACATCGAAACGGGCATCGGCGGCACGGGCATAGTCGCGACCCTTCGCAGCGGCGATAGGGGTCGCACAATTGCCCTGCGTGCGGACATGGACTGTTTGCGCATACACGAAACGACGAACCTTCCCTATACCTCTTCGAAACCCGGGCTGATGCATGCCTGCGGTCACGATGGCCACACGGCCATTATGCTGGGGACTGCAGCGGTTTTAGCCAGCGAAGGTGGGTTTGAAGGTACGGTACGGTTAATCTTTCAACCTGCCGAGGAATGGGGCCAGGGCATGAAGGCCATGATCCGCGATGGTCTCGGATCCCGATTGGCCTTCGATGAAATCTATGGATTGCACAACAAACCGGGCCTGCCGGTGGGTTCGTTCGAGATCAGACCAGGGCCGTTCATGGGTGCGGAGGATGGGTTCAAAATCGTCGTACGTGGCAGCGGTGGCCACGCATCGCGCCCACAGGATTGACGAGATGCGATTGTGTGCGCGTGTTCGATTGTCGGCGAGCTGCAGACGATCGTCTCACGTACAATCGATCCCGCAGAGCTCGCCGTTGTCTCGATCACGTCGATTGGAGGTGACAACGTCAAGAACGCGATCGCAAGCGAGGCGCGGATCGAAGGCGACTGCCGCCACTTTGATGACGCTGTGAGTCTTCGGATCGAAGAGGCCATGCGCCGTGTCGCACAGGGCGTCGCGGATGCGCACGGCTGTAGCGTCGCGATCGACTACGACCGTGTGTTCGTGCCTCTGGTCAACGACCCTATGGCTACGGAGCACGCCTTGAAAGCGGCAGCGGCTGTATTCGGCGCAGAGAACGTCAACGGTGATGCTCCGCGTATGGGCGCTTCCGAAGATTTCGCCCAAGCACTCAGAATTGCACCTGGCGCGTTCGGCAACATCGGTAACGGAGACAGCGCCCAACTCCACAGTCCCGAATACGATTTCAATGACGCGGCGCTTATTCCCGGCGTCCAATGGTTCCTGGAACTGGTGCGAAGTCGTTTGTCTTCCGAGCCGGTCGAAGCATAGTGGCCGCATCGTGGCTGAGCGAAAGTTTCCCTAGGTTGACGAAGCCGCCATTCACCGCGCTTCTGGAAATCGGAGGGTTGGGTACGAAGCTGGCATGCCGCGATGCAGCGGTCAGATGCTTTGCAGTGAGGCGGGTATCGACGTGAACGGCCCATTTCTGGCCTTCGGCCGGTCCGGGCAATACTGTGGCGCGGCCCGCCAAACTTGCCCTTCGCCGCGCATGCGAATTGTCCGGTAGGATGCGGTCGTCATCATCGGGAGACCCATCCGCCAGTTTCGCCCCTTAGGTTGGGTCGACTTGTCTGGTGCCTGAGTAATGCGAATCCATGACGTTGATCCCCCTGTTGCGCCTCTAATTCACTCCGGCCAAAGCCAATGTCTGCGCCCAAACAGACGGTTCCAACGCCACGGGATCCTGTTCAACCTTGTTCTGTCCCGGCATGCGCGCGCCTTCATCCAATGCGACGCCTTCAATAACCTGTGCCAACCGGTCGAAGAATACCGGGGAGCAGCCCGGGTCCATAAGGAGATAGTATTGACCAAGGTCGTGCGGCGAACCCTCGGGGGCTTTCAGCGGGCCGACGTCACGGCTGACAACTCCTCCAGTCATTCCCGCAGCCAGAAGTTCGGCCATCAGGCCAAAGCCCCAGCCCTTGTAGCCTCCCATGCTGACCAGGGACCCGCCGAGGGCGGCTTCGGGGTCTGTGGTCGGTTGCCCTTCGGTATCCACGGCCCAGCCTTCGGGAATTCGCTCGCCTGCGGCCTTGGCCATGGTGATTTTGCCGAGAGCCACGGTCGTGGTCGATTGGTCAAACTGCATGGCGATGCCACCCGCCCCATCGGGAACGGAAAAAGCAATGGGGTTGGTGCCGATCACCCGTGACTTTCCGCCTGGTGGTGCGACGATGGGCGAGGCATTGGTAAATCCCAACCCGATCAACCCCGCACGGGCAATTTGTTCGGTGAAGTATCCCAACGACGTGCAGGTATGGGCGTGACCCACGGCGAGACTCGCGATCCCACAATCCCGCGCGGCCTTGATCGCCTCCGGCAATCCCCGGGTAAAGGCAGGCTGGGCAAAACCGAATTTGGCATCCACAGAAATAACACCAGGTTTCTGGCAAACCACCGCGGGTTCGGCGGTTCCATCGACCCGACCGGATTGCAGCTGCTGGCAATAGCTTTCCAGGTAATAGAGGCCACAGATACGGTTGCCGACTGCTTCCGCCTTACGCACGGCCTTGGCAACGTCTGCCGCGATCCAGGGACGCGCTCCATGTCGCTCCAATGCGGTTTTAGTGGTGTTCTCAATCTCTTCCAGCGAAATGTCGGGCATGGTTTCCTCTCTGCGGGCGGTCAGGCGTTGTCCTTCTCTCCAAGGTACTGTCGGTGGTTTTGGGCTGCTTTTTCAATCACGTCGTGATCAAGCTCAAAAACCAGACCCGGACGCCTCTCCAGGGACAGGATCCCCTTAACGTGGTAGCTGGATGCTATGCTAAAAGGCGCCCAAACCAGAATCGGAGTATTCGAAATGAACCTCGAGAAGTTAGCGGACCGTGTGGCGAACGAGTTGAGCACAGCCCTTTCCGACCTTCCGGAGGCAGAGCGGAGCGCCATCTTGGACATCGTCCGACAAGCGATGCTCGACTCAGCAACTCGAACACATCGCGAAATGAAGGAAACAGCCGTTATCTGTTGCGGTCCAGAGGCCGATCTTGCCCACAAAATCCAGGAACAAATGGATAAAAAGCGTGACATGCTGATCGCGAACTTGATGGCTATGCGGTGAGCGTCGTCCGCCCCGGACGCCAGGGTGCCGTGCTTCGGTGACGCGACGCAGACTCGGCCCTCATGAGACATTCGCCTGCGCAAGCCGAATGCCCGCACCTAGGTCAAAGCGGGCAAGTCCCCAAGCTGTCGCTATCAACAAGCCGACCGACAACGCCTTCATCGAGGCGTTCAACGGCAAGTTCCGTCAGGAATGCCTCGACGCGCACTGGTTCATGAGCCTTGCCGACGCCCGGAAAAAGATGGAGACT
>JAAUYH010017367.1_pt1 | contig 17591 bp, 7 predicted proteins | sample 7278061 | NCBI WGS metagenome assembly JAAUYH01 (sample SAMN14350203, study PRJNA611818) | marine sediment metagenome | isolation source: surface marine sediment (0.6m) | place: French Polynesia: Moorea | collected 2018-08 | reverse complement strand
TGGTTTGAAACGTCGTCCTGTGAATTTTTTACGGAGTCGCATCATCGTAAACTGAAATTTCCGCCTTCTCATGCCTTCATTTCTCAAATTTCACAGAATTTGTGCTGAAAGAGTCCACATAACGAAAAGGCTGCGCTTGTATCTTATTTACACTCCCGGCCGATTCACGCAAAACCAACAGAAGAATACTTTCTTCAAAAAAAATATATAATTCAGAAATAATTTGATCCATAACGTAGAGATGCATCCGAATAAGTTAAGACTGGTTCAGACTTCAAATTTTATTTTTATTTTTCGACTTTTCATTTCAGATTTGAAGCGTTACGGTCCTGTCAAAATTTTTTAACCAAAATTTTCTACATTCCCTACAAGATTCCTGAATAATTTGATGGAAGCGCCGAAATTCACAATCGTGCATTTTTATGTCTCAATAAGTGTAGGATTCTAGGTATTTATTGGCGACAGTTCGCTATTTTAGTTCTCAATGAGCGATTTCAGTTGCTGATTTCATTATCCTCTCAACTTTTGGACGTTTCAATGAACAATGCGTTTCATTTTGTTTCTATTTGTTATAAATCAGCATCAAAATAGAATATTCGCACATCTGAATTTCACAAGCGAGTTTTATTCAACGGTCTACTTAGATTTGCACGTTATTTCGTTGTCCTACAATTGTAAATATTTCTAGCGTCCTTTTCTTCGATGTTATCAGCATTAAGATTCAGATGAAGAAGGAATATTTCTGATTCTAACTCTATGAATAAAATTTTGGTGTTAAATACACTTCTGCAGTAATATGGTTGCGATAAACTGCACAGCAGCAGATTATTTTCGGGTTAAGAAATATTTCAGGTTCCGATGATAGATGTTGAGAACTGAATAGAGATATTGAAGAAAGCTTCTCGATTTCTTGTTATCCTGTTTTGATGATATCAAACGTTGTCTAGAAATCAAAATTCGTGATCCCATTTGATGCGGCCAGACCTATAAATACACATTAAAGCATGTCAGTCCATTCGGAATCCAACTCACTTACTGATCCTGAAATCATTACTGAGCATATTCGAAACATTACGTATATCCTCAAATATCCGCTTGATCTATTGTGTGTCCTTAGTATTCAGAATTTCCGTATAAAAATCCATAAACCTTGCTCCGGCTTTTTGCTAAACTGATTAACATTTTCTATCAAACAAAAAAATTCTAAACCCGCCCGTAAAATAAAAAATGATCACTCTGACATTGATCAAACTTGATCGTGAAAATTGGGTCCATGTTCCAAGGGACTTTCAGAAGAACTGCACAACATTACTATATTGAATATTACTTGTCTAGCGATTAGCATTGTAATTGTTTGTTTGATTCTCCAAGATACACGGTCGATTTTCAGAAAAATTTTATTCGCATGTTTTCATTATGGAACATTGTTTTATCTTAGTTTTAAGATGAAGTGCAAAGTTCAGATGCGAATATTGGTGCTGATTGCTTTTGTTACAGGAAGTTTCAAATGCTAGAGCTCATACCGTTCAAGGAATGCGTAGCCAATTCATCATTTAATGAGCATTTTTCTCAAAACACTTATATTTTCAAGAGATACAACTTGAATACCCTTGCACAGCTTCGCAATAAACTTCAAACCGGTAGAAGCAATCTTATTTTGACATTAAAATTTTTACCATAGATCACTCGTGCCTAGCAACGTTTCCGTGCTATATTCGAATTTGTTGATTGAAATAAGCTTTCCGAGCAGAAATTAATTACGATTATGAGAGAGTACACAGATTTTCACCCTCCATCCAAAATAAATTTGTTTCGGTTTTCGGAGACAAACTTTTTAGTAAAATACTGATATTCCGCTACAACTAAATCTTGTAAATGGTTTTTCCTGCTAGTCTGCTAAGCAACTATTTTGTTGAGGCGGACTTCAGTGCCCGTCTTCTTCCATGAATCGACAAATAGTGGGCATATCTTGTACATAAATTTTCAAATTCGTAGCAGAGTTATTTTTTAGGTTAGAGAAGCAATTCCGTTGGATTCTATAGATTCTTCGCTTTACGAATTCAAGGAATTAGGAAAAAAATCATCCCTGATTCTTTGCTCCTTCCAATTGGTATGGAAAGGATCTGCATTATTTGACTGCATATCAAAATCTTAGTTTACCATTTTCATTATTTTAAGTACAAATTATGGAGCCCTGTTTTTAATTTCTTGAGCTTAGCTTGCACCATTTCAGATTCAAGGCGAGTGCTCTCCTTGGCTGCAACTAGATTATTGCTATTCTCAGTTTATTTTTCATAATGTTATTCTACTTCTCCTTGATTCATTCTCCGATTAGGGGATAGTCTTTTCAATTGTTACTAGTAATTTGATTTGTCAATTTTGAGTCTGGTTTAGGGCTTTACTATACATTGTTGTAGTAGATTTGCACTCCTAGTTGTAAAATAGATTTCAAGACAAATATCTATTGCTTGTGAAAATTTGTCTCACATTTTTCAAATTAGAAATTTGTGTTCATCCAGGAAAAGATAATCAAATTTAACGGTCTGAAATTGATGAAATGCTACTTGAGTGATTAGTATAGTATCCATGAGAGTGAGAGTGTGCTGTTTTACGCACATTACACATCCGTTGCAGTCGAGTTATCGACTATTAATTCACATTGCACACAAATTTCCATACGGTGCATTGATATTTTCAATAGTACTTTCCGTTGTACACTACTCTCCGAGTCATTCTGCCTTTAAGAAAAGTATTCTACGAACTGTTTGTTGGTCCAGGTCACGGTACAATCCGCATAAATAGTCAAGTTAGGCTCCCTTCCATTCGTCTTGCAGATGAAGACCTTTGCCTACTTATTGCAAGCCAGTGCACCAAAATCTTCCAAACTTCCGAAAGTTTAAGAGAACTGCCGACTATTGCAACTCGCACAACGATTTAATCCAGCGAGAATGGTCGAAAATCTAAGAATTTTCTTGAGAGTTCCAACTTCTGAATTCGGTCACTTTACTGGAATTGCAAGAATTATTGACACTCGGTAGCTTTCTTGAACGTGACAACAAACGAGATCTGAACATTCGGGAGGTTTCATTATTGCTAATTTTTATCCCAATTACTACTTTTTATACTTATTTTTCCAACCGTTTTGGTCGGCTTCATAGATCCACACGCAACAAATTTTCTAGCTCAATGAAACATCGATTTTCTTTCTCAGAATTTATTAGAACAACAGCAACGCAATATTTGACCGAAGGAGTACGTAATAAATTTAAATTCTTTTCTTCGCTTCCGTAAATCTTTTGGTTGTCGAAAAGTCTTTCCTTTCTCCTCTCTTTTTTAAAATTTTTACAAGATAGACCCAGTGAATGACGTTTTCAGCACCAACGTCGTATTGTTTTTATGTACGATATTAAAGTTTGCACTTTCACATACTCGTACCAAAGTCGATTGTAACAGATACGAGAAGAGATTATCTGGTCTGGTGCTTTGCATACTAGAATTGGGAATTCAAAAATCCTAGAATAACTTTCTGATGATGATTTTCCAGTTTTCATGAATACTTCCCAAATTCTTCCTACATCTAGCAGAATTTGATTCCATTGTTAAATTATCGAAAGATAATTCCATTTCTAGAAGATTTCTCAACTTCTAAAATTTTCGTTAACCTTCATCTAATTTGAAGATAGTTTTTCAATGATCTTATTTTCACGGTTTAGTATGGAAAATCTGGCTCGAGAAATATTTGAGAGTATTTATTATTTGTATTGCAGCTAACTGCTAGTGCGTGTTTTCGTAGCTTTGTTAGGACACTCCTTCTACTCTCGATGAAGTCCTAAGTCCTTCACTTGCTCTGAGTAGGATATATTTTGTAGGGACATCTCCGCTGAGGGGACGCACTGGCCGATCGGATTGCAGGATAGTAATAGCTTTGAGATACTGCTTGCACCTGCTACCGCCCTGATAAGTAAGGTTCAGGCTCATATAGCTATCTGAGTTTGTGCAACGTATTCTAGTTTTCCTTGTTTTCTCCGACGACGAAGATTAAGAATGTAGAAATTCGTCATTGTAATTGCTTCATCTATAATTGAAACCACTGTCAATTGATAAGTTCCTAAAATCTGATTTGATTATTTCGATCCACAGTGAATTCTGTTGTGATTTTTTCATAACGGATAATATTAGAAACAACTGGAAAACAATTAAAATGGTTAATAGTCTTGCAGCCGTTGCTTCATTAATACCGTATAACCGAAATTATTGCAATGATCTCGAGAATTTTTCTAGGTCGAGTTTCGGAGGAAAAATAAATTAAAACTCACTTCATGCATGATTCCCTATTACCAAACAGTGATATGCAAAATTTAAGAAGAATATTCTGCACTTGTTCATCGATGAAAATGATGCACAATCTTTAATTTTTCCTAGTATGATGGTTATTTTCTATTTTTGCATCGGTTCTGTTATCACCGGGCAATACCAGGCTTTTTATTCTCTTATTTCTTTGCGGTAAAACAGTATCCAGATTGTCTTTTTTGACTGTTCGTATCTCGGAACCGTGATAATAAGTAGACAGACGCGCTCCATTTCGTGGCGTGGCCAAAAAAGAGATGCTGCTAGTTGAAATAGAGCAACCATTTATCGTAATTTCTTTATAGAAGAGCGAAACTAAAGTTTTGCCCGTGCAAAATAAACGTATGCGCTATAAGGCATCAGGCGGAGGTGAGCTGTACAGCATCGGCAGTGTGACACTTCCAATCTCTTTGGTAGGGGTCGAAAACATCTTCGCTTTCTCATTCTCTCCCGGAGCCACCCATTTCGATAAAATATCGCTCGGATTCATACTCCCGTGTGGTCATTTTCAATGCTGTAGTGATGATTCGGTAGAATACTACTAGTAGCTGAGTAGAGGTGTTTAAATAGAGTTCAGGCTGAGCTCAGATTTTCATGGATCTCGCTGAAATAGTTCAGTCCACGGTCCTTCTTCGCGGCAGGCCTCTAAATCTGTGCCTTCATAGATAAATGGCAATATTGCGTACCATAGAGCTGAGATTAAATCATCGAAATTTGGAATCAGTTTCCTAATCATTAAAAAATTGTACTTCAAAAATGATGCTTTCGCCTTCCCCTTTGTCTGGGATTTTTTATGACGATTGTGTTGCGTGCTGTCGAACAACGGCGATGAAATACGCTTGATGCTACGTGCTACCGTGCATGAATTTAACGTATGTTTCGACGGGCGTTCAGCTAAATCCAAAAGGGGGAGGGTGTAGTTCATCGCGAAATACGATAAGTAATCCATGGATGCGCATAATTAATAAGTACAGTACGGATTAGTGGTTGTACGGTACAGTACATTGCAATTCATCATAAACAAGCGCTCAATTGTGCATTACAGAAGCGTAGAGTTGTACAGCACCGCACATGTACTGTACTGTACATTACCTCGCAGTAATATTCGTTAAGGATACAGTACCGTACTGTACTGTACTGTAAATTACTGCGCAAAGCAGGTAGGGCGATTAATTATTAGAGCCGGTTGAGACAGGTTTGCCTTACTGGAAAACTAGACCCTAACAGTTTTTTTGAACAGAGATAGATACTCGACTTGAGTCACTAAACAAGATTCATACAGTACAGTGCAGTGTAGGAAAGCGTGACAATTTGCTATAGAGTAAGCTACTGTGCACACGGCGTCGTGTAATCCGTACTACAGTACCCGCACTTGAGAGCTATTGTCCCGTAATTCCTACTGCATTCTAGGCACAGCAACCTCATTTCTACTTTGTGCGCGCAAATGGCAATTCTTCGCAAAATTCGCAATTTCCGTTGATCGTCGCAGTCCAACTTTTTTCTACATGGCGAGAAACATACATACGATCAGATAGTAAAGTGATAAATGAGATAGTGATCAGATTCGAACTGATCTAGAATTTGCAATAATATTATGAGTCAAGTCACAAATTTCATTATTCAACAAGTGGAGCAAGCAAGGAGATATACACTTCTAGGAAACTATCACCATCGTGTTGAACGCGTGTAAATTTACAACCCCAGTGTGACCGACTGCTCGCTAAAGAAGTAAAAGCCGTTGACTACCTGCTTCAGCCTGCCGTTATTCTGTATTCAATGGAACAGGTGTACTGTACAAGGGCATCTCGGAGCAATGTGCTTTCGAATCTCTTGATTTGTCCAGAATTATGCTGCAAGCTGATCGTAGGAAAGTTACAATGGTCAGACAGATTCGATTTTCGACAGGGATCTTAGAAATGCTGATACAGCAATAGATTCGGGCATTCAACTCAAAATCTGTGCGCTGTACTGTACATGAAGTGCTGTCCGTAAGTGAGGGCAAACTATTCTCGTGTCAAATGGATCATTCACTAAGGACGCCATACCGCACACAACTCTTTTCTCGCAATAAGGATGCAGGTGATGAAGTACCGGTACAGTAAATCATGACGGGCTTTGTGCTGCGGTACATTACAACTAATGGAAAATTTAGCCATTATGCAAAATCGCAAATTAAGAGAAAGAAAGCTATAGTGCATGGCAGTGGGGAATTTTTTGTGGGCCTAAAGTACCGTACCGACAGCGTAGCACGATAGCATTGATCAGATATGATTCGCGACAGGTGCAAGTAGGGTACCAGAAAAGTACAGTAAATGAATACGAAATGATGACGTGTCTACGAAAATGGAATAGCCTAATATAGTGTAGTATGACATACACAAAAAATTCCTAAGTAATTTTTGCAGAGTGGCAGAACGGTTGGCAACCGACAAAAGCAACAGATAAATTCTTAAGTTAAGGGCAACCACAAGGCATCGAAGAAATACTGTAGTAACGCAATGTCGTAAGAGCAGTTCGCAGACCGACGATAAATTTGAATACGTCACGTGTCACATCCTGGACACCTGATTCGTAACAGTGTTTGGGTACTGTACTGTACTGTACCACAAAGATTTTGTCTGATTCCCCGACTCACAACCACCTACGAAAATACACACAGCAGCGGTCATGTTAAAAACAGTGAACAGAGTATCAAGACAAAGTGCGAAGGATCACAGAAAATCAAAAAGATGGATTCGGATATGCCCATGAAATACCGTAGAAGACAGTTGTGTGAACAGCGCATCCAAGTTACAGTGCACACACACAACTGCGAGATATGTCCACACGAGAGTGAAGTACACACACCCATTGAGGTTTTTCTAATATGTCACTGTGAGTGATGCTGTATTGTAAATTCACTGTATTAATCTTCAATGTCAATCAAACAAGCAAGCAACGCACCGCACCGCACCGCACCGAACTGCACCGTACTGTACTGTACTGTACTGTACCATAAATTTACTTGAATTGAAACAAAACATCGATCGATCTAATTTACTCTTCATCTACCGCAGGTGCTGCTCTTCATTTTGTCTCTATTACTTTCTCACAATGAATCAAATGAAAGTGGTCAAGCCCAGTTAAGGTGATGTACTTGTACAAAACCTTAAACAAGCATAGGTGGCAAAAAGCTACGGAAGCGAATGACTGGATGTTTTTCTAGCAGCATAATGAAATTTGATACTCCCCCGAATTCCCTAGTGCGATTCGATTCTTGGAAGGCTACTGTACGGTACGACTTGTCGCTTTCTTCTCTTTCTTATTTTTTTGTTGTTTTCTTTTACTATAGCTGCGCAATCCCCAACACAGCACTATGACAATTACCCAAGTTCGACGCAGAAACGTCTACCGTAACTGCATGTGCATCAGAATTAATCTCGCTTCCCCATGCTGCTTGTGTGTGTAGGTCTTTGATGGGGAAAACATGAGGTCTTTGGAATTGCCATTTTTCAAACATTACTGTGCAGTGCAGTACAGTCAAGTACACTAATTTACAATGAGCAGGCCCACCACATTCAGATTACCTATAGTAATGTAATACTTTACTATAACAAACATCATGTTATGATACAGAAGATCCGTACAACGGCATTTGACGGGGGTATTTTATCACACACTCTTGTTTGAAACAGAGCCAACAACCCGCGACAACTGGATTTTCCGACCAAGGTCCGGCCCGTCGTCCTTGCTTTCCTTTTCTAATTCGATGTTGGATTTACCATCGTCTACTGCCTCGGGTGCTCTTCATACCTACCGCGACACGAACAACGCTTTTCTTAGAAACTCATTGCAGCTCGTGGGGAAAGAATATCACCTTTCTTCAAGCCAAACACTGTCGTACTATGCACATTATCTTGACGCAAATGCGAGACACGAGCAAGTGACATGTACTTGCTTCGAAACAAATGTGTGAACACTTGATCGAGACGGACTCGATCAAGCCACGGCAGGCGGCACAATTGTAGAGTTAGTTCACCGCCACCAACACCATCATCACAACCACCATCACCGCAATCAAGTCGAATCTAGCACGAGATTCATGAGATTGTTGGAAATTTATCTCGTGCTAAACATAGCCTGCCCGCAATGCTAACACAAAAGAGGAAGAGCAAGGAGAAAGCAATAATCAGGAACAGTTAAGTCTGAATTTTAGTAACACTCAAAGATAGAATAAGTACGGAACCAGTAGGCGTATGTGACTGATGTTGGTGTGTGACTTTTAGCTCTAACGCCCAGATACGGTATATACAAGATGTAAATGAGTGAGAAGTTTCCTAATTGGTGTTGAGCACATAGACGCATCATAATACTGTACAGTACTACCTGCGCGACAAGGAAGAAGTCCCAGTACCTCTTCGGTGCGAGGACGCTGATGAGGTAGACGGTGTAACGACACTTCCCGCCGTGGTCAAATTGCCCACCATCCGATGTTCCTTCGCAACCTGATTTCCGACACGTCGGAAATCTTCGGGGTCGAGTCGCTGCCGCACCAATTTGCGAACGGCTGGACTTTCGGCTGTTGGTCCGATTTCGCGACGTCGCGAAGTGGAGGAGGCGGAAGACGATGGTCGTGTATGTGTCGACGACGACGACGCTGTCGCCGCCGACGACGACGACTTGGTTGGCTTGGGGCGCCTTGACGACGACGAAGCACCAGGTGGTGGACGCAATGGTACAGGCTGATTAGCGGCTTCGGATTGTCGCTCAACGCGGCGCTGTCGTGCATGGCGCCGTGTTTCAGACTTTTGGAACTTCTGGTACTCGGCGGTAGCCATGAGTTCCCGCCATTGTTTCCCGCCCCATACTTGTTGATCTTTCTCGTAAAGCATGATGGTCACATGCAATACTGTACTGTAGAAGCACGGCTAGTTGGAGCTGGAGCAAAAGTGAAGGTAGGCGGAGCAGCGGTAGAAGCAGTAAAAGTTTTCGATGTGGTGTCGAATGATGCACGTTATAGCGTTGTGTGCCGAGGGTAAATGCATCGTGAAGGCGTGACAGAGAGCGGGAACCATCATGGTTATCGGTCACTATATGATACGGTGACGTGTCTTGGCACGGACGAATCACTCGAATGCATCGTACAAGTCTCGTCCAATCAACACGAAACGCCGCACCATCAGCATCAAGGCGGCCTTCCCTTTCCAACTACCGAGATCCTAATACCAACAGTACTAAGACACGGTATTTTGCTACCCCATTGTCGTCACCTTGTTTTTCACTTTACGACTATTAACTTACTATTTACACCAAAATATAAGCTCTTTCCTTCATGCTTTACCTTGAATTCCACACATGCCACGCTGTCTGTACCTACGGGCAGGTGGCGGCCCACTCCACCGTCGGCAACATGCTTCCGCCTTAACGTGTCCTTTTCCACTGCCTTCTAAATATTTTTCCTTCCTACAACCGGCACCTTTACTGCAGTCTGACGCACGACGACGGTTGCGGAACCCGCGCACACTAACACACACGATATGATTTCGTCACATAATATCAGTGGGATTGGATGCTTATAGTGCTGGTAGTGCTGGTGGCCTTGTACTCAAAAAACGCACGCATGCCTCAATCCGCCATTTCTCTGACCGCGTTTGCAATTGTCCCGATGAGTCGTTTGCACCCGAAGCGCCAGGTGCACCAGGTGCCCTCCGCTCACTGTGTTTCAAATCTAGCAGCACGTCATATTTGCAGAAATACAAAATATGATAGGTGGATCTCCGAATAGTACCAGTACATCTCAGTCTCTACACAAAAAAATCCATCTGCACTACAAGAAATTCTTTTGCATGCAGCCAGTGTAAATGTGTGGGATGGAGCGAAGACAGTCACAACTCCATTCATTCAGCCTATTGTACACTAGTGGTCAGAAGACACTTAGATACTGAAATAAAATTGGTTACAGTAAGTACTTTACTTTCTTTAGAAAATTCGAGAACCACCCAGACCCTGACCGATTCCTAAGCAAGGGTTGGATCCACAACTCTATTCTATAATCGAACCACTCACACGTATTGTACAGTACTACTGTACAGTACGTACTTTCAAACACCCTTGTTGAGGTGCTGGTGGCGCACTCTTATAAATCTTGTTGACTGCAGGGAATGGAAATTCGAAAAATGCTGTCAAGGAAAAATATCAAGTTAAACTAACAGTAAATGAATTGAGTAGTAAAACAAAAACAAAAGTGATGCTTGTTGCCATAAAACCATGACACCATAATGCATGCAAGTGGTGTTTTGTTTCTTCGACTTATTTCTCACCTAGGTAAATCTCAAGAAACCTTGCAACACACACAGACATACACACACGCACACACGCACACACTTGTACTGATCATGAAAATCTAACTAAAACAGAACAATACCTCGTACAACAACAACAATACAATCGTAGCGCCTGAAAATAATGTGAAGTCCATGGAAAGGACAAAATCCTAATCCGGGAGATGAAAAAATGTTCAATATTGATACAGTAGATGCTAAATTACAATAGAAGAAAACGTAGTAGCACCGGTAGTGCAGCAGACTTCAAAACTGTACGACGCCGCACCATAGATGCACGAGCGCGCACATGAGCAGCATAACGCGTTTTAACACCCGCGCAGAAACCGAGAAAGAAGACGACCAAACAGGTGGGACAACAAATTTCATCGTAACGCAGAGCGAGCATTTGTACCGTATGGGGAGAACACTCGTCGCTGTGTGACCTTCCGAGAACGTTACGATGGAATATGAAGCTATATCATTTGTTCATTGCCCTATCCATTCTTTGCGTTATGTTTTCCGCTCTACTCGTCTTCTTTCTCGAATTGTTCACTTGTTAAACGATGCAGCATGCCGCTCACCTTTCTCACCATCTGTCGTCATGTGGAGCACTTGCGAAATTATGCCAGATTGCTCTACACCCCATATGATTCTCCTTGGCTTCACTGAGTGCGGCAGCAACACATGCTGAGTTGCGATTTGTGAGCCGGTGCTACTGTAGCCTATACTGTATTGTTCAATTCCCAAGTGGAACGACGTTACAAGTTCAAACCACTAAGTTTAATATTCAATAGGTTCTTAGTCACGCCATTCATCGATAATAGGGTTTGCCTAGATAAAATTTACCATTTTTCTATGTTAGTAGGTTGTTATGAGACGTGGGAGAGAGCGTACACATTGGATTTTTACTAATTTTGTACTTCTTTCCCTGTGCTGGAGCTACAGTATCTACATCAGTTCGCTCTTTTAACTTGCTCTCATCTTTTCTCCGTTAAGACTGCTCGCTCAACTGCTTAAAACTGTTCAATTATACTTCAATTCTCACATATTTGGTAGATGAGAAATTCTCAACTACAATAGCTGTACAGTACAATACTTTACGTGAAATAGGAGCAACAATAGAACAGTCCAACAAAGTCTATGGATGAATCTATCATAAATGTAATCCATCAATTGTGAGCATCTTCATTGTTCTGCCATTTTTGAAGTTCAACGATCTTTCATCAACAAATTGCATCCATTCAACATAAAACATGGATGATACACTAAGGAGCATCAAGAAATGAGGGTAAGGAGATGAACAAGACACCTATAAAATGATAACGAAAATTATAGGCCATAACAAGATAACCCACACCACAACATCGCGGCTCGTCTGCTTCTTCTCAGATTCGCACTGCTCGCATGTAATTCGATGTTGTGCTCGCCTCATGTGGGGTATGACTCTTTTGTCCTGCCTGATCCTAACTGCCTGCTTGCTTGCGCAATCCCTCTTGTCTTCCCATGTCCGACTTCATGACGGACAGACTGCCGTGTGCCGGCTGTGACGCGAAGGGAAGGGATGTATTACTGCTGCTCTTTTTGTTCATTTCTCTCTATCCCTCTCAAGTGAGTGAGTGAGTGTGTGAGTGTGTGTGTGTGTGTGTGTATCTGGGTTCGATAGCGCTGACGGGTGGTATGGCTGTGCGATGATGATGATGATGACGATGATAATGATGATGAGAATGAGAATGGTGGTGGCGGTTTAGAAATTCGTGATTTGTGAATATCGGTGCGGTGTCAGACTTTATTTAGTGCACCCGTACAGTGAAGTAATACTGTAGGATGGACGAACTGTGGGACAAATGAAATAAGCGTTTAGTTGTCGAACAACTTTTCATCCCACTCCCTTCGAATGTCACCTTCTTCGACTCGAATCTCGTCTGCCAGCCGAGGATGATGGTTGATGTGATTGTGCTTGAGATGTGATGGCGCTAGAGAGAATCCGCTGATTCGAGTAACTGTTGGGATTTTGCTCCATCTGAGCGAAATGCCGTCGAAACTCTTCAGGGGTGTGGCGACGCATGCGGCGCAGCTCATACCCAGGAGGCGTCTCATCTCGAACTTGTTGGCGTCTCACGGAGGCCGGAGGTACAGGTCCCGGTTGTTGGCGTCGGGACGATGATGACGAGCCAGCCGAAGATGTTGTGGACTGGCGTGGGCGAGGCCGAGCGCTTGGTGGTGGTGCCGTGGGCTGCGCTTGATTTCCTGCGGACCGTCGCCGCTCGCGATGTCTCGCCGCCGCCTCGTGTTGACGCTCGCGACGTAAGAATGCCTGGCCCCCCTCGCTCTGTTCCCATTCCCGCCATTGCTGTGGGGTCATGCCACGGCTACGCGGTGGTAGCACCATCGCGGACGAGCGGCGTGTGGAGCATGCATGCACAAGCACGCACAAACGCCTTCTCTCTCTACTCGGGATGCGATAAATCCGGCGTGACCGCGTGACTATTGTGACGTGTCATGCTTGCGTCTTATCTCGTTCACCCACTGCTTTGCATCCCATTTTTGTACCCAACGTGTTTTGAGACAGCTGCACGTCATCTCGTGCTGAGATACTGTAATTTAACAAGTTTAAGGTTGCATAGTTGTATTCCTACTGGGGCGAAGTTGAGGAGCATGTGCTTGATCAGCTTTTAATAGGGTTGTGCTAAGGTAGCCCATATCTCATCGGACTACAGTGTGCGCACCGCGCGCGCGCGCGCGCGGTGCACCCCGCGATCGTACTCTGTTCCATTTATTTCTAGTGGCTAGGCCTCTCATATTGTTCGGTGCGCGGAACGAACCAAATCCAGTTCAGCATCATCCGTCCATCACCATGTTGTTGTGCCACCTGACCTACCCCAGAATCAATCAAATCATACTGCATCACCGACGTTCGAACAATACTGTACTTTCTGAGGAAGATACGACCCAATAGGTAACCGTCGCTGTTCGGTACTGTACTAAACCGAACCGTTGCAATTTTGCACCCTGCGCCGCGTTCTCTTTGGTTAACAATCCATCTCGTGACTCTTACGGACACGTCCCCGTCCTTTCAAAGCGACTGCGCAGTAGGCTAGCATTGAACGTGTTCCTAGCATGCGGACACTAGCTTGACGCCTCCATCTACCCACCTGTTCAGCTTGTCCGCTCCCATGCCCCTCGGTAGAATTATCCGTGACCCTGTTCCTAAACCCCATCCAACTTGAAAAACGTGTTATCAATTTGACGCCGCTTACCTAGAAAGGTGCTATCCACTTTTCTTGTTAGTCACGGAGGCGCTGGGGTTCCTTGTTACGCTTTCTGCAGGTTATCCGTCGTGTCTAACGCTTTCTCACCTTTCTACGTGTTGTCACATTTCCCGCACACGACGCACACCTCTCACGATTCACGCTCCCGATCTTTTACAACTTTTTCGCTTTCTTCACTACAGCACCGTACTTGTACCTGCCCGGAACTCCGGCGCGACCAAAATGCTCTTGCAATCTGTGGAACAGACGAGTAAACCTTGATAGAAGGCCATAAACCGCCTCCCTTCTGAAAAGTTCGTTATGCTTATCTACACTTCGCGCTTGTCGAGTTCCAACTTTCTCTAGGAGATAAGAATCTTTTGGCAAGTAGGAATTCTTATGAAGCTACTTTCTCATACTACCTCTTCGTCTTCAACTTGTAGAATTGAAACACGTTCTCTAAACCGTTATAGTGTAGTAGAATGTGAGACTTAGATAGTCCGCTATTTTTAGAGCCGCAATGCGTAGGTTGTAGTACTGGCTTTGCACTCTTGCGTTTAGCTTTGGAAGCGACGTCACGAATATTCACGAATCCTCAGTGGGTTGGTGCTCTCCTACATAATATATCTTACGCTATTGAGACAGGAAGAAATTGTCGAAAATTGGATCGAACAAGCTTATTCACTACGAATCAAGTTTTGAGTATCTTTTCTACCTCTTATTGAAACTCGGAGCACAATCTCGTTGCGACTCGTGATTCCTTCTGCTCGGCAGCGGAAGGTTAGAAAAGCTTCGCGCTTTTGCTGACATCCTCTTGCTGCAGAGTTCTACGCCAATCTCGCTACTTCGGTTGCTTCGTGAATGGTGGCTATGCCACATTGTGAAGTGGACTCATTCTTCTCGCTCGGCAATCCCTTCATGCAAGCTGCATATCTTTAGTTGCAACTCTCTCGTTTCTTGGCTCCTCGCATGTTGTGTTTCTAGATGTGCTTCATACCCAAACGATCATATTTGCACGAAGTTGATCCTCGCATGCATGACTCTCACAAACGCTTCCGCGCCGTGCATTCGTGTTTTCCTGGTGATAGTCCTGAGCAACGTAAACATGTGAGACACTATCTAGGGACATTCCTCCCGCATTTGTCACCCTTCTGTGGAACCGTTTGTGTAGTCCCCGAACCGTAATATCTCTTGCATATCTTCTGTTTCGACGGGTAGATGCTTCGAGGCTCTAAGCCGGTCGGCATTGTTGCTATTTTTGTGTACATTGTTTGTCACATGGAACTAGTTTGTGACACTTCCTCAGGATGGGCCACAGACCTGGAAATCATTTTTGGCGCCTTTCCTTTTTCATGATTTCCGTCGAGCCTCACATAGTGTGTGTACTGTGCAGATTCGCATACATTTGAATCATAACAAATATTCCTTTTAGACAATTTCCTACTCTGTTCCGCAGCTCAGACCGGGTGTTCTTAGTTTCTTGCATTTCTGTGATTGTCTTCGGGTAGCCCAATAGCCGAATATGTGCAGGGTTATCTTTCTCTCGCTAAATCATTGGTGAACATATGTATTGTTCTAGTGTCTACACGTCTAATTGACCTCAAATAAGGATCGAAATCGGTAGAATATCTATTTTTACAATTAAATTTCGGCCGGGCGGCTGGACACGCGATGGGCGAATCTCTGAGCCTGCCGCTCTCGCTATCAGATGTGCAACCCGATAGTTGAGCAATGCAGAAAGAAGTAGATTGACGATTAGATGCATAATCGAAAGGGAGTCACGTACAAAATGGTGGTCGCTCTTATACTCATGATCACGTGTGAATCCGATCCCCCCGAAAGATCATAGGTAACCAAAGTCGACAGTATAAATTACTCTCAGACTGATCATCCCTCGTTTTCGTATCGAAATCAGTATACATGGCTCGTCTTCGCTGACTGTTGCTTCCCACCACACATCCTTGCAAATGATTCATTTGCCGGGTATTTCAGTGGTTCACAGTGCAGTCTTCTCTCCATATGTCCAGTCACGTTTTAATAACTTACATATTTAAAATTTGTAAAAAAATAAATTTTTGATGCTCAGGTCACTGGACATAAAGAGAGGGAAGTCTGCATTTACTACGCCAATTCGCTTTGGTTTTACTGACAACTGTCACATCATGTCTTCTTTTCATAGAACTCTTCCCGCTCTCTACGCACCACAATTTGTGTAGCTTCCGGTCTCTGTAGCCCGAATCCACAGTAATAATATCTATTCTTGATGACCAATGAACCCACATTTTTGTACTGTAGTTCTCTAAGGAACAGCTCATCGCTACAGTACGATACGCTTGTTTCCCTTTTCATTTTCTCACAGGTCAGAGATTTTGTGAATGACGACTCTTCTAATTTAGCTAGCTGCGATTGACACTAAGGGAATCTTACTTTACCGTACAAAAGGCAAATGGTTTTTCAACGAGTAATACACTATTGTAACTAACACTTCTAACGAGAACTCCAACTTATCCTTTGTATGATGATTCTTGCTGACCATATCATATTCAAGAATCGCTGCGTACTAAGTGATTTCATTCTGGTTAAAATGCGGGAGGTTGGGCATAAAAAAATTCAATCATTTCAAAGTGTCCTTCATTTATTGAAAAGCTGGAAGTATTTATTTATTTGTGTTTATTTGCAGTACGTACTTTAATTCGACCGGTAGAATGTCGTGTATTCTTGTTACAGTAGAAATTAGATTGGCTACTCTTTTCTGACAAATGGGGACGGTTTTTAAATCATCTGCGATCCACTCTTCTTTGTCTTTGTTGTTCGAAATTTTAAGTTAAAATGACCATCAAGTATTTGATTTCTCTTTAGAAGCCATGTTTCCGTTCTTAAAGCATGCTACTACATTTGGTTGATACCAATTTTTTTCGATGTCTGCCTGGCACATCGTCATTCGCAACAGCTTCTTGAAGGATTCATGAACCGAGCTATGGTCGATATCCTTCCCAAATCCTATTTTATATTTGTCGATAAGATCCATAAGACCAGAATCTGGCATTGAAAATTTGCGCACGAAAAAATTTGATTTGGCTAGAATTCTTGGCCAGAAATTGTAATTTCCATCCTTGTCACGATCTTTATCTACAGTATATGGATGTTGCCCTGATTTTACGCCATTTATATTCCAATATATTCCTCTCCCTGCGTAATGAGCCATTGTTCTGTTCAGATTTGGAGAATTCCACCCCAGCATCCCAAAGAAATGCTCTTCGGGATCTTTAGCAGCACTGAGAAGTAGCAACAGTCTTCTCGAATACGAACCACGTGCTGCTTCTCGAACAAATGTTCGATGACCTATGATCCATGCTTCGTGTTGCAAAAATCTTACATTTAACTTCTCTCTCAAAGGATGCGGATTGTAAGTTGATATTAAATTAGTTTCTAGAGTAGATCCGGGCAAGAGTCCCAATGCTGGATCCGCATATTGAACATCGAATCGAAATTTTTTCATCTTTTTCCAGAACATATCACTTGGAGCCAGCTGTACGAAGCTTACTCCTTGTTGAAGTACTCTGGGCTGACCAAGAATTATTCGAAAATTCTTTGCACTGACACATGGATAGTCTGCACCGGAAATATTTATGAAATAATCCCAGTTCTGACTATGAGACAACAAATATTCTATAGCATTCAAAGTATTCACTAT
>JAAUYH010198736.1_pt1 | contig 17597 bp, 10 predicted proteins | sample 7278061 | NCBI WGS metagenome assembly JAAUYH01 (sample SAMN14350203, study PRJNA611818) | marine sediment metagenome | isolation source: surface marine sediment (0.6m) | place: French Polynesia: Moorea | collected 2018-08 | reverse complement strand
CAGCGCATTGGGCATGTCCTTGGCGGTGAGCGTCGTGCCCTCGAGTGGGTCCAGCGCAATGTCCACCTCCGGCCCCTGCCCATTGCCGACTTCCTCGCCGACCAGGCCGCGGTGAACGCGATGCGCGACCAGTTGAACCTCTTGGACATCAAGGGCGTCGTGGTGATCGGCGAGGGCGAACGCGACGAGGCACCGATGCTCTATATCGGCGAGGAAGTCGGCAATGGGCAGGGGCCGGAGGTGGACATTGCGCTGGACCCACTCGAGGGCACGACGCTCACCGCCAAGGACATGCCCAATGCGCTGACGGTGATCGCCATGGCCCCGCGCGGCACGCTGTTGCACGCGCCCGACGTTTATATGGACAAGCTCGCCGTTGGGCCGGGCTACCCCAAGGACGTCGTGAGCCTCGACATGACACCAACAGCGCGGGTGCAGGCGTTGGCCAATGCGAAGGGCTGCACCAAGGCGGACATCACGATCTGCGTGCTGGAGCGGCCGCGGCACGAGGAGATGATCGCGGAGCTGCGCTCGACCGGCGCGGCGATCCGGCTGATCACCGATGGCGACGTCGCTGGCGTGATCCATTGCGCCGAGCACGAGATCACTGGCATCGACATGTATATGGGCGCCGGCGGCGCGCCGGAGGGCGTTCTGGCGGCCTCGGCATTGAAATGCATGGGCGGGCAGATGTGGGGGCGGCTGCTGTTCCGCAACGACGACGAGAGGGCGCGGGCGAAGAAGGCCGGGATCACCGATCTCGACCGGATCTATGCCCGCGACGACATGGTGACGCGCGACGTGATCTTTGCCGCCACCGGCGTGACGGACGGGTCGATCCTGGCGGGGATGAAGCGGGAGCCGGCGTATTTGGAAACCGAGACACTGCTGATGCGGTCGAAGACGGGCTCGGTGCGGCGGATGCGGTATCGCAATCCGATCAGGTGAGGTGTTTGGGGCGAGGGCTTCGGATCGCTGACTCGATCCGACCGGCTGGGGGCTCCGCCCCCAGACCCCCACCGTATTTTTTCCGAGAAGAAGAGGGGAGCCGGTTCTATTGATGGCGAACGGCTTTCTTGGTGTGACGGCGTCCTTGAGTGGTCGGCGGTGGGTTGGGCCCTCGGGCGAAGAGGATCGGCTGGCCGAGGCGATGGCACAGGAGACAGGGTTGCCGAAGGTGATCTGCGCGACGTTGGTGCGGCGTGGGGTGTCGCCGGCGGAGGCCGAGGCTTACCTTGCGCCAGCGTTGCGGGATTTGTTGCCGGATCCTTTGGCATTGCGCGACATGGACGCGGCGGCGGAGCGGGTTCTGGCGGCGGTGCGCGGCGGGGAGCGGATCGCGGTGTTTGCCGACTATGACGTGGATGGCGGTGCATCGGCGGCGTTGCTGATCGGATGGTTGCGGACCTTGGGGCACGCGGCGACGCTTTATGTGCCTGACCGGATCGACGAGGGCTACGGGCCCAACATTCCGGCGATGCAGGCGCTGGCGCGGGACCATGACCTGATCCTGTGCGTCGATTGCGGCACGCTCAGCCATGAGCCGATCGCGGCAGCAGAGGGCGCGGATGTGGTGGTGCTCGACCACCATCTGGGGGGCGAGACCTTGCCCCCGGCGCTTGCCGTGGTGAACCCGAACCGGCAGGACGAAAGCGGAGATCTGGCGCATCTCTGCGCGGCGGGCGTGGTATTCCTGTTGCTGGTCGAGTTGAACCGGCGGTTGCGGGAGAAGTGCACGCAGGGACCGGACCTGATGGTCTTTCTCGACCTCGTGGCGCTGGCCACGGTGGCGGACGTGGCGCCGCTCGTCGGCGTGAACAGGGCGCTGGTGCGCCAGGGGCTCAAGGTCATGGCGCGGCGGGCGCGGCCGGGGCTGGTGGCGCTGGCGGATGTGGCGCGCATGGATACCGCGCCGACGCCCTATCACCTTGGCTTCCTGCTCGGGCCACGGGTCAATGCCGGCGGACGGATCGGGGCGGCGGATCTCGGCGCGCGGCTCTTGTCGACAACGGACGCGCATGAAGCCGTGGCCCTGGCCGAACGGCTCGACGCGCTCAACAGCGAGCGGCGCGAGATCGAGGCCGCGGTGCGCGCGGCGGCCCTGCAGCAGGCAGCGGAACGCGGACTGGAGGGCCCGCTGGTCTGGGCCGCGGGCGAGGGTTGGCATCCCGGCGTCGTCGGTATCGTCGCGGCGCGGCTGAAGGAGGCGACGAACCGGCCCGCGGTGGTGATCGGGCTCGAGGACGGCGAGGGCAAGGGCTCTGGCAGGTCGGTGAGTGGCATCGACCTCGGGGCCGCGATCCAACGGGTGGCGGCGGAGGGGCTTCTCCTGAAAGGCGGCGGGCACAAGATGGCCGCGGGGCTGACCGTGGCGCGGGATCAGCTGGAGCCGGCGATGGCGCGCCTCGGGGAGCTCCTTGAACGGCAAGGCGCGGCGCGGGTCGGGCCGCGTGATTTGACGCTGGACGGCGTGCTGATGCCGGGGGCGGCCACGGTGGAATTGATTGAGCAGATCGAGACGGCTGGACCCTTCGGCGCCGGCGCCCCTGCCCCGCGTTATGCCTTCCCGGATGTCGCGATCAGCAGCGCCAGGCGGGTGGGCGAGAGCCACCTCAAGGTCAGTTTCGACGACGGCATGGGCGCGCGGCTCGACGCGATCGCCTTCGGCGCCTTCGACGGTCCGATGGGTCCGGCGCTCGAAAACCATGGCGGCGCGCGGTTCCACCTGGCCGGGCGGCTCGAGGTCAATCACTGGGGCGGCCGCCAGAGCCCGCAGCTGCGTCTCGAAGACGCCGCGCGCGCCGGGTGACGACCGCCGCCGGACGCGTAAATTTCGACTTGCCCTTGCCGGACGCTTTGCCTAGATACCCGCGTACGCCAAGGCATGGCCCGTTCGTCTATCGGTTAGGACGCCAGGTTTTCAACCTGGAAAGAGGGGTTCGATTCCCCTACGGGCTGCCAGTGCTTTCGAAAATGCCTTGATCCCTCAGACCATCTCAGGTCGTTTCACGCGCGTTTTGCGACCACGGTCCAGGCCGGGGCAGGAAGCGCGACGGTTCTTATACCGGCCCAGGACCGCGTTTTCACTTTGAACCTCTCGAGCGCGCGATCATCGAATTCCTCGAAAAGAACGTCGTCAAGGGAAAGACCAGAACGCGCGGGCGGGGCGAGTGGCGGAAAGAAAGCCCTTCGAGATCGGCGGCCACCGCATTCCTGCGGGATCTCGGTTGACGGTCGGTCTGCCGGCCGGCGTGCTTTCTGACCACACTCCGGTGAGCTGTCGGTGCATGTGGCGCGTGGGCGCCGTCCCGGTCCGACATTGTTCGTGAGCGCAGTGGCTGACGGCGATGAGGTGATCGGCGTCGAAATCGCGCGAAGGCTGCTGCGCACACCGCAGTTCGCCGCATTGTAGGAGACCTTGCTTGTCATTCCGATCGTGAACGCCTTCGGGCTCCTGAACCATTCGCGCCGCTTGCCCGACCGGCGCGATCTGAACAGGTCGTCTGCCGGCACCGAACGCGGATCACTGGCGGGACGCCTGGCCAATCTGTTCATGACCGAAATCGACGAGCGGTCCGACTTCGGGATTGATCTGCACTTTGCCGCGATCCACCGCACCAACATGCCGCAAATCCGCGTTTCGCCGACCTCCGACCAGACATTTGCGTTTGCGGATGCCTTCGGTGCGTCGGTTGTGATCGTGTCCAAGTTGCGCGATGGTTCGCTCAGAAGGGCCGCGAAAACCCGTGGCGTCGGCATCTCGCTGTTAGAGGGCGGCGAGGGGGTACGGTTCGACGAATTGTCGGCAAGGGCTGGCGTTGCCAGTGTTTTGCGGGTGATGACCGCCAAGGTGACGCTGCCGCGAAAGGGCATTGCCAAGGCGCGCAACGGGCCGGTGCGGGCCAGCTCGAGTTCATGGCAGCGCGCGCCGGCGGGTGGATTGCTGCGCGCAAATAGGGGCACCGGGGAATTCGTCTGCGGTGGCGATCTGCTGGGGCAGATCTCGGACCTGTTCGGCGAGAAGGAAAGGGATGCCATTTGCGACGCGACGGGGATTATCGTCGGCCGGACCGACCTGCCCGTGGTCTATGAAGGGGATGCGTTTTTCCATGTCGCCGTCGCCCAGGGCTCGGAAGCCGAGGCGTGTGCGGGTGCCCTTACCCAGCAACTCGATGGCGATCCGATGTTCGATGAGGACGAGATCATCTGACCCGGAAACGCTGAGGTTGCGACCGAACGGCTTCCAGTACTCGGCGGGCGACCGCATTTGATCCGATCGCGCTTCGTGTCTGCGGCATGCGCGCCGATCCGCCCCGCGACACGTGGTTGCGCGGCGCTTCAAAAAAAAACCAGCCAACAGTCTGGATATCCCTGGCACCTTGCCCGGTCCGGCCCGTGCGCCTGGGCCGCCACCATTGGATCGCGTCAGTGCTCAGCAGAGGCCCGCCTCGGACCGGCCGGTCCCGGACGCATTCGCTGACATCGCCGCGGTGAGTGCCTCTTGCGGCGGCAGCGGGCGGCCGAAGAGGAAACCTTGGGCGTTGCGCGCGCCCATGCCGGCGACGATGGTGGCTTGCGCCGCGGTCTCGATGCCCTCGATCGTCACCTCTAGCTCGAGATGGCGGGCGATTTCGAGGACCGAGGACAAAAGCAGCCGTGCCTTGTCGGATTGTTCGAGTTCCATGACCAGCGACCGGTCGATCTTGAGCTCATGCGCATTCATCGTGCGCAGATAGGCGAGCGAGGAGAACCCGGTGCCGAAATCATCGATCGCGATCTTGCAGCCTGTGGACTTGAGGTCCTCGAGGATGCTGCGGGCCTGTTTCCAGTCGCGCATCTCGGTTGTTTCGGTAACCTCGAGCGTCAAGAGCTGCGACGGCAGGGTCGCGTCCCAGAGCGCCTGTTCGACCCAATGCCCGATCCGTGGCGAGGCGAAATGCAGCGCCGAGAGGTTGACGCTGATCGAGAACGCGGTGCCGTGGCGTGCGTTCCAGTCGGCGATGAGCTGCGTCGCGCGCCCGAGCACGAAGTGGTCGACGTCGAGGATCAGCCCGCTTTCCTCTGCGATGTTGATGAATTCGCCGGGCGGGACGAGCTGCCCGTTCCGGCGCCAGCGCACCAGCGCCTCGAACCCGTAGACCTGGGTGTCGAGCAGGGTGACCTTGGGCTGCAGATGCACTTCGAGGTCGCCCTCCTCGATCGCCTTCGGAAGCTCCTCGATCAGGGCTCGGCGTTGCCAAAACTTGATCTCGATCTCCTGGTCGTAGACCGTGTAGCGGCGCCGGCCCTCGGCCTTGGAGGTATAGAGCGCGAAATCAGTGACCCGGGACAGAAGGTCGATGGTCGTGGGGCCCGTGGTTTCGACCTGCGTCGTTGTCGCCAGACCGACGCTGACGCCGACGGTGAAACACTCGCCCTCGAACCAATAGGGTTCGGCGACCGTATCGATGATGTCCCGACACAGGGTGGTCAGGAACCCGATCTCGTCGCTCGGCACGACAAGCGCGAATTCATCGCCGCCAAGCCGTGCGGCGAACCCATCCAGATCGTCGGCGAAAGCCATCAGGCGGCTGCCTACATGGCAGAGCACGGCGTCCCCGGCGGTGTGGCCATAGGTGTCGTTTATCAGCTTGAAATCGTCGAGGTCGACGTTCAGCAATGCAAGCGGCCTGTGGTCGAGCAAAAGGTCCTGCAGCCGTTCCTGAAACTGGACCCGGTTGGGCAACTCGGTCAACGGGTCGAAATACGCTAGGAACTTGACCCGCTTTTCGGCTTTCTCGCGCGCGCGCCGGGTCAGGACCTCGCGCCGAAGCAGGAACAGGGCCACGCTTCCGACAAGCGTCAGCCCGGCGAGGTTCACCAGCACGAATATCTGCTGCTTGCGCACCGCGCGCGATTGGGTGTCGAGCACCCTGTCGCCCTCGCGCCGCATGTCGTCGAGGAACTGAACCAGGTGGCTGCGCGCCACGTCATTGGCCGCGAGCAGTTCTTCCATCAGCAGGCGCACGTCGGGAAACCCCGCCGCAATGGCGTTGTCGGCCAGCACCACAATGTCGTTGAGCGCAGCGATCGAGGCGGCGCCCGTGGGCAGCTTGGTCTCTTCGCGCCGCATGATGCGATCGAAATTATCGGTGCGGACGAACATGATATCGGCGGCGTCGGAAAACGCGCGCGCCAATTCCGGGGTCATCTCGCCGATCTCGACCGCGCGTTGCGTGACAAGGATCAGCCGCTGGATATCGCTCATCGCGACATAGCCGTTGCGGCTTTGCCGGTCGCGAAAGATCGCGTGGTTCTTTTCCAGCTGGGTGACGACGGTCTGCATGTAGAGGCCGGCGCCGACGCAGACGCCGATTAGCAGGCCCACGACCGCGACGATCCCGACGCGTGAAGCCAGCGCGTCGAGAATGCCGTCGAACCGTTTGCGGTCGTCCCCCTTGGCGGGCATCGCGTGGCTCAGCCGCTGGCCTCGATGCGCGCCGCCATCCAGACGAGGTTCGATTCCGAGGTCAGGTCGGATGAATTGAACGTCTCGCTGTCGATGACGAACTGGATCGGGCCACGGGCGCGGCGGGAATGCGGGCGACCATCGACGCGGGTCGCGACGAGAATGTCAACGCTTTCCCAGAGCGCGCGGGTAAGGACGGTGCTGTAGTCGTTTTCCGCCGTCACCGCGATCGCATCGACGCCATCCAGCCCGCTGGCCGCGAGCACATCGGCCAGAAGCACGCCTTCGAAATTGGCGGGTTCGTCGCGCCAGGGGGTCGTCGTAGTCATCCTGTAGGTCGTGAACCCCTCGAGATCGGCCGGGGAATATCTGATTTCGGCGCCGTCGGCGCCGACGACCAGCAGCGTGGCCTCGGCATGGGTCATCGGGGCAAGCTCGACCTCGACCGGCGGGCCGGCGAAGACCGAAGACGCCGACAGGGCCAGGGCAGTGGCAGCGGCCAAAAGACGGGTGTGCATTTGTATCCTCATCGTTGGTCTCAGACGTGCCCCGCGTTTTGACCCAGAAGGACTAACGAATGCTGAGCGCGGGCGCTGAATCCTGTGGCGGGGTGCATGAATTTGAAATCAATTTGCCGCGAATTGCCCAGATACGGATCACCGCGCTTTCGAAGCGAACCTGCCGCCGAGGTGTTCTGTCCCCGCCGTGGGCCAAGAACGTCAATACTCGGGGATCACAAGCATTCAGACGGGCACGGGAGTCAAAAATGCAACGTCGCGGGAGCGGTTTGAGAGTTTTTTCAAGCCTATAGACAGCTAATACTGGACAGAAACCTCGAAAATATCGCATCATCTGCACAAAATGGCCACAAATTGTGGTCGCGAGAAAAACCAATACCAGCGGTAAAGAAAAAACAAATACCACCACTGGTTGAGATAGGGCAAAGGCGAGCGGTAAAACCATGAGTACTGTAAATTATGTCGTCCGCGACAGCGCGGGCGAAACGCGGCGTGGCAGCTTTGCCGAAGGCGACTCTGCGACGATCTATGTCTCTTACACGCGGGACGTGTCCCTGAACGTCGCGCCATCCGATGTGACGAGCTATCAGCGCGTCGGCCAGGACCTGGTGATCACGCTCGCCTCCGGCGAAACCCTGGTCCTGAGCGGGTTCTACGATATCGGCGTGACCGGCGAGAAGAACCTCTATCTCAGCCAGCAGGGCGAGATCGTCGAGGTTGTGCTCGAGGGCGAGGGCGACGGCGCCCTCGTGCCGCGTTATGACGCGATCGCGGTCGGCGAAAAGTGGAGCCCCTACGACCAGCTCGTCTTCCTCAACCTGTCCGAGGTCGAACCGGTCGTCGCCCCGCTTGCGGGCCCCGTTCTGGGTGGACTCGGCAGCCTTCTGGCCGGCGGCGCGGCCATCGCGGGCGGCGCGGTGCTTCTGGATGGCGACGACGACGGGGATGATGGCGGCGACGATGGCGGCGATGACGGCTCCGGCTTCATCACGCCCACCGTGGACGACCCCAACGCCACCTATCTGATCGGCGGCACCGAGGACGACAGCGTCACGATCACCGGCACCGGCATGCCCGGCTCCGAGGTCGTGGTCACCATCGGCGACCAGTCCCAGACCGTGATCATCGACGCCGACGGCCGGTGGACCGCCACCTTCGAGACAGCGGACCTGCCCGCAGACGGGATCTACGACAGCTCTGTCTCGGTCGTGGACCCCAACGGCAAAACCTTCGACCTCGACGGGCCCACCGTCGATATCGACCTCACCGCCCCCACCGTCACGGTGGTCAGTGGCACGCAATCGACCGGCGATCTGGTGAATGCCGAGGATCACGAGGACGGCACCGTCATCACCGGTACCGGTGAGCCCGGCGCCACCGTGGATGTCACCATCGACGGCACCACACATTCCACGACGGTGGCCGCGGACGGCTCTTGGTCGGTGACCTTCAGCGCGACCGAGATCGCCACCGGCGAATACACCACCGGCATCACGCTGGTGACCACCGATGCGCGCGGGAATTTCACGACCTCGACGGACGTGCTCGAGGTCGACACCGTCGCGCCCACAGCCGATCTGAACGTGGTCGAAGGCGACGACGTGATCAGCGCGTCCGAGGCCTCGGACGGCGTGACGCTATCCGGGACGGGCGAGGCGGGCGCCACGATTTCCGTGGAATTCCAAGGGATTACCCAGACCACCACCGTCGGCGCCGATGGCACCTGGTCGCTTGATTACAGCGCCGCTGACATCGTGCCGGGCACCTATGACGCGGATGTCACGATCACCACGACGGATGCGGCGGGCAACAGCTCGACCAGCGCCCATAGTGTGCATGTGGACACCGAGCAGGACCTGACACTGAACGCCCAGGTCGGAGGTGACTACACCATAAACGCCGCCGAGCAAGCCGCCGGCGTCACCTTCACCGGCTCCGCCGAACCCGGCTCGAGCGTTGAGGTCACCCTCGGCTCCGTGAGCCATACTGTCACCGCGGGTGCCGATGGCAGCTGGTCCGCGACCTTCGCGCCCGGCGACATTCCCACGGGCACCTACGAAACAACGGTCACCGCCGTGGCTACTGATGCCGCGGGCAATACCGAGACGACGAGCACCACACTCCAGGTCGATACCGAGATGGCCGTGGCGCTCGATCCGACCCAGGCCGGCGACAACATGATCAGCGGGGCCGAGGCGGCCGCCGGTGTGACCCTGACGGGCACGGCCGAACCCGGCGCCTCGGTCAGCGTCACGATGCAGGGCGTCACCCATACCGTGACCGCCGGCGCCGACGGCAGCTGGGCGGCGCGCTTCGCCGCCTCCGAGATTCCGGCCGGCGAATACGACGCAACCGTCACCGTTAGCGCCACGGACGCGGCAGGCAACACGTCGACGACCTCGGGCACGGTGGCGGTCGACACGCAAACCTCGGTCAGCATCGCTCCGGGCCAGGCGGGCGGCGACAACATCGTCAGCGCCGCCGAGGCGCAGGCCGGCGTGACCTTCACCGGCACCGCCGAACCCGGCGCCACTGTCATGGTCACCGCGGCGGGCTACACCACCGCCGCCACCGTGGACGCCGCAGGCAATTGGTCGGCAATCTTCCCGGACGGCACGATCCCGCAAGGCGAATACGACACCACGCTCTCGGTCACCGCGACGGACGCGGCGGGCAATACCGACACCGCGACCAGCACCGTCACCGTGGACACCACCGCGGGCGTGGTCGCGATCTCGCCGGTCCCGATCGAGATCGACGACGTGATCAACGCGGTCGAGGCCAGCGACGGCGTGGTCATCAACGGCACCGCGACACCAGGGCTTGCGGTCACCGTCACCCTCGGCACCGCCACGCAGCTGGTGATGGCGGATGCGAACGGCACCTGGTCGACCACCTTTCCGCCCGGAAGCATCCCCTCGGGGACCCAGACCCTGCCGATCACCGCCTCGATCACCGACGCCGTCGGCAATACCGCCATGGCGACAGACAGCGTCGAGCTCGACACCGTGGTCGACAACTTCACCGCCAATACCAGCGCCATCGAGGGCGACGGCGTGATCAACGCCGCCGAGAAATCCGACGGCGTGACCCTGACCGGCACTGTCGAACAGGGCTCGACCGTGATCGTCCAGCTCGGCGGCGCGACCCAGGCGGCGATCGTCGACGCGGCAGGCAACTGGACGGCGGTCTTCCCGGCCTCCAGCATCCCCGATGGCACCTATTCCGCCGGTGTCACCGTCACCGCGACGGATCCGGCAGGCAATACCGCCGTGCTATCCGATACGGTCCAGGTCGATACCGAGGTCCAGGCCACGGTCGATCCGAACCAGACCAGCGACGACATCGTCAACGCGGCGGAACTGCAATCCGGCGTCACGCTCACCGGCACGGCCGAGCCCGGCTCGACCATCATGGTCGAGCTCATGGGCGTCACCCATGCCGCGATCGTCGACGCGGGCGGCAACTGGAGCGCCACCTTCGCGCCCACCGAGGTGCCTCAGGGCACCTACACCGCCACCGCAACGATCACCGCGACGGATCCGGCGGGCAACACCGAAACGCTCACCGAAAGCCTCGAGATCGACACCGAAATCGACTTGCCCAATGTCGACTCGGTCACCTTTGCCGGGTCCGACGTCTGGCGGATCGGGACCCAGGACGCCGACGGCGACTATTCGGTGAACACGCTGGAGCCCGGCGGCGGCGTGGGCTCGCCGACATCGACGATCTCGCAGCACCCGGTTCTCGGCACCGAGTTCACCTTCACCTCCGCCGTGCCCGATGGCACGAACCTGGTGGTCAGCCGCGAGGATGCGGCGGGCAATACATCGGCCACTCTGGTCGTGCTCGAGGACGGCGCGGGGAACGCCACCACGGTGGATCACGCGGGCCTGGCCGGCTTCGACATCCAGGCGCTGAACCTCGACTACGGCGATGGCACAAGCCTTGTGCTGACCGAGGCGCAGATCAAGTCGCTCTCGGGCAGCTCGGACACGCTGACAGTGCACGGCGGGGCGGACGACACGCTCACGGTCGTGGGGGCGTCGCATTCGGGCACAACGACACAGATCAACGGCCAGACCTACGATGTCTACACCATCGGCAGCGACGGCGCGACACTGGTCGTCGAGCAGGACGTCAACGTGATCATCTGATCGACCGGGTGGAAAAGGAGATGCACGCTCCAACCCAACCCCACCTCCGGCGCGGCGCATTCGGCACTGCGCTTGGGCTCTTGGCCGTGCTTGGGCTTGCAGGCTGCGGCGACGCGCCGATGCCCAGAGTCCTGGCGGGTCTCGGGGCGAAGCCCGATGAGACCACCGATGTTTCACGGCGCGAGGGCAGTTTCACACAGCCCGAGGACGCCGAGCAGTCGCAGATCATCGCGATCCTGCTGGAGCGAAACACGCTGCTTCAGCCCGGCTCACCCTATGACGAGGTCGCCCAGGCGGCCCTCGCCGCCTCGCGCCGATCGGCGGAGGCGGAACTGCAGGCCGCCAAGCTGCGCGCAGAGGCCAAGTCGAAGAACTGGCTGCCCTCGCTCTCGCCGGGCGTCAGCCTCACCAGTCTCGGCGACGTCGTGGCCAGCATGCTCGTCGAGCAGGTGCTCTTCGACAATGGCCGCCGCAAGGCCGAACGCGCCTTCGCCGCCGCGGATGTCGAGGTCGCCGCGGTGAACCTTTCGATCGATCTCAACGAACGCGTGGAAACCGCGCTGAAGCTCTATGTCCTGGCCCTGCGCGGCGACGAGAAGGCAGCGCTGCATACCCGCGCGCTTGCGCGCATGGCCGAATTCGAACGGGTCGTGCGCGGCCGGGTCGAGGGCGGCATCTCCGACCGGGCCGATCTGCGCGTGGTAAGGGCCAAGATCAACGACATCACCGCCGCCCGCGCCACCGCCGAAGAGGCCGCCACTGCCGCCCGGGCAGAGCTGCGCGAACTGACGGGCACCACCTTCGACGCGGGCTACGCGCCGTTGATCCTCGCCAAGCCTCCCGCCGGCGCCCGCCATCTGAGCGTCCTGCGCGCCGAGGCCGAGGGCACGCGCGATGTCGCCCAGACCAAGATGGAACGCGCCGGGCTGCTGCCGCGCGTCACCGCCAACGCCAATATCACCGGCGAGGGTACCTCGGGCGCCATCGCGCTCGACACCGACGCGCCGCTGACCTTCGGCACAGGCGCCGCGCTCAGGGCGATCAAGGCCACCGAGGAAACCGCCAAGCGCCGCGTCGACGAGGCCGACGAGGACGCCCGCCGCACCCTCGCACGGCAGAAACAGCGCCTGGCCAGCAACGAACGCCAGGCCGCCGAAGCCGAGGTCCTCGCCCGGCAAAGCCGCGAGACCTACCGGCTCTTCGAGGCGCAGTTCAAGGCCGGGCAGCGCTCGATCATGGACGTAGTCTCGATCTACGAACAGCTCGTGCAACGCGAACAGGACCATGTGGACGCGAAGTACGAGGTGATCCTGATCCAGCTTGAAATGGCCCGCGACCTTGGGCTCTTGGCCGACGGGGACAAGGTGTGAGTGCGGATCCTTCGCCCAAAGTGCTGTCCCTGACCGGCGCCAAGGCGGCCCCTGCCCCGCGCAAGGCCGTGACCCTGACGCTCGCGTCGCCGAAACCCGTGCAGGCCGCGCCGGTGACCGTTTCCACGCCAGCCGCGAACACGCCCCCCGATGACGACACGCTCGCCATCCGCGACCTCGTCGAGGGCACCGCCGCCCGGATCCAGCACCGCGCCACCCTGATCGCCACCTACGCCGCGCTGAACGGCACCGAGGCGCAGGTCCGCGACATCGCGGAATATCTCTGGACGACGTCCCCCGGCGACGTCTCGATCAAGCCGCTCGCCCGTGCGCTCGAGTCGACCGGCATCGCCCCGAAGATCAGCCACAAGGTCGCGATCCGGCCCGAAAGCTGGCCCGCGCTGACGATGATGACCAACGGGCAATGCGTGCTGGTCATGCGACAGGATGACGATGTCCTGACGATCTACGACACGACCTGCCCGGACAATCGCACCGAGGTCCCGGTCGCCGAGTTTGCGCCGTTCTTTTTGGGCACGACGCTGGCGGGCAAGACGCCACTCAGCCAGGTCCTGGCGCGCAACGTGCCGCAGATCGACACCTCGCACTGGTTCTGGGGCGAGTTCCCGAAATACCGCCGTCAGGTGACCGAGGTCATGGCGGGGTCGCTCGTCGCGAACCTCCTGGCCGTCGCCGTGGCGCTGTTCTCGCTGCAGGTCTACGACCGCGTGATCCCCCACCAGTCTCAGGCCACGCTCTGGGTCCTGACCCTTGGCGTCACCCTCGCCATCGGGCTCGAGGCGATCCTGAAACTCGCCCGCGCGCGGCTGACCGATTCCGCCGGCCGGCAGATCGAGCTTTCCGTACAGAAGACCCTGATGCAGCGCCTGGTCGGCATGCGGTCTGACAAGAAACCCCTGCCCCCCTCGGGTCTCTTCGCCGCGATGCGCGAATTCGGCTCGGTGCGCGAGTTCTTCACCTCCTCGACCCTGACCACGCTCGCGGACGTTCCCTTCATCGCGGTCTTCCTCTTGCTCATCGCGTCGATCGCCGGCCCGATCGTCTGGGCGATCATGCTGGGTGGCGTGCTGATGCTGCTTCCCGCCTATTTCCTGCAAAAGCGCATGATCGCGCTCACCCAGCAGACCCAAGGCGCCAATGCCAGGGCCGGGCGACTGCTCTACGAGGTCCTGACAGAGCTCGACACGCTGAAGACCCAGCGCGGCGAAGAGCGCGTGATGCAGGCTTGGCAGGAACTCAACGAGCTCAGTTCCTACTCCAGCGCCGAGCAGCGCAAGCTGTCGAACATGCTCACCTACTGGTCCCAGGCGGTGCAGCAGGGCACCTATATCTGCGCCGTCGTTCTGGGCACCTTCATGGTCTTCGCCGGAGAGTTCACCGTCGGCACCATCATCGCCACAGGCATCCTGACCAGCCGCACGCTTGCGCCACTCACGATGCTCGCCGGCACCATGGCGCGCTGGGGCAACGTGAAGACCGCGCTTGAAGGCCTCGACGCCGTGGCTCTTGCCCCGCAAGAGAAAGAAGACAGCCGCACCTACCTTCGCCGCGACCGGCTCAGCGGCCCTTACGAACTGCGTGAGGTGGCGTTCAGCTATGGCGAGGACAGTCCGCAGGTCCTCGACGTGCCCGGCGTACGGATCAACCCGGGCCAGCGCGTCGGTGTTCTGGGCGTCAACGGCTCCGGCAAGTCGACCTTCCTCAAGCTCCTCTCCGGCCTCTATGCCCCGCAAAGGGGCCGCGTGATGCTGGACGACACCGACATGGGCCAGATCGACCCGCGCGATTTGCGCCGCAATATCGGCTATCTCGGGCAAGAGGTGCGGCTCTTCACCGGCACGCTGCGCGATAACCTCAACCAGACCATGCTCGAGCGCGACGACGACCGGCTGATGGCGAGCCTCGATTTCGCCGGGCTCGGCCCCTTCGTGCGCGGCCATCCCAAGGGGCTCGATATGGAGATCCTGGACGGCGGCAGCGGGCTGTCGGTGGGTCAGCGCCAGTCCATCGGCTGGGCACGTCTCTGGCTGCAGAACCCCTCGATCGTTTTGCTGGACGAGCCCACCGCTGCCCTCGACCAGACACTGGAACAGACCCTCGTCAGCCGGCTCGACACATGGCTGCACGGACGCACCACGGTAATCGCCACGCACCGGATGCCGATCCTGGCACTCACCGACCGCACGATGATCCTGCAGGCCGGGCGGCTGGTGATCGACGGGCCGCGCGAGCAGGTGCTGGCTCATCTCAACGGCAGCCCTGCATGACCGCGCTCGCCAACGATACCCTGACGCTCGACTCGCAGCGCTCGAGCAAGATCATTTATCTGATCGGGCTGGCATTTCTGGTGTTTCTCGGCTGGGCCGCCATCGCCTGGGTCGACGAGATCGTGCGTGCCGAGGGCGAGGTTGTGTCGTCCTCCCGCGCCCAGACCGTGCAGAACCTCGAAGGCGGCATTCTCGCCGAACTGCGCGTGCGCCAGGGCGACCGGGTCGAAGCCGGCCAGGTCCTCGCCCGCCTGCAGGACACCAAGTTCCGCACCATGGTCGACGACCTGCAGGACCAGATCGACGCGCTTGAAATCCGCCGCCTGCGGCTCGAGGCCGAGCTTGCCGGCGCATTCGATTTCAACGTCCCCGCCGATCTCGCCGCGCGAAACCCGACGATCCTGACCTCCGAACGCGCGCTTCTGAACGCCCGCCAGACCGATTACGCCAGCCGCCGCGAGGGCGCGGGCGAGATCATGCGGCAGCTGCAGGCGGAACTGGAAAATCTCGAACGCCTCTACCACCAGGAAATCGTGGCGCTGATCGAGGTCAACCGCGGCAAGAAGGCCGCCAGCGACGCCGAGATCAAGTATAACGAGATCCGCACTCAGGCCGAGCTGCAGGTGGCCGAGGAATACTCCGCCACGCTGCAGGACCTCACGTCCCGGCGCCAGGAAATGCGGCTGGCCCAGGACCAGCTCGACCGTACCGTGATCACCTCGCCGATGCCGGGTATCGTCAACGCGCTGCAGATCACCACGATCGGTGGCGTGGTGCGGCCCGGCGAGGAGATCCTCGAGATCATTCCGCTGGGCGAAGAGCTCTTCGTCGAGGCCCGCGTGAAGCCCGAGAACATCGCGCGGGTGGAGCCGGGCCAACCCGCGACGGTGAAGCTTTCCGCTTACGACTACACGATCTACGGCACGCTCAAGGGCGAGGTCGATTTCGTCTCTGCTGACACGTTCGAAGACGAACGCAACCCGCGCAGCGAGCCCTTCTACCGCGTGACCGTGCGGGTGGACATGTCGCGGCTGACCGAGGGCCAGGAAGGGATCGAGATCCGCCCCGGCATGCGTGCTACGGCCGAGCTGCACACAGGCTCGAAGACCGTCCTGCAGTACCTGCTGAAGCCGCTTTACAAATCGCGCGAGGCGTTCCGGGAGCCGTGAGGCTCAATACCGGGACTGGCGTTTCACACCAGTCCCAGGTCGCGCGGAGCCGCGCCTCCGCCGACCCTCGGGTGGCGGACCTGCCCTATGACCAGCTTGACTAATCCCCGCGAAGTACATCTCACCGTTGCGCGTGCCGCCAACGCTGCAAAACCGCCTCCCGGGGGGACGGTCGGCGGTAGTGCGGCGGCCTGACGGCCTTGTCCCGCACCTGTCAAGATTTCGAGTGAAGGGCCCTACCCCGCCCGGCTCAATAGCACCCGCAGCGCCCGATCCACGATCGTGCCCACAGACACCCGCTGGTTCCCCATCGCGGCCTTCGACGAGATCACCGACACCAGCCGCGGCTGCGCTCCGCCCTGCACCGCGAAGACCGGCGCGCCGGAGGCGCCGAACTCGACCTCGCAATTCATCACCAGCACGTCACCCTCGCGCGCCAGCACATCGCAGGGATGCTGCCAAAGCGGCGTGGTGCGCTGCAACAGCGTGTAGGAAATCACCCCGAGCTCATCCCCGGTCGACGGCCCGGCATCGGTCGCAAAGGGCGTGATGCCGGGTTCGTAGATCGGCGCCGTCAGCCGCACCAAGGCCAGATCCACCGCGGCATCGTTCGGCCCACGTCTGTTGTGGCGGTACTCGGGATGCACGATGACCTCGTCCACCTTGCGTACCGCACGCGCGGATCCGTTACGCAGCCCTGCCTCGAAGACGATCTTGCGCGGCTTCACCCTCCGTCCGTTCTGCGGATCAAAGACGCAATGCGCGGCCGTGAGCACCATGTCGGGCCCGATCATCGCCCCGGTGCACATCGCGCGGTCGGCCATGGTGAGGCGGCCGACGGCTTCCCAACCCTGCACCTGCTCGACGGCTTGCGGAGCGCCCTGGCCCTCTACCGCGGTGGGCAAACCAAGCCCCAGGAAGAGCGCTGTTGTTATCGTGAGAAGTCGCATTCTGCCTCCGCGTGTCCCGGGGATCGACAATACGAAGGTGTGCGGCAGGATTAGGGTCCAATCGTGGACGGTGACGGCAATCTTTGGGTTTGATTGTGGCAATGCCGGGGACAGACCCAATAAAATGGGCCGATTGTCCGAGCCATTGGCAGCGCTATTGGTTAACCGCGCACTCGCCTTTCTGGATGAAAACGCCGCTCAGTCCGGCGCATGCACCTCAGTCAGATGCCCGGATTTCGCCCAAACCCGCGCGCCCTCCGGACCTGCCTTGGCCATGCCTGCAGACCCGGGCGGCAGCCGCAACCAGTCCCAGCGCCCGAGCGTGTCTCCGCCCTCGGCAAACCCGCCCTCGAGCACGAAAACCTCCATGCCCTTCGCCGCCTCCAGGGCCACCTCTGCCCCTGGCGCCCAACGCTCGATCCGCACCTCCTCACGGTCATCCGAGAACAAGGCCATCGCCTCGCCCGACGACATATCCACCGAAATCTGAGTCCGGTCCGCCGGATCGAACTGATGCAGCTTCACCAGGATCGTCGCCCCGTCCGGCGCCGAGGGCGTATGCGACGAACACGGCGCGTTTCCGACGGGGACCTATGTGAGGAACCCGCCGACCTCGTCGCATACCCCATCGGCGCCGGACGGGGCGACAATCCTGGTGAAGCTGCACCAGTTCGACCCAGCGGATCGGACTCAGATT
>JAAUYH010054643.1_pt1 | contig 17600 bp, 14 predicted proteins | sample 7278061 | NCBI WGS metagenome assembly JAAUYH01 (sample SAMN14350203, study PRJNA611818) | marine sediment metagenome | isolation source: surface marine sediment (0.6m) | place: French Polynesia: Moorea | collected 2018-08 | reverse complement strand
CCATAATTCGCTATGGTTGCTTACGAATTATTTGGGCTCTTTTGAGAGAGTATTCAAATCGCTCAACAGCAAATCAGCCCTGGTTTTTGATTACTGAATCGGTGTTCTAGATACTATCAATCTTCGTTGTCAAAACCCAGACTAAATTATCTAGCTTGGCAACTCCGCATAGCCAAAAGTAACATTAAATTGTTGACACCAAATAGCTACAGAAGAATAATCGCTTAAATCTAGATTATTGGGAATTAAATAACGTTGTGTACCCTTAAAACTATTTAAAGGAGCGATCGCAATATAGTCTCCTTCTGCAATACTAGCACCCACAGAATTACTACGATGCAGGACTACTTTTAGAGCGGGCCCATTGTCTGTCGTAAAACCCTGATCGAATTCTAAATATCTTTGCCCATTTTCACTGACAATTTTAACTTTACCATTAGTTTTGTGTCCTCCCACAGAAACAAAGCTAGTAGCATTAGTAATTTTAGTAGCCACCAATGGAGTTGACTCTCTCAAAGGGTTAGCTTTTACAGACGGTGCAATTAATACGCCACCAATACTAGTTAATAATAGAGCCGAAGTTAAACCAAGAGCCTTTAAATGATTAGATTTCATAACTTTTATCCTTTCGTTGTTTACTTTACTGTTAACTAAGATAAAAGCCCTATCTAAGTACAAGATGACGACTATCTGAGATTTTTCTGGGAAAACGTTGAATTTAGCTCAGACAATTTTCATTTCTTTTTAGTCTCAACTTTAGTAGATCTGTTATGAAAATAGATTTTCGTCCTCGGTTGTGAGAGGGATCTGGTAATCTCGATCCCTCTCATAGTCGTCTCTTGCATAAATAAATTTTCCCTCAATTTCTCCCCTATCTACCTTGTCTACCTTGTCTCCCCAAGCTCCCTTGTCTTTCTCAACTGATCGATTCTTAGACAATAAATCTAATCTTTAAGGGGAAGAAAACAATAATATCGATCGTCATTATTGCAGGGTACTAACTCGATCATAGTCGGCATAAATTCAAGTCGATCGCCATTTTTGGGAGTATTAAATTTAATTTCTCCTGTTGCACCCTGGGCAGAAAATTCTGGTGTTGCTAATTGGGCTAATGTACCTTGTCTGGTGGGATTATTTTGTAATTTGATTGCTTCAACTAAAGCTACCATTGCATCGTAAGCAACAGCACTACCTCCATGGATAGTGTTTTCCCATAACTGATCAGCATTTTTAACAAATTGTCGATCGGAATTACTCAAAGGATGCCATATAGATGCTGCGATTAATTTTAGTGGTTGGCTAGTTTCTATTTTCTCTATTTTTGGATTCGCTAAAGGATTTGCGCCCAAAATCATGCTTTTACCATTATCATTTTTAATAACGTCGATCGCGTTGGCCAAAGAGTTAGTGACTTGACCATCAGGTAATAATACAAGTGTATTTGCGTTTAATTTCTCTATTTGTTTAAGAGCAAATTTTGGAGAAAATTGAGGATGAGCTATGTCAAAAACTTTAACTACTTCTATACCTTTTTGCTTAAGCATATCTCTAATTTCAATCCAGAAGTAGTTGCTGTATTCACTTCTAGGATTATAAAATCCTGCTACTTTTTGCTCCTTAGAATCAATTTTTGCTAAAAAGTTGACTATAGCTTCTGCTTCTTCAGGATTACTATAGACAACACGGAAAAAATTAGAGCGAGGATAGATAGTTAATTCTTTAGTAGTAGTACCAAAAGAAATTTGAGCTAAGTTAGCTTGTTTATAAATATCTACAGTTGCCAAAGTCATTTCACTGGTGTAATGCCCAACAACTCCTAATATTTTAGGTTTATTGGCTATAGCTGTCGCTGCCTTTTTTGCTTGCTCTTGATTATTCCCATCATCGACAATGACAATTTTCAATCCTTTACGATTGTTTTTGTCTATCGATCGAGCAGTCAAAAAATCTTGACCTGGTAAAGTTTGTTTAGTTACCTTATTAGACTGGAGTAAGTTTAAATTTATTTCAGTTTGTGCTTGAGCTATTCCCCTTAAAAAATCTTGTCCTACACGAGAGTTGTTAACCTTAAGTCCTGCTTGAGAACTTAAAGGAACAGCAATCATAACTGTGTAATAATCAGCTTTGATTGTTTCTAATAAAGTATTATTTAAATAAATTAAGGTTTCTGCATCTCTGCGTTCTTTTTGCCAGGAGTCCCGAAAATAATTTAAAGCTGCTTGATAATCTTTTTTTTGATAATACTTAGCTCCTAGATTTCTAATTGAGCCTAAAGATTGAGGGTCTAATATTTCTTCACCACAGCTAATATTATCTTGTAGTTGATGAGAACAAGAAGGAGCAAAAATACTCAGAATATTAATATTATTCCAATTTTGATAAAAAACCCAGCTAAGGTAAACACTAGACAAGGAGGCGATCGCAATTCTAATTTGATAGAATAGCCTATTAGTTTTATTCTTTTCTTTGATGATTTTTCTGGGACTTACTATAACATGAGTAGATGCCAATCTTCTCTTAAAAGTTTTATTTACCTTTAATTTGTCTAAATCTTTCAGTATTTCTTGAACAGATGAATAACGATTAGGATGATAATAGCAAATAGTTTTTGAGACTATCTGCTTAAACTTTTTGCTAATACCAGAGGTTAAGTTTTCCCAAATAATGTTACACTCTTCATCTCTAGGTAGCTCAGATATTTCTTGGGCAGATAATCCCGTAATTGCTTGCAGAATAATAATTCCTACTGCATAAATATCGCTATTAAACTGAGGATTACCAGACAATTGTTCTGCTGGCATATAACCAGGAGTTCCAATCACCTTAGTCATAACAGTTCCAGCCGAAGTTGTATGTCTAGTAGCAATTTCTTTGACTGCACCAAAATCAATTAAAATTAGCTGTCGATCTCTTTTTCTTCTAATTAAATTACCCGGCTTAATATCTCTATGAATAATTTGTCGTTGATGAACGAAATCTAAAATTTCGAGAATTCCTCGCAGCATTTCTCTCGCTTCTGGTTCATCAAGAATTGTACCTGAGCCTAGTTCTTTTCTTAAATCGTGACCTTCAATATATTCTTGGATTATATAAAAATAGTTTTCCTCTTTAAATCTACCTAGAAATTGGGGTATGCGATCGTGATTTAAACGAGACAGAGTATGAGCCTCTCTTTCTAGATTATTTAAATAATTATTTTCCCTGGCTTCCCCTTCTTCATTATGTTTGGGTATTTTAATTTGTTTAATAACAACAGGGGCAGCTTTATCTAGTTTATCTATGTCTTTCACTAGGTAAGTTACACCAAATCCCCCTTTTCCTAATTCACGGATGATTTGATAATGTCCTCTAATAACAGCGCCTGGCTTGAGACCCATAGAATAGTTAAGATACTCTGCTTCTCTAGTATGCTATATCTAATTACTCATATCATTTAATCCTTATATAATTCTTTTAATATTTAAGCTTCTTAAAAATAAGTTTATTTCCTATAAAATGATTGAACTCGCGAACATTTTGGTTTCAAGTACGGAAGCGGAGAAACTCCACCTCTTTCTCCAAGAACATATCAAGCCTACTTCCAAACGAATAAATCTTAAATGCTAAATGCTAAATGCTAAATGAAATGACTTATCACAACTTGCTCTTAAGCTAATCTCTGTTTAAGATACTTGTGATTTAATTAATCGAGATATTAGCTTTAAATCGCTATGAACAATTACTTTGAGAAAACTATCCGTCTAACGGCGTTAGCTTCTTTACCTGCATTCTTGCTGACTATTGCTACTCCTAACTCTGCAGTAGCATCTAATTTTTCTGCTTGTGCCTCAAGTTTATTAAACAGTGGTATTGCTGAAGAGGATGCTGGTGTAGCTTGTGCTGATGCTTTAGAACCTAAAATGCTATCTGCTTGTGTCGAAAAAATTCAGCAAGAAACAAATGTGACTGGACAAGATGCCTTAGCTGCCTGTTATCGTGTCAGAAGACCTGAAGAGTTAGCTAGTTGTGTAGTTAAAATTGATAATAACCTTGCTAGTGCAGAGTTAGCTGATTTGGCTCTAGATAATTGCCGTCGCAGTTTATTACCAGAACGGTTTGCGGACTGTGTTGTGGGCTTAAATGACGAAATCTCAGCATTTTCTGGGACAGAAGCGATCGATAGTTGTATTAGTGCAGAGGATTTTCCGACAGAGTTATTTCCTAGAAATTAATTTGCTCTTTTAGTAAAGTCTTTGATTGTTAAAACTCATCCCACGTCATTATCTATGCGTGGGATTAAGCTAACTAGATGTTGAGAGTAAGTAGCTAGGCAGAATTAAATATAAGATAGAAAAGTTTTATTCCTCCTCTGCTCCTCTGCCCTCACTCATTTTATAATTAATTGCATCCACCTACTTATTGTGGGCTTTTTAACCATCAACTATCAAAAGCACTGAATATTAACAAACATCAAAAGTCTCCTATCTTATCCTCTGTTTAATCAAAAATAAAACTCCCCTACCTACTTCTTCTGATTTCCCTGATTTTAAACTTAATTACACCTACCTACGACTCATTTTTACTATTGATATTTTTAATTAACCAATAACCAGCAGAAAGAGAAAGAATGGCTACTCCTAAACCGAGCAAGTCATTACTATCATATTTGGATAAATCAAAGATAATGATTTTTCGAGCTACTGCAATTAAAGCGGTTACCACAACTAGCTCAACTTGGACAACATGTTTTTTCAGATATCCAGTCAGGTTTTCTAATAATTCTAGAGCAATTAAAACATTTAAAAATAAGCCAAATAGTTCTATTACACTCTTTGTATTGAAGTAGCCTACAGGATCATTAGCAACATCGCCAATGAGAAAAATTATTAAGTCTACAATAACAACTAAGATCACACCCTGTAAGGCAAGAGATAAAACTTTGGCAACTATATTTTCTACCAAATGATTAAAGTGGAGAAAGTTTTCATCACTCGTTATTCTCCTTAGCGTTTTGAAAAATCTTTTCATCTTTTTGCCGTAAAAACTCCACGTTTGAATTAGATAATGTCTAGCTTTTCTATTAATAAAGTTGGATAAGAATATTGTCAACTAGTAATAAACTTTGTTTATTATAAAGTATCCTTAACAATTAGAATACACTATGGTAAAAATTTAGAATACACTATACTAAAAATTTACATTACTAAAGTGGATTTTTACTCGATCGCAATTATCAGTAGCTACACTTGATTAAAAGATCAAACTCAATATTTTTATTCTCTCTACCTAGTAAAAATTTGATAAATAATTAGATTTATAGCAATACTATTTGAGTCGTGAGAATTATGTGGTCAATGTATCTTTTGTTATTAGTCCTTAGTCATTAGTTATTTTTCATGAACGATTTAGGATTTCTATATAGCTCTGCAAGTTACTCACAATATAGTGGTATGCGGTAGTCTATAAAAGTGCAAACTGCTAGAAAATCTATGAATTCTGAAAACAAAAACTTAGCAACGACGGATCAACATCAATCATCTCCCCAAAATTTAGCGACAAAAACCGATAAAAATGCTAATTTTTGGCAACAAACAAAAGGAAATGGGCTTACTTTAGTTATTGCTATTGTTTTAGCTTTTCTAATTCGTGTGTTTATCGCTGAACCTCGCTACATTCCTTCTGATTCAATGTTTCCTACCTTACAACAAGGCGATCGCTTGGTAGTAGAAAAAGTATCTTACTATTTTCATCCTCCCAGGAGAGGGGACATCGTTGTTTTCCAACCGCCAACTCAATTGCAAATGCAAGGTTATGAAAAGAATCAAGCTTTTATTAAAAGGACGATCGCTCTCGGAGGAGATATAATATCAGTACAAAATGGCATAGTTTATGTCAACGATCGATCGCTCAGAGAAAATTATATTGCTGAGTTACCATTATATAATCTTCCCCCTATTCAAGTGCCAGAAGGTAAAATTTTTGTGATGGGAGATAACCGCAATAATAGTAATGATTCTCATATTTGGGGCTTTTTACCAGAAACAAATATTATTGGTCATGCAGTATTGCGCTTTTGGCCTTGGAGTCGGTTAGGATCAATCTAGTACTGCTGCGCAGAAGTAATAAGTAAATTGGATACTCCTCAACCAAGATGGCAAATAGTACCACCACTAGAAGTACCTCAATGGTTCACGAATGTAGTCAGTGAATATACTCCAGATTCTGATGGACATTATGCTGCTCAGTTATTATGGCAAAGAGGAATTAATAACCTAGAAGTATTACCAGGTTATCTCCATCCAGATTGTTATCAAGTTTCTAGTCCTTTTACTTTTGGACAGGAAATGACCATGGCAGTCGATCGCTTGCAACAAGCCCGAAATAGAGGAGAAAAGGTGACTATTTGGGGAGATTTTGATGCTGATGGAGTAACTTCTACTAGTGTTCTTTGGGATGGTTTAGGGCAATTTTTTCCTCAATATTTGCAGCTAGATTACTATATTCCCAATCGTCTCACAGAATCTCATGGATTGAATAATGCGGGGATCGATCGCGCTTTAGATTCTGGGACAAAACTAATTGTTACTTGCGACACTGGTAGCACTAATATTGCTGAAATTGAATATGCCCAGGAATTAGGAATAGATATCATTGTCACAGATCATCATACTCTACCTGAAGAAAGACCCCCAGTAACTGCAATTATTAATCCCCGCTATTTTGAGACTATTCATCCGCTTTATTCTCTTTCTGGGGTAGCAGTAGCCTACAAATTAGTCGAAGCAATGTATCAAACTTTGCCCGATGTACCCCAACAACCCCTAGAGAATTTATTAGATTTAGTCGCTATTGGCTTAATTGCCGATTTGGTAGAGTTAAAAGGAGATTGCCGTTATCTAGCCCAAAAAGGGATTCAACAACTGCAAAAACAAGTAAATCCAGCTAAAGCAACCCGCCCAGGAGTAACAAACCTACTAGAATTATGTCGTCGTAATGGCGATCGCCCCACGGATATTTCTTTTGGTTTAGGACCCAGAATTAATGCGGTTAGTCGTATTCATGGTGATGCTAGCTTTTGTGTCGAATTGTTAACTAGTCGCGATCCGATTAGATGTCAGGAATTAGCTTTAGAAACCGAATTAGCTAATACTCGTCGTAAGTCCTTACAAAAAGAAACCAGCAAGCAAGTTCAAAAGAAATTAGAACGTATCGATCTATCTACTACTAGCGTAATTGTCTTAGAAGATCCTCAATGGCAAGGTGGTGTATTAGGTTTAGTAGCAGGACAAATCGCCCAAGAATATGGTCGTCCCACGATTTTGCTGAGTAGTGATGGAGAAATAGCGAGAGGATCGGCAAGATCGGTTAATAATATCGATCTCTACCAGCTAGTAAAATCTCAGGAATATCTACTCCATCGTTTTGGGGGTCATCCTTTCGCAGCAGGATTAAGTTTATCTGTAGAGAATCTATCTCTATTTCGAGAAGGAATTAATCAGCAGCTAAGACAAAAAGTTGATACTACTGCCATGCAGTCTACTATTGAAGCAGATTTAGTAGTTACTGTGGCAGAGTTAGGCAAGCCATTATTTTATCAACTGAAATTACTTGAACCTTGCGGTATGGGTAATCCTGTCCCTAAACTACTAATTAAAAATTGCTGGTTTACTAATGTTTGGCATAATAACGCCCAAGATGCTAGAGGAAAAAAGGTTCAATACATTAAAACAACTTTTAAGTTGGGAGATGATTCTGTTAAAGTTGGTTTTCCTGGGGTTTGGTGGGGGCATTATAAAGATGAAATCCCCACCCAAGAAAGATGTGATGTGATTGCCGAATTAGATTTTAATTCCTATAAAAAGCGTTATGAAGTTCGTTTGCTGGCAATAAGGACAAGAGAAGATAGTTTATCTGTAGATCCTACCCAGATTCTTGGTCATTCAATTATCGATCGCCGTAATAATCCAGATGATTTAGCAGCAACTACCAATTCTCAATTAAGTATCCTCGAAAAATGTCCCCTGAGTTGGGATGAAATTCAAAAAAAATATCGCCTGGCGATTACTTATAAGCAACCCTTAGTTTTAGCTTATCCAACCTCTACTGAAATATCTCCCGAAGAAGTATGGCAACAGTTAGTAGGAGTTGTTAAATATCTTGCCCGTACTGGAAAACAAGTAACAAAACAAAAAATACAAGCTAAATTAAATTTGAGCGATCGCACTTTTGGTTTAGGAGTACAGGCGATCTCAGCAATTGGTTTTACTTGTCAACAAACAGGACAATATTGGCAATTTAGTTGGCGAGAAGATATGGAGATTTCCCAGGAAGAGGACATCTCTATTTTTCTGTTTGCAGTAGAAGAAGAACAATTCCAGCGTCAATATTTCTCCCAAATTCCTTTATCTACTCTCCAAGGAATTTTGACCCACGAACAATATTTTGAGCCAGATCCAAGTAGATAAGTGCAATTAGGATCATTTTACTATGCTAGAATAATCGCTTTAAATAAGTGCGATCGCTTGAGTCAAAAATATAACTAACTATAAAAAAACTAATACTTTGTCAAGATTGATTTGAGGGATGAGTGTAATTAAATTTTCTCCCGTGTCTTCCTTGTCTGCCTGGTCTTCCTTGTCTCATCTCAACCTATCATTTCAAAATTGACAGACTACTAATTTACTTTTCGCTGTCAAAAACTATCTTTCTTGCTTTATGCTTACGATAAAGACAATTACTTCCAACTAAACCACCAACAAACAAGAATCCTAGAGATGGACTAAATTCAAAGGGTACTGAAGAAGTTGTTGCCGATGTCTGGAAAGCAACAGGACTTCCCGCTATCTTAAATCCGTTCTCGTCTATCTCATTAAGATCAATAGCTAAATTTCCTACTGTTGTAGCTGCATTAGAATAGATATTTAGATAACCACCCAAACTTACATCAGAGTCAACGTCATTATCAAAACCATTAATTGTCAAACTAGGGGATAAAGAAGCTGTCAAAAATATACTTCTTCCAGAAGAAGCCAAATCTTGGACTATTCCCCCTGTAACCAGATTATCATTTAGTACAGAATCGCCTAATGTATTAAAGGCTTCCAGCGTCCAACTTGTTAGGTCAGAGCTAACATCAGTACCCTGTAATACAACACCTGTATCAAGTAGACCAGAACTTAATGGTGAGTCAAAAGTCAAACGAACTCGATCGACATCAAAACCAAAGTCAGAAGCAGAAGTTGGTACTAGATCGGCAGTGTAAATTATGGCATTAGCTGCTTCCACTCCAGTCAAGCAAACTAAAGCAGCAAGACATCCGCCCCCTATTTTTGCCAGTAGTGGAGAGGGTTTCTGTATATTCATTAAAGACCTCTTGAGAAAATTTAAAGCTTTCACAAAGGTAATCTAATTTACTTAAACTCACCACGGTAGAAATTCTGTTGGGGAAATTGCTTGGTAATTAGTACTTACTTAAGATAGAAAAAGTAAATAGTTTGTTCACTATAGCGCGATCGCGTATCATAATTAATGGGTGAAAATTGGCAACAGGGAAACTTAATAGAGATAGAAATAACCGACTTAAGTAGTAATGGAGATGGAGTAGGCAGATTTAATAATAGGGTAGTATTTGTCCCCGATACAGTCACAGGCGATCGCGCTATAGTACGCTTAACGCGGGTAAAATCTAAATATGCTCGCGGTAAAGTACAGCGACTATTAAAGCCTTCTACCTATCGGATTCGTCCTCGTTGCATTGTTGCCGATAAGTGTGGTGGTTGTCAGTGGCAACATATCGATTACGAGTATCAAAGAGAAGTTAAACGTCAACAAGTAATCCAAGCACTACAACGTATTGGCGGTTTTACCGATATAGAAGTAAAACCAATTTTGTACAATGACGATGCTCTCAACTATCGCAACAAATCAAACTATCCTCTGGCAAGATCTACTACTGGACAAGTACAAGCTGGCTATTATCGTCAAGGTAGTCATCAACTTGTTAATCTAAATCAATGTCCTGTCCAAGATGCTCGTTTACATCCTCTTTTAGCTGAAATTAAACAAGATATTCAACAAAGAGGATGGTCAATTTATACAGAAAAGAGACATCAAGGAAAACTACGCCATCTTTCTCTTCGTATTGGTAGACGAACAGGAGAAATCTTACTTACTCTCGTAACGACTAACTGGCAACTAGAAGGAATAGAAGAACAAGCAAAAACTTGGTTACAAAATTATCCTCAGTTAGTAGGAGTCTGCTTGAATCAAAACCAGGCAAAAACCAATGTAATTTTTGGGCAAGAAACTCGTACTATTGCAGGCAAAGGATATGTAAGAGAAATATTTGCGGGGATCGAGTTACATATTCTGGCTGAGACTTTCTTTCAAGTTAATACAGAAGCAGCAGAATTACTACTGACAAAAATTGAAGATATACTCGACTTACAAGGTGGAGAATTAATAGTTGATGCTTACTGTGGTGTTGGTACTTTTACCTTGCCTTTGGCAAGAAAAGTTAAACAAGTTATTGGCATTGAATTGCAACCATCTTCTATAGAACAAGCTCAATGCAATGCAGATATTAATCACATTAATAATGTTACTTTTATTGCTGGTGCAGTGGAAAAATCTTTACAGAAATTAGAAGTTAAACCAGACGTTATTTTACTCGATCCTCCCCGTAAAGGATGCGATCGCGCAGTTATTGATACTCTACTTAATCTTAAACCTTCTCGGATTGTTTATGTTAGTTGTAAACCTGCAACTTTAGCCAGAGATCTTAGATTACTCTGTCAATCAGCTAGTTACCAGGTTTCTCTAGTACAGCCAGTTGACTTTTTTCCCCAAACTACCCATGTGGAGTGTTTAGTTTTACTTCAGCAATGAGGATGATTTTAAAATTTATATGCTCTAGAAAGAAATTTTAGTATAATAAGAATAAGAAAACTTGAATTATGCTCAATTAAGGATATAGGCGCTTTTCTATCAACGAATTGAAACAACTTATTAGCAAGGTGTTTTAATTCTATTGTTCTTCAAATTTAGAAAAAATAAGCATTAGAAATGATAATTTTAGGGGAATGCCCAAAGTGATATTGTTATCAAATTCACCACCAAATTTATTTGCTTTGCCATCAATATATCTAGTAAGAAAGCTGAAATTAATGGCATTCCTCAATAGACCAAAGTCCAAAACTAGAGTGAGATACGTACTACTTAATGCAAACTTGCTGGAACAAAAGCTAGAGGTATTGTTGTGATTGCCATCCCCATTCCTTGGCAGAGAAATAAATGGAGTACAATGAGCTTTGCTTCCACTCTTTACCTTCACCCAATTCTCGATCTACTGCTAGTCGATATCCCTCCTGAATGGCAACCAGAAGTTAGACTGGGTTTACAAGAAGCTTTAGTTAATGCTGCAAAACACGGTAACAAGCTCGATCCAACTAAAACAGTTATCGTTAAATTCACCATAACAGCAACGGAATATTGTTGGGTCATCTCTGATGAAGGTTCTGGCTTTACTCCTGAATGTTGTTGTCATCAAACTATATCAGAACATTTACCTCCTGAAGAAGCAGAACATGGTAGAGGTTTATGCATTTTATATGAAGTCTTCGATCGCGTTTCTTGGAATCAACAAGGTACTCAAGTAGAATTATCTAAATTAATCAAAGTAGATGAACCCCAATAAACTTTATTGGCTAATTGGTAATAGGTAGACCTTAATATAGTTCTGAATAGTTCTAACCTTTGGATGTTCGAGAATAAATTAGTCATTGTTTATCAAGCGATCCAGGTAAAATATTGATGCTGTCAAGTCAAGTAGTTTAACAATTTCTAACTTCCTGATATTTCTCTGATGTTTTCTTGTCGAGTCAACGATCGATATGAGTTACGATTACTTCAAGCTTCCGATTCAGATGAGCTTTTTGTACTAACAAATGCTAATCGTTCTTATCTTAGGACTTGGCTCCCTTGGCTTGACTCTACAAATTCAGCTTCCGATACAAAAAACTTTATTCACTCTACTCTCGAACAATTTGCCAAAAATCAAGGATTTGTAGCTGCTATTTGCGAAAAAAAATCTATAATCAGAGTAATTGGGTTTAACCAAATTGATTGGCAGAATAGAATTGGTTATTTAGGATATTGGCTTGCAGAAGCTTATCAGGGTCAAGGGATTATGACTATTTCCTGTCGAGTCGTCATTGATTATGCTTTTACAACCCTCAATCTCAATAGATTAGTGATTTTTTGTGCCTCTGAGAACAAGCGTAGCCAGGGGATTCCTCAGCGTCTTGGATTTAATCATGAGGGTACTATGTGTGAGGCAGAGTGGCTATATGACCATTTCGTTGACCATGAGATTTATGCTCTTGTTCGTCGCGATTGGAATAGCCGAGACACAAAATAAACTACCCAATAAAAATTATTTTCTTGTCACATAAATGCTTGAAATACTCGCTGTCAATTATCAATTGTCCATTGTCCATTGTCCATTCAACAAAACAAATTAACCGGGGAACACCGGTCACCGCAGGCAGCGCGGTCTTGGGGGTCTCCCCCATGAGCGACTGCTGAAAGGGTTTCCCTCGGTGCGCGTTCCTTTGCGGATTGTAAATTCCGCAGGGTCGCACCGCTTGAGCAAAGCGCGAAAGTGCGGTCTTGGGGGTTTCCCCCATGAGCAACTTTCGTAAGAACTGTTGAACCCGAAGGGCGGTGTAACGGTGACTTTCTTAACCCGAACTGGCGTTACACAGACAAATTGATGCTGTCGAGCAGTTTAACAACTTCTAATGCTGCTAATCTTTTGGACTGAGTAGGTAGGAATTCTAGTACACTAAAGCCAACTAAATCGAAATTTTCTCTTAATCTAACTAAAAATTTTTGCAGTTCTTTAATATGTATTCCATTTGGTGTTGGACAAGCCACGTGAGGGAAATCTTTGGGTTCAATAACATCTAAATCAAGATGAATATAGAGTTGATTAAAATCAGCTTTGTCTAGTGTTGAAAAGAGCCTATCATAATCTTCATTATTAATTGATTTGGCTGAAAATAGAGATAACTCTTTTTGCTCAATAAAACTTCTTTCGGGTACATCGAATTCTCTTGCCCCAATTAAAAACACTTGATTTGGCTCTAGTTGTGAAAATGCTTGATTGACAATATCTGTGTTTCCTTCTCCTAGTAAAACACGTAATGGCATCCCATGAAAATGAGAACTAGGGGATGAATTTGGTGTGTTCAAATCTCCATGGGCATCTAACCATAAAACAGCCAAAGATCGATCGTATTTTCTATTGAGAAAAGAAATGGGAGCAATTTCAACGCCACAATCTCCCCCAATCATGAGAATTCTTTCTGGATCGTGAGTTTGTATAATTCTACAAGCATTGAGAAGTTGGGAAAAGATTTGGCTGTATCCCAGAATGCTGCGATCGATAGTTAAAGAATAAGTTAGAGAAGTAGGAATTTGAGAAAAAGGAATTCTATCGTGTAGTAATTCGTATAGAATCTTAGCACCTTCGTACATTTCCAATCGCCCTGAACCCTGCCACTGTGGGAAGAAAATGTTTAGGGTTTCCTGTAAAAATTCTGGCATAGATTACCGTTTAAGTATTGGAAATTAGAATTGCTTCGTTTATTTCAACATTACAGGCTGTGCATCTACAGCAATGCGGAATAAACTATAAGGTTTTTCTCTAAGATCTTCTCCCTTGTGAAAACCTGGCTGTCTGTGTAATTGATTAGCAGTAAAATAAAGATAGCCATCTGTCGCTAAAGATAATGTGTCGGGCCAAAGTGCGTGAGAATCAAACACTAAAGTTTCTTCACTTCCTGCCATTGCTTCAGGCAAACGACGACGAATAGCATTATGTTCGTAATCAGTAATGTAAACACGTCCTTCAGAATCTGACTCTAAACCATCAGAAGCACCTTTTTCCCCTAGATTTTCCACAGTAGCAGCAATTACTTCATCTCCTATCCTTTCATCAGCTAAAGCATCAAGACTGACACTATAAAGCTGTCTGCCAGAAAGCACACAGTAGTAGATTTTAGTTCCGTCGCTGGCGATCGCAATTCCATCTGCACCTACTGTCATATAGCTAGGTTCTCCATCAGTAGGTCGATTTAGCAATGGCTGTCCTTCTACAACTGGTACAAAATTTGGTTCGGCTAAAGTTGAAGGATGTTTGTCTAATCTCCGCCAACTTCTACCAGATGCCAGATCGACGATAATAATGCCATTAGTGCCTTCAGCAGAAGAATCTGTAATAAATGCCATTCCTTCTGTACCACGAGTAAGGTCAAAGCGAATATCATTCAAATAAGTTGTTGGTAAAGCTACATCTTCTGGAAACAAAATAGTTTTGAAAACACGATTGGACTGCAAATCCACACCAACTAATTTGGCTTTGCCATAGGAAGCTGGTTCAAATAGAGGTCTACCAGTGTCTAATAGCCAAAGACGGTTATTGGGGTCTACAACTACACTTTGTACTGATAGCAGAGAATTTTGTGGGTCAGAATCATTAGAATTGATTTCTGCATTAGGATAAGGAACTACTTCATCGCCGATAACCTCTCCTACTGTATAAGGAACATCATCACCCCAACGAGGAAAGGTGACAAAAATACGTCCTTCTTGAGATACGGTTACTCCTGCTGGCATTGCACTATCAAAAGTTGCCACTAATTCCAATTCGCCAACTGTTTGAGATTGAGGCAATTCCGGTAGCTGTGCTTGAACACTTCCCCAAAATAAGACAGAAACTGTTACTATCGATAAAATTAAAAACCGCCCGTAGGTATCTACATACCTAGGAAATACTGTGAAAGCCCGAAGCATAGTACTTTATACCTGTTAGTTATGCAAACTGCCGTATACAGATACCGTACAAAGAATAACCTTGATTTGTCTTGTCAATTCTTGACCAAGTTTTTTCTATTATTGCACTTTAAAACCAAAAAAAGCATGATTTTCTCTAAATTTTGAGTATTTAATTCGCTTTAATTATTATGGTATTTCTTTATCCCATCATTAGATTAATTAACTTGAAATATTCGAGCGCAAATGAGCAGGAATTTCTTCGGGTATCACCCACAGGTAAATCATAGAGCCTTCCCTAGTTCTTACTGCGCGATCTGGTTCCCAGTCTCCCATATTAAAGTCGTGGGAAACAACTCTAGTTCCTGGTTTGAGTTGCTCAAACAACTGAGGTCTTAGTTTCAAGTTAAGTTGAGGTAGTAAGTACAGTGTCACAACAGTAGCTTCGCGAATATCACTGGTAAACAGATCTTGCTGGAGAAACGTGACACGGTCGGTTACTCCTGCGGTGAGAGCATTTTCATTAGCTTCTTCAATACGTTCTGGATTAATATCAATGCCAATACCGCGAGTGCCATACCTTTGTGCTGCCGTAATGGGGATTCGTCCATCGCCACTACCAAGATCGTAAACCACATCATCTTTTGTCACTTCTGCTAGTTCGAGCATTTCATCGACAACCTCTTGAGGTGTCGGGACATAGACAACATCTGGTGCTCGTTGAGATAATTGAACTTCTGTCGGCGATCGCTCTGCTTCAGTTGTGGTTTCTTGTGGACTGTATTGAGTGCTGCCAAGACTAATAGCACTTACCAAACAGATACTAGTAAACATTAAGCCAAATTTGTGTTCTATTGACATGATTCTTCTCTCCTTTAATTACGCTTTGTTTGACGCATATAAAACAAAAAAGGTACCCCTGCCAACAAAACAGCCACGCCAACCATAGCACCAACTCCTGTATAAACAAGACTAGATTGCAGCATATAAACACAGATGCCACAAAAGAGAATGGGGGTGAGGGGATACAGAGGAACTTGAAAAGGACGCAGAATTTTTGGTTCTCGCCTTCTTAACACAAATAGAGAAATACCCGTTAATAAAAAAAAGAACCAAAATACAGGAGTAGTATATTCAACCATAGTTTTGAAACCATTAGGAGTAAAAGTTCCCAGTAGCACCAACATTAAACAGATCGCACCTTGGACTAATAGGGCATGAGTTGGTGTTTTACTACGAGCTTCCCAGCGTCCTAGCCAAGCAAACAACCGAAAGTCAGTTCCGAGAGCATAATTCGTTCTTGCCCCTGTAAAAATAGTGGCATTGAGAGAGCAGAGAGTAGCAACTGAAATTAGCAGACTAATCAACACCGCACCCCAGTTACCAATTGTGCTACGCATCAAATCTGCTGCCACTGCTTGGGAAGTAATTATGTGGGAAAATCCTAACCCGTGAAGATAAGCAAAATTTATTAATAAATAGAGTAAAGCGATCGCACTAATACTCCAAAGCAGCGATCGCGACATATTCTGTCTGACATCTCGTAACTCTGCTGAGATATGAGCAGCTTCGTTCCAACCACCATAGGTTAACAAAACAAACACCAACGCTAAACCTACATTAGTCTGGGTTGTAGTTGATGAAAGTTCTGACGGAGTTGAAGAAGGAGTAAAAACCAATCCAACGATAATAACCAATAGCAAGCCTAAAACTTGAGTCAAGGCAAGGCAATTTTGTATCCACTTGCCCTGCCGAATACCCAGGAAGTTTAGCCCACTAAAGATAATTATGGCGATCGCTGCATACATAGATGATGAATACTCCCCCAAACTATATATCTGTGAAGCATAATCTCCAAACACAAATGCTAATAGTACAACAGAACCAGTTTGCATCACTGTCAGACGCGCCCACGCAAAGAGAAAAGCGATACTGTTACCAAAAGCCCGTTGGAAGTAATAATAACTACCTCCTGGATGGGGATAAGTTGTTGCCAATTCTGCGTAACATAAAGCCCCAACTAGGGAAATTCCTCCACCCAAACACCAAATCAGTAAAGTAACAACTGAACTGCCAGCATTAGTAGCAACTAAGGATGGTGTCTCAAAAATGCCTGCGCCGATGACAATACCAACAGTTAAGGCTACTGCATCTAGTAATGTTAGTGTTGGTTTGGTCGAAGTTAATTTGCCGATCTTCATATCTTGCTTGGAGTTTATACCCAATTTTTTGCGCCATAAAATCTATCAGCACTTAGCACTTAACGCTAAGAGAGAAAATAATGAAACCAGAGTTTTGTATCAAGAGATGATTTTCTCCCTTGATGTTTCTAACCAAACTGAGATTGATGAAGGTGAAGAAATACTCTCGAATCAGTTAAAGATAATAGATTTATTGTTTTTTAGTATGGGCAGCAAATATGACATGAAAGTGTCAGTTCAGTACTTCTTGATTCAAAGTTGTTAGTTCTTAGTTGTTAGTTCTTAGTTCTTAGTTATTAATTAGTGGGAGATTGGACTCGCCACTAATTATAAGCCACCAAATCAAAGATTATGGTGGGGACGGAGCTTATAAACTGCGGAGGTCTCCTCCGCAGACAGCCCCTCGTCTTTAACCCAAAAAAAACTAACTACGCGGAATGCGCTCGGCTTGCAAGGGGTCGTGTGCTGGGGAAACCCCAGCACCTTGTGAACCCCGCGAACTGGCGTTAAACGCCAGTTCGTTCCGAGCTAAATACTAACTACTAAAAACTACGAGCGTAGCGAGATAATATTTGCTCAAGCGGT
>JAAUYH010124580.1_pt1 | contig 17602 bp, 10 predicted proteins | sample 7278061 | NCBI WGS metagenome assembly JAAUYH01 (sample SAMN14350203, study PRJNA611818) | marine sediment metagenome | isolation source: surface marine sediment (0.6m) | place: French Polynesia: Moorea | collected 2018-08 | reverse complement strand
CATGCGCGAAATGTTCGGGACCGAGATTTGCCACGGCATAGGCCACAGCACCAAAATCATTGATGATCTTGAACCGTTCCAGGCCGAGCCTTTCGCCCACAAGCGCGGGCCGCAATATCCAGCTCGAATTGGTGAAGTACATCACGTCGTCATCCAAAGCCGCGGCGACAGCGATCGCGCCCTCGTTCGGCAAGTCGCGCCCCAGCTCGGCGCCATAGGCTTCCCAGGCGATCTGCAGGCTCGCATGCTCCCTCGCCTCCATCTTGACCAAGTGATCGAGCGACAGGATCTGGCCTTCGGATATCTGCGCGAGCGCAAAACGGGCGTGCGTGCCCCCGATATCAGCGACGATGATCTCCCGAACCGAACTCACAAACCGGCCTCGCTGAGCATGGCGCTTCCGCCCTTCTCGGCGGGATCGCTGAAGCGGCGCATCATCGCGAACAGCTCGCGGCCGGTGCCGTGGACAGGCGCCGGCGGATCGGCGAGCGTCCTTGAATCCCATTCCGCTGCATCGACGAGCGCTTCAAGTTCGCCGCGTTCCGCACAGACCCGGATCACGTCACCATCGCGGAGCTTGGCGAGCGCCCCGGCGTGCAATGCCTCGGGCGAAACATGGATCGCCGCGGGAATCTTGCCGCTCGCGCCCGACATCCGCCCGTCGGTAACAAGTGCAACCCTGTGGCCCCGGTCCTGCAGCACTCCAAGCGGCGAGGTCAGCTTGTGCAGCTCCGGCATGCCATTGGCCGCCGGTCCCTGGAAGCGCAGGACAACGATCACGTCACGGTCCAGTTCGCCAGCCTTGAAGGCCGTGACGACATCCTCCTGGTCGTGAAATACCCGCACCGGTGCTTCGGTGGTCCACCGCTCGCGCGCCACGGCGCTGACCTTGATCGTCGCACGCCCGAGATTGCCCTTGAGCAACTTCATCCCGCCATCGGGCTGGAAAGGGTCTGAAGCCGGTTTGAGCAGTGTCTCGTCGCGGCTCTGTGCCGGCGCATCGGCAAATTCCAGCTGGTCGCCGTTCAAAGTTGGTTCCCTCGCGCCTTCCGCCAGCGACTTGCCGTAGACGGTAAGGATATCGCCATGCGCAAGACCAGCGTCCAGCAACTCGCGGATGACAAAGGGCATGCCGCCCGCAGCGGCAAAGTAATTCACGTCGCCCGCGCCATTTGGATAGACACTGGCGATCAGGGGCACCACGGCTGACAGCTCGTCCATGTCATCCCAGTCGAGGATGATACCGGCCGCCCGGGCAATGGCAGGCAGATGGATCACGTGATTGGTCGAACCACCGGTGGCAAGCAAGCCAACCACGGCGTTGACGATCGCCTTTTCGTCGATGCAATGGCCGAGCGGCCGATAGTCATCGCCGCCCCATCCGATCTCGGCGACACGGTGAACCGCGGCGCGCGTCAGCTGCTGGCGCAGCTTGTTGCCCGGATTGACGAAGCTGGACCCCGGTATGTGCAGGCCCATCATTTCCATCATCATCTGGTTGGAATTGGCGGTGCCGTAGAAGGTACAGGTCCCCGCGCCATGGTAGGATGCGCTCTCCGCTTCCAGCAATTCCTCTTCGGTCGCCTTGCCCTCGGCGAAGAGCTGCCGCACGCGGACCTTCTCCTTGTTGGCCAGCCCCGAAGGCATCGGCCCGGCGGGAATCAGGATCGTCGGCAAATGTCCGAAGCGCAAGGTACCGATCAGCAGTCCCGGCACTATCTTGTCACAAATCCCTAGCAGCACGGCTCCTTCAAACATGCCGTGCGACAGGCCGACCGCTGCCGCCATCGCGATCACATCGCGGCTGAACAGCGACAATTCCATGCCGGTCTGGCCCTGGGTCACACCGTCACACATGGCGGGCACACCACCGGCCACTTGCGCTGTAGCGCCGACTTCGCGCGCGAAAATCTTTATCTGCTCTGGATAGCGGCCATAGGGCTGATGCGCCGAGAGCATGTCGTTATAGGCGGTGACGATACCGATGTTCATTGCCCCGCCCGCCCGAATGACGGGTTTATCCTCGCCGCTTGCTGCGAAACCATGGGCAAGGTTGCCGCAGGAGAGGTTGGGACGATGCACGCCGCCGTCGCGTTGCTGTGCAATCAGGTCCAGATAGGCACGCCGGCTGTCCCGCGATCGCTTGATGATGCGCTCGGTTACTTTCGCAACGGTTGGATTGAGGGACATTATTGGCTCCAGAAGATGGTGATCGGACAACGGGCCTGGTTCAGCAAGTCCGCAATAGGCAAGTCCACCTCCCCGTCAATGGCCTGCTCCATGACGCGTTTCTTGTCGCTGCCCCTGATGACCAGCATGATCTGCTCGCTTTGCGTGAGTGCCGGCAAATTCAGGCTGAGCCGCGGAAATGGCGCCTCGGGCGGCAATGGATCGGGACAGGTGCGGATCACCGCAGGCGACGCGACATGCTCGGCCTCCATCTCCGGAAAGAGCGACGCGATGTGCCCGTCTGCTCCCATCCCCAACCAGACAAGGTCGAAAGGTTCGACCTCCATGCCCTGTTCCAGTTTCTCGACATGCGCTGCCGTTGCATTGAACGCAGCCTCGAGCTTGCCCTGGTTGCTGGCGGCGTGGTTCGCCGGGACCAGTCGATCGTCGGTCAGCAACAATGTTACCGTGCCCCAGGGCAAGGTTCGCCGGCACAGATCTGCGAAAATCGGAACAGGCGTCTTTCCGCCGGGTACCGCCAGCCGGTGCTGGCCGGGCTGGGTGATTATGTCCGCTATGAAATTGGCGACGGACTCATTGTCGGCACGGTGTGCCCAGCTTATCCTCGAACTGGTCGACTGGTCACTCATTCCAGGTCACTCCATCGCGTTCGGTGAGTGCGATTGCAGCGCTTGGTCCCCAGCTGCCGGCGCCATAGGTCTTGACCGAGACATCCTGGCTTCTCCAGAGATCCCGAATGGCATCGATCCAGCGCCACTGCGCCTCGACTTCATCGCGCCGGACAAACAGGGTCGGATCGCCGTCAATCAGGTCCAGCAATAACCGTTCATAGGCAATTCGCTGCTGCGCCTTGTCAAAGGCCTGGGTCAGCGAAAGGTCCAGCGGAACCTGGCGCAGGACTACGCCTTCGCGATCCATGCCTGGCTCCTTGGCCATGACATTGAGGCGGACATATTCTTCCGGCTGCAGACGAATGACCAGCTTGTTGGCGATCAGCTTGCCGCCACGCTCGGCAAAGATGTTGTGCGGCACGCTCTTGAACTGGACGACGATTTCGCTGCGCCGGTTCGCCAGCCTCTTGCCGGTCCGGAGATAGAAGGGAACCCCCTGCCAGCGCCAGTTCTCGACATGCGCCTTGATAGCGACAAATGTCTCGGTATCCGACTGGCCGCCAAGGTCATCGACATAGCTGCCGACCGCTTCGCCGTTGACGGCGCCGCTGTCATACTGGCCGCGCACCATCTCGCCCAACTCGACCGGGCGAAGTGATCGCAGGACCTTGACCTTTTCATCGCGGATGCAGGTCGCATCGAGATTGGCCGGCGGCTCCATCGCGATCAATGCCAGCAGCTGCAGGATGTGGTTCTGCACCATGTCACGCAAGGCGCCGGTATCGTCATAGAAGCCATGCCGCCCTTCCAGTCCGACCGTCTCGCTGACCGTGATTTCCACATGGTCGATACCAGTGCTGTTCCAGAGCGGTTCGAACATGGCATTTGCAAAGCGAAGTGCGAGCAGGTTCTGGACCGTCTCCTTGCCGAGATAATGATCTATTCGGAAAATGCGCTGTTCGTCAAAGGCCGAGGCGACGGCCTCGTTGATTTGTGACGATGTTTCCAGGTCGTTGCCCAGCGGTTTTTCCAGGCCAATGCGGACATTGCTCGCTGTCAGTCCTGCTTTCTTCAGTCCCTGGATCGTCGGCTCGAACAGGAACGGCGCGGTGGACAGGAATATCGAGAGCCCGCCGGATATATCTCCCAGCTTTTCAACGAGTTCATCATAACCGTCCGGATCCGACGCATCTAGTGACTGGTAGAATATCTGCGCCAGAAACTTGTCGACCTGGTCGGGAAGGTTCCGTTCTTGGGGAAGGAATTGCAGCAGCGCCGCTTTTGCCATGTCCCGAAATCCGGCATCATCGAGATCACTGCGCGCCGTGCCAAGGATCCGCAAGTCTGGGTCGATCAACCCATCCTGGTGCAGCGCAAAAAGCGACGGCAAAAGCATACGCTTTGCCAGGTCACCTGTTGCACCGAACAGGAGAAGCGCACTGGAACTCGATGACAACGCGGGGGAAACGTCCAAGATATCGTCCTTACCAAAGGAATATGTAAAGCGAAGACAGGATCACCACTACCATCAATGACAACACGTTGAAAACCGGTTGGGTGACGAAGCTAACATCGTGGGTGGCTACCGTCAGGTCTTCATCGGTCTTTTGCGTTGCCATCGACAACAGCAAGGCGATGGCGATGCAGGACATGAACACCATCCAGATGCGGATGATGAACGGGATGTCCGGCAGCCCGAACTTCAGCGCGATATTGATCAGGATGGAACCGAACAGGGCCCCAAATGCCCCCGCTGCATTGGTCTTCTTTGAGAAGAAACCGAGCAGGAAGACGGTGACAATTCCGGGAGCAATGAAACCGGTATATTCCTGAACGGTCTGGAAGCCGCTTTCAAATCCACCGATGAACGGCCGTGCCAGCAACAGTGCAATGACCACGGCGGTGATCGCGGTAATCCGGCCGACCATGACATAGTGGCGTTCCGACCGTTCCGGTTTCCAATTATGGTAGATATCCATCGTGAAAATGGTCGAGATGCTGTTCATCATCGAGGCCAGTGAAGATACAATGGCCGCGATAAGCGCAGCGAACACCAGTCCGCGCAAACCGGTCGGCGCAAGCTTCATCAATTCGCCATAGGTATTGTCCGATTTCTCGGCGAGGGCTGCGCCGTCCACGGCGCCCTGGCTGGCCAGTATCACTGCAGCGATACCGGGAATGACGACGATCAGCGGGATGAACAGCTTCAGGAAGGCCGCAAATGCAAGGCCCTTCTGCGCCTCCGCCAGGCTCTCGGCGCCCAATGCGCGCTGGATGATGTACTGGTTGAACCCCCAATAGGAAAAGTGCAGCACCCACAAGCCGCCCAGCAGGGTCCATATCCCCGGCAAGTCGCTATAGGCCGGATGATCATCATCGAGGATCATCTCGAAATGGCCCGGCATCTCCTGATATATCCGGCCCAGGCCCGAAATGGCGCCACCCCCGCCGCTCACCGCATCAAGCGCGATCCAGGTGATTGCCAGTCCGCCGAGGATCAGGATGACGACCTGGATAATATCGGTCAGCGCGACCGCCTTCAGGCCGCCATAAATCGAGTAGAGCAACGCAAACGCCGCCAGCGCGCCCATGGCCCCCATGATCGAAAGCCCGGTCAGGGAGACAACGGCAAGACCGCCCAGCCACAATACAGTGGTCAGGTTCACCGCGGTGTACAGGATGATCCAGTAGAAGGACATCATGGTTTTCACGCCATGCCCGTAACGCTGGTCCAGATATTGCGGCATGGTGTAGATCTTGCGCTTGAGGAAAATCGGCAGGAACCATGTCGCAGTGATGATCAGCACGATCGCGGCCTGCCATTCATAGGCGGCAATGGCCATACCCACCGCAAAACCCTGCCCTGACTGGCCGATAATCTGTTCGGCCGAAATATTGGAGGCAATCAGCGATGCGCCGATTGCCCACCATGGCAAGGAGCGACCGGCGAGGAAATAATCTTCGGTATCCTTGGTTTCACCCTTGGGTTCGCGAGAAACCCATAACGCGATCCCGAAAAGTCCGACCGCATACAATATGATGATCGCGATATCCGCAAATTCCAGGTTCATCCCTCATTCCTCCCGATACGCTTTGTTATGATTATTTTGCGTGCTGTTCTATCCCCCAAACACGCTGCAGTCCGCGTCGCCCTCCGAAGGCACCAGCTGAACATTGTGGAGCGACAAACGCGCAGCGCCGCTGGACTCGATCCTCAGCGCGGATACCATTTTTTGCGGATCAAATCCGGCCGCGACAAAACACTGCAGCGGCAACTTGGCGGTTGCCCATTCGCCAACCGCGTTGCTAGCCAGGACCGAACTTACGTCCAGTTTTCCGGCGCAGCCTTCTCCGCAGCCCATGCCGACCAGCAAGGAACCTGATGGCGCCATGTCGATACGCCATTCGGCCACGAGGTCAGCGGACTTGCCATCCAGGAATTCGGACAAATCGAGCTGCCGTCCGGTGCGGACCGAGAATGCCGCCGTCCCGTCACCGGTCCAGCTGATTTCCCGCGCGTCTTCCTGCGCCTTGTAATCGACGCCCCGCGTAGCGATCAGGCCGCCAAGACTGCGGCTCACCAGCGGGTTGGCCGGCACGTTGGCGTTACTGCTGTCACCCAGATAGATGTCCAGCCCGGATGCCGAGTCGCCGCGAACGAAGATATTCCCGTCGAAACTGGAAGCGAGATTGACACCGGAATCCTCAGGCAATTGGGCCAGTTCCCGCGGCTGCGCATAGCTCAGTCCATATCCCAGGGGGAACAAGGCACCTTCGGCATTGGGACCGTTAAGCGGCGCACCGTCGCCTTTCATCGGCCAGGTGAACGACAGCCGTCCAATGAAATCGAACCGCGCATTTCCGCTTGCATCACCGACCATTACGTCGGCAACCCCGGCGCCTTCCGTTCCCGGTAACCAGGCTGCGACAAAGGCGTTCGATGCGTTGAGGTGCGGGTTGACCCACATCGGGCGGCCGCTGATGAAAATGGCAACCGTCGGGATGCCCTGCGATTGGTAGCTCTTCAACAAGGCAAGGTCCGGGCCGTCGCTTTCTTCATAAACAACATCCGACATGTCGCCCTTATATTCGGCATAAGGGTCCTCGCCGAACACGACGACGGCAACATCGGGCTTTTGCGAGAAGCTGCCGTCTTCGGACAACATGGCACTGCCACCGATCGCCGCCATTGCCTGTTGCTGGCCGGCAAAGATGCTGTGGGCATTTTCAAATTCGTCATTGTCATTGTCGTCGCCCTGCCAGCTGAGGGTCCAGCCTCCGGTCTGCTGCTGCATGGAATCGGCGCCGCTGCCGGTGACCAGCAGCTTCTGGCCGGGACGGAATGGCAGGATTCCACCATTGTTCTTGAGCAGCACCAGCGACTTCCGAACGGCCTCCCGGCCGACAGCGCGGTGCTCGGGCAGCCCCAGCTTGTCGGCACCGCTTGTCGGGCGCAGCGACGGTTTCACATTGTCGAGCAGGCCGGTCCGGATCTTGGTCCGCAATATCCGGGTCACGGCTTCATCCAGGCGCGCCATGTTCAGTTCGCCGGCCCTGGCCTTGGCGAGCAGGGAATCATACAGCCCGCGCCAGCTGTCTGGTGCCATGTACATATCGAGCCCGGCGTCCAGCGCCGCGACACAATCGGTTGCCGTGCAGCCCGGAATCTCCGCATGACCGTTCCAGTCGCCCACGACGAATCCGGTGAAGCCCAGTTCGCCGCGCAGCTTGTCCGTCAGCAATTCCTTGTAACCATGCATCTTGCGGCCGTTGATACTGGAGAAACTGGCCATTACCGACTGGACGTCGGCGGCGATCGCGGGCGGGTAACCAACGCCGTGCAGCGCCCAGACTTCATCAAGCGGTCCGGCCGTATCGCCCTTGTCGATGCCGCGGGTCGTGCCGCCGTCAGCGACAAAATGCTTGGCCGTGGCGACAACCTTTTCGCCCTTCAGGTAGGTATCGCTACCGGGCTTGCCCTGCATGCCCTCGACGATGGCGCTGGCATATTGGCCGACAATTGCCGGATCCTCGGAATAGCTTTCATAGGTGCGTCCCCAGCGATCATCCTGCGCCACGGCAAGAGTGGGCGCGAAGTTCCAGTCAAGCCCGGTACCGCGCACTTCCTTTGCCGTAATCGCCGCGATGCGCCGCATCAGATCCGGATCGCGCGCGGCGCCAAGCCCGATATTGTGCGGGAAGATTACCGCGCTCTGGAGGTTGCTGTGCCCATGCACGGCATCGGTGCCCCAGATGATCGGAATGCCGACCCCGCCATCCGACGTGTCGGTCGACGCCTCCCAGAACTCGTCGGCAAGTGCGATCCATTGCTCCACGGATGCGACCTTGCCGCCGCCCGGCGCGCTGTTGCCGCCGTTCAGGACGGAACCGAGATTGTATCGTTTGGCTTCTTCCGGCGTGACAGAGGCGATATCGGCCTGGAGAATCTGGCCGATCTTTTCCTCGACCGTCATGCGCGCAACAATCGAAGCCGCACGTTCGTCGACAGACTGTTGAGCAGCTGGTGTTGCCGCATTTTCCGAAGCCGATGCGACGCCATCCACGCCACATCCGGCCAGCGCCAACATCACTCCGCCGAGCATGGCAAGTTGAATCCGCATTTCCGATCCTCCCCCGCAAAATTGATTCAGATTTTGCCCATATTAGAGCACTTATTGATAACGTTCACAATAGAAAGTTGCACTTCGCTGCGGCCAAAAACCATAAGAAATCTCTAGGCGTTACTGCCTCCTGCCGGTCTGACGCCGATCAGCAGCGCACATGCGGCAAAGGAGAGCACCGCCAACAGCACCATGAGCGCCGGAAAACCGGCAACGGGGACCAGTACGAAGACCAGCCAGGGCATGACCAGCGATGGCACGGTATTGGTCAGGTTGAACAGCCCGAGATCATGTCCACGCCGGTTGGACCGGGGCAATATGCGCAGCGTCTGGCCTGCATGCAGGGAGAGAAATACCGAGAGGGACAGCTTGCATAAAAGGTAGCCGGCAATCGCCAGGAGCAGTGAACCGGAAAGAGCCATGGCGAGCAAACCGAGACCGGCAATAGCAGCGGAAATGGGTAGCGGCAGGATCGGCTGTTCCCTGCGATCAGACCACCGTCCGACAACAAGGGTGACCGGGATCGCGAGGACAAGCGCGACGGTGAGGACCTGAGCGGTGCGCGCGTCGTCCATGGACGGGTCAACCGACTGGAACCAGAAATAGAGATAGGCAAACAGCGCCGCCTCGGCGATCTGGATCAAGAGGCGCGCAAGCCACATTCGGATAACCGTCGGATCAAGGCCGTTCACGCCAGAATTGCCGCCTTCCCCTGCCCCGTTCTGGGGATGCAGCTCGGGCATTTTGACGGGATTGCCGATAAGCAGGACAGGAAGGATGCTGGCGCCGACCATCGCCACCACGATCCACAACCGGTCTTCTGCACCGGCCAGGCCGGGCACTGTCACGACCATCGCCGAAAACGCGCCGAACGCCGGGGCGAATGCCAGGAGACCGCCGAGATATCCCTTCTGCTGGTGCGGCACGGTATCGCCGGCCCATGCCATGAGCGGCGCGAGCATCATGTTGAGCGCCAGCTGCCAGGCGATGATCAACAGGATCAGGGCGTACAGATCCTGGTTCCAGGCAAAGCACACAAGAAGCGCACTGGATCCCGCGAAACCGGCAAAAATCCAGCTACGCCGATGTCCTGTTATGTCACTCAGCCAACCGAAAAAGATATTGCCCAGGCTGGCCGCAATCGCGCCGGCGAAGGTCAGATATGCCAGCCATTCAATATCCTCGCGACCCGCCAGTTCGGAGACCTGCATCGGCAGTAGGATTGTCAGGAACGGGACATAGGCGGCAGACCCGCCGGCGGCGGCCAGCGCGTAGAGCAGGAGGAACCGGCTGGCCTGGTTCGATTGTCCGAATTTGCTATCCACCGTCAGGTGGTGGAGCCGTGGATTCGCGTTCAATAAACCCTGCCGGAATAATGACGGGACCGTCGGCGTGCACCTCGCCCTTCTTGGCACTGACGATCAGTTCGACCGCCTTGGACACGGTTTGCGCGATCGGTTGGTCGATCACCGTCAGTTTCGGCTGGGCATAGCGCGTCGCCGGTGAATTGTCGAAACTGATGACCGAAATATCTTCTGGGACGGACAGGCCATTTTCCTGGGCAACGTCCATCGCCGCCAGTGCCATCTGGTCATTGCTCGCCAGGATTGCCGTGGGACGAGGAGTGCCGGAAAGCAACTTCCTTGCCGCCTGGGTCCCTGACTCGCGGCTGAAATCGCCGTCAGCACACAAACCATCGGTGGACAGGCCCGCGCCCTCCATCGCCTTCAACCAGCCCGCCTTGCGCCAGGCGCTGAGCTGATAGCTATCGGGACCGGCAATGAAACCGATATGCTCATGCCCCAGTTCGATCAGGTGGGTTGTCGCCAGGTTCGCCGCATCCTCGTCACCCATGATGATCGGGATTCCCGCGCCCGAACCGGATGAGCCAATCTGGGCGAAGGGTATGTTCTGTTCCGACAAGATATCGACGATGATGGGATTGTCGGAATGTGGCGGCGTCAGGATCACGCCATCGGGCTGCAAGGCAGCGATGGTTGATCGCAATTCGCGGGCGATATGGTCGCTATGGGTATCTACCAGTTCGAATATCATCCGGTAACCCAGTTCCGCTGACTTCAGCATGCCACCGAGGAGCATCTGGCCGACCCAGTCGCTGCCTTGCCGGGCTTGCCATTCCGCGATGGTGCGCTCCCGGTCATTAAGGGCAAGGATCAGATAGGACCGCGATCCGCTCATCCGCTGCGCGGCGATGGACGGGACATAGTCCAGCTTGTCGATCGAATCCTGGACGCGGCGTTTCATCGCCGGACGCACATTGGGTTCGTCATTGATCACACGGCTGACGGTTTGCAGGGACACGCCTGCATCCTCCGCGACATGCTTTATCGTTACCGCCTGTCGACGCCGAGCCATGGCCTAGTCATTCCCGTTACCCGCACATGCCGGGTCGCTATCAGTTTCAGGTTTGCATTTCCAGACCCGGACGAAGTCGATTTCCATCCGCTTTGGAAATCCCTTTTCGGACACTCCGCCGACACCGCGTTCTTCGGGCAGTTTGCCGCCGATTGCGAGGTTCAAAATCAGGTAGAAAGGCCGATCAAAAGGCGCCGCAGCAGCAGTTGAACCGGTCGTGGACCATTGATCGGCCAGCTTGACCGCGAACGGCTTGCCGTCGACCAGCCATATGATACGCCCTTCTTCCCAGATGACGCTGTAGGTATGGAATTCATCAATCGAACCCGGGAGTGCAATTTCGGTGCTGGCAAGCTCATTGTCCGGCCATTGCCCGCCAAAGTGGAGCGTGCCCAATATGGTATTCTCGATCCCGCCCGGGCAACTGCCACAGGGCACGCCGAGGTTGACTGCTTCCAATATGTCGATTTCACCCGATGCCGCCCAGCTTCCATAGCTGTTTTCTTCGGGCATCATCCAGATCGCCGGCCAGGTACCCTGCCCTTGCGGGAGCTTGGCCCTGACATCGATCCGGCCATATTGCCACGCTGCCTTGCCCTTCGTCGTCAGCCGGGCCGAGGTGAAGGGCTGTTTTTTCTCGGCGTCGGGATCATCGGCCGAGCCGCGCATGTGCAATGGCAATGCCGGACCGCTCGAATCTTCCTTGTGCGCCGTAATGACAAGCTTGCCATCATCAATCGCCGCGTTGTCGAGGCGATCTGTATAACATTGCCGTTCATTGTTGCCGCCGCCCCAGCAATCAATGTCGAAGCCCCATTTTTCCCGGTCAATCGCTTCTCCGGCAAACTCGTCGGACCAGATCATTTGCCAGCCACCTGATCCTTCGGGACTGTCGATATCACTGATCACGAAATCCGGCAGTTCCGGGTCAGCGGCCAAGGAAGCTGAATCGTCCGCACCACAGGACACGAGCACCGCGGCAAACGCCGTGACGGAAAAGGCCCTTATCCTCCTGAAAGCCTTGAGCATCATATTCCCACCATAGAAAACAGGCCTTTGCTTGCACAAAAGCCTGTATTTCTTTCACACTACTGTATCGATTTTAAAAATCAAATCTCGCGAGGAAGGTAAATCTTCGGTCATTTCGGAATGCCGACCGAGTCACCCTCGTACCGGTGAAATCGATTACCTGCGATGTTCGCGTAACCTCGTCCAGCAAGTTCACGCCCTGCACGCCGATCTTGATATTATCCGTCACGGCATAGAATATCGACGCGTCCAGCTGTCCGGTCGATTCCTGCCAGATTGGCGAGAACGGGAAGATGTCGTCGCGCGGCGTGATCAGGAAGTCCGATCGCCAGTTATAGGCAGCACGCGCCGAGAATGGCCCCTTCTCATAGAAGATCGTCGCGTTGACGGTATGCTCTGAAATGCCCGCCAATGGCTGCAACGCGGCAAAGGTGTTGCGGTTCATGTCCAGGTCGCCGTTGACGAAATCGCCGCCATCCACATAGGTATATGTGAGCTGCGTACCGAGTCCGCTCAACAGTCCCGGCAGGAAGTCATAGGTCTGCTGATAGGCGATTTCGAAGCCTTTCAGCGTCCCGCCGATAGCATTACTGGGCCCGTTGACCTCGACGTCGAGTGATACACCGCTGTCGCTGGTATAGTTGACGAGGTTCGGTCCGCTGGTGACAATACCGCTGATGTCCTTCAGGAACAGCGATGCAGTCAGCGACCCGACATCGTCGAAATACCACTCCGCCGATATGTCATAATTCCAGGATTCGGTAGGCCTGAGATTCCTGTTACCGGTATTGAGCTGGAAGAGCGGCCCGGTATCGAGCGTGCCTTCCTGTCGCAGGTCATTGGTATTGTCGCCAATACCACCGCCAGCGGTAAACAATTGCAAGTCAGGCCGCGAAATGCCCTTGGATACGGCGAAGCGGAACAAGAGGCCGCCACCGACGTCAAGCTTCGCATTGAAGCTCGGCAACCAGTGCTCGAACGTAATATCCCGGGTATCATTGATGATTTCGCCGGTATGCGCAGCCGCAAATTGCTGCAATCGCGCGGCTGAAAGCGAGCAATATCCAGGCAAGGGCTGGCCTGGCGGCGCAAAGGCACAGGAAGCGGTAATCTCGCCAACCTGGACAACGCCATCCTGGTTACCACCCGGACCATTATCGAAGAAGAACGGGTTCGGGAAACCGATCAAGCCGCCCGTGCGAACCTCGGTATGCACGTAACGGACGCCGATATTGCCTTCGACATTCCAGCCATTGTCAAAGTCATGGCCGAAATCGACGCGCGCATAGGCAGCCTTGGTCTTTTCTCCAACATCGGAAACTTCCGGCGGACAGAACGGATCACAGGCAACCGTCGTTCCGGTCAGCGCATCGGTGAACTGGCGACCCTGAACGCCGAAGAACGGGTTCGGGGTTTGCGAGAACTGGTTGATCGCAATCGCCTGTTCGCGCGACTGGCCGGAGAGATATTCGCCAAGGAAATCATCGCCGCCGAAGAACCATGCCGCACCGTTTGGAATTGGCGTCGGCGCGTTACCGCGCTGGAAGCCGTCGGCAAAAGGATTGCGCAGCTGCGAGAATGCCGGGAAATCATCAGTGAAGGCACCGCCAGCAATGGCGAATTCCTGTCCCGGAAGCCCGGTGTAGAAACGACCCGGAATGAAGCCATTGCCAAACGGTCCGGGCCCATTGGCGAAACAGCCTGGTCCCGCACCCCAAGGGGCACAACCGGCCCGGCCTGCCCACACTGCGGAGAGGTTGCCCCAGGTGCTGAAATTGGTGTTGCGGGTGATGCGTTCGCGATCGGCCCAACGCGCACCGAAGCGCGCACTCTTGAAGAAGCCATCATCGCTGATGTCATATTCGGCGTCGAAGCGCAGGCTGTCGAGTTCGCCCTCGTTCCGCTCGATGCTGTCGAGCAGGAACCAGTAATAGGTGTTCAGGCCGCTCGAGAAGTAATCCGCTGGCGCTCCGGCAGGCGCGAGGAACTGGACCTGCGGCGTCTTGCCCGAGTTATCGATGGAAACGTCTGCCCACGTACTCATTGCGCCGATGATGGAATCACGGCTGAGATCCGAAGTAATCCGCTGGGCTTCGAAATTCACCCGCAAGCGTGGCGTGATTTCCCAGTCAATATCGAGTGAGAAGTCATCGGTAGTCGCATCGGTTGCGCGCTCGAAACGCAGGGATTCCAGTGGGATACCACCGCGACCAAACGGGTTGGCGTATGCGTCACCGATGCGCTGGCTGAGCACACCGCTCTGGAAAATCCCGTTATTGTCGAACTGCCAGGTGCTTCCCGGTGCCTGGACCGGGAACAGGGCATCGTCGTTGACCAGCGCAAGCAGCGATGCTTCGTCGGTGAAGAATTGCGTCTCGGCGCGCAGCCATTCAAAAGTGACTACGAAATCGCGCGACGGGCTCTCATATTGCAGGACAGCCGACCAGGCCTCGCGATCACGGTCAAGATCCGTCGTCCGCACACCGGCGCCTTTCGGAACGACCACCGTATTCGCCGGCGGGAAGTTCGAAGCATCGAAACCGGTTCCGGCACCTACACCGGCCGATGATACAGAGGCCGTACGAATACAGGGTCCATCCAGCGTGTCAGCGCGGAAGCAGGGGTCGGTAATCTGGGACGCATCCGTCCGGCTATTCAGTTCGGACTGCGCATAGCCGAGCTGAATGCCCAGAGTGCCATCGTCTATCAGATCGATGGTGGCAGATCCCAACAGCGAGAATCCCGGCGACCATTCTTCACGAAGATCGCCATAGTTGCCCTCGACCGTGCCGGCGATATGCAGCCCAGGATTGTCAAGCGGCTTGCGGGTGACCAGGTTGACCGTACCGGCGATGCCGCCATCGATCATGTCCGACGTCACGTTCTTGAACACTTCGACGCGTCCGAGCAGTTCAGGCGATACGTCGTTGAAGCTCAGAACACGGCCTCCAGTGGCAGAAAAGATATCGCGACCGTTCAGTTCGGATCGCACGAAGGGAAGGCCGCGAACGATGACGCCAGTACCTTCAACCGAGAAGCGGTCGGGGTCGGACGTCTTTTCGAAACGCCCAATGTTGACGCCGGGGACGCGCTGCAGTGCTTCGGCTACCGACCGGTCCGGCAATGCGCCAATATCCTCAGCGGAAATCACGTCCACGAATGTGTCAGCATTTTCCTTGATGCCCTGAGCGGAATTCAACGCCGCCGCAAAACCGGTAACAACGATGACATCACCGGCATCGTCGTCAACCTGCTGGTCCTGTTCGGCCGATTGATCGGTTTGTTGCGCATATGCTGCCGGTGCCAAGGCAGCGCTTAAAGCTAGACTGGAAACTGTACCCAATGCACCCAGGCGACCCGCCTGAAGAAGATTCCACAGGTTATTACTGCTAGTCAAAATGACCTCCCCTACCCCTAGAAACGGCGCAAATTCACGATTCACGCTCTAATAGGACGACGGTCTAACCCAAATTGTGAGCGTTAACAAGAGAAAATATGAACGTTCACATTGTGGTCTTGCGCTGCTAGAAAAATCGATGGCAAAGGAACAAAAATCATCTTGGCGTCGGCTGAATTTATCCGATAATGCCACCAGAAACACAAATGGGGATCGCTATGCCTATAGAGAATATTGTGATTGTCGGAGGCGGGACGGCCGGGTGGATGGCCGCAGCGGCCTTGTCACGATTGAAGAGTGGAAAAGATGTATCGATCACGCTGATCGAATCCGAAGCGATCGGAACGGTCGGTGTCGGTGAAGCAACGATCCCGCCATTTGTCGAATTCAACCAGCTGATGGAGATCGAGGAAAGCGACATGCTGAGCGCGATCCAGGGGACGTTCAAGCTCGGCATCCAGTTCGTCAACTGGGGCAAGGTTGGCGACAGCTACATCCATCCGTTCGGAAACTATGGTTATGAAATCGGTGGTCTGACGTTCCACCACATCTGGCACCGTATCCACAAGGAAGGCGACAAGCGCCCGATCCAGGTCTTTAATGCCGAGACGATGGCCGCCTATTTCGGGCGCTTCGCCCGCACGCCGAACCAGCGCGAAGACCTGCCCCCGATCAACTATGCTTACCATATCGACGCCGGCCGCTACGCGCAGTTCCTGCGCAAATATTCGGAAACGCGCGGCGTCGTGAGGCGGGAAGGCCGCGTATCCGGCCACGAAATGGACAGCGAGACGGGATTCATCACGTCGGTCACCATGGAGGATGGCGAAGTCATCCCCGGCGACCTGTTCATCGACTGCTCGGGCTTCAGGGGCCTGTTGATCGAACAGGCTCTCGAAACCGGTTACGAAGACTGGACGCACTGGCTGCCCTGCAACCGGGCTGTCGCACTTCCCTGCAACCGCGATGATGGCAGCCCGCCCTTGCCCTATACGCGCGCAACGGCGCACAAGTCCGGATGGCAGTGGCAGGTTCCGCTGCAGCACCGCAACGGCAACGGCCACGTCTATTGCAGCGAGTATATGGACGATGACGAGGCGCATGACATTTTGGTCAACAATATCGCTGGCAAACCGACGGCAGATCCAAACTTCCTGCGTTTCGTCACCGGCCGGCGGAAGAAATTCTGGAACAAGAATGTCGTGGCACTGGGCCTTTCGGCGGGATTCATGGAGCCGCTGGAATCAACCTCGATCCACCTGATCAATACCGGCGTGATGCGGCTTGTGGCGCTGCTGTCCTTCGATGGTATCACCCAGGCGCAGGAGGACGCCTTCAACCGGCTGACCGGCAAGGAATATGCCCGTATCCGGGATTTCCTGATCCTGCACTATCACCAGACCAGCCGCGACGACAGCGACTTCTGGAACTATTGCCGCACGATGAGTGTTCCCGAAACACTGACCGAGAAGATGGATATCTTTCGCGCCAATGGCCAGATTTTCCGGGAAGAGGACGAACTCTTTACCGAAACGAGCTGGTCGGCGGTCATGATGGGACAGGGCCTGCAAATGGAAGGCCACAGCGCCATTGCCGACACGCTAAACCAGGGTGAACTGAAGGCGGAGATCGACGAGATCGAGAAATCGATACGATTCCTTGTCGGCCATATGCCAAGCCACCAGGAATTCCTGCAGCAATATTGTGCTGCGCCAGCCTGATCGCCGGACCCCGGCTGTAAAGAGGCTGCGTCGGCGGCGCCACATCAGATAGGTACGCGGAACGACAATGCACGCACAACAGCCAAAGGTCAGCGTCGAACCGATAGGGCGGGAACAGGAACCGCTCGTCGTCATTGATGGGTTTAGCGGCCATCTCGACCGGCTCCGGCAGATGGGCATTGCGGCCCAATATCAGCATGCCGGTGTAGATTATCCCGGACTGCGCGCGCCCGCTGATCCCAGCTACCTGGATCTGCGGCGCGACCTCATGATGCAGGTCGTCCAGCAGATATTCGGTTGCAGGCAGTCGATCCAATGCGAGGTCAGCGCTTTCTCGCTGGTTACATTGACCGAAGGCGAACTGTCTTCACGGCAACGCATTCCACATCATGATCACAGCGCCGCGGGCCGCATCGCCGTGATGCACTATCTGGACGGACCGTCATCGGGCGGTACCGCGTTTTACAGGCACCGCCGAACCGGCTTTGAAACGATCAGGCCAGAACGCGAGGCCGCATACCAGGCAGCGCTGGACGCAGATATTGCGGAATTTGGCGAACCACCCGCCCGGTTCCCCTACGGCGACAGCGAAAGGTTCGAGATGATCCACGAAGTCGAGGCCCAGCCGGATCGCCTGATCCTCTATCGCAGCCGGTT
>JAAUYH010221217.1_pt1 | contig 17604 bp, 16 predicted proteins | sample 7278061 | NCBI WGS metagenome assembly JAAUYH01 (sample SAMN14350203, study PRJNA611818) | marine sediment metagenome | isolation source: surface marine sediment (0.6m) | place: French Polynesia: Moorea | collected 2018-08 | reverse complement strand
CAGCGGAAAGCCATCGGACCGGAGATACGCAAGGATGCGCCGGGGGACTTTGCGGAGCTTTCCGGCGGGCTCACGCATTACCGCTGGGACGGGCCTGAGGAGGGGCCGGTCATGGTCTGCGTGCATGGGCTGACCACGCCATCCTATGTCTATGACACGCTGGTGCCGGGGCTGGTGGAGCTGGGCTTTCGGGTTTTGCGCTATGACCTCTGGGGGCGCGGCTATTCCGACCGGACGGGCGGCGACCAGACGCGGCATTTCTTCATCCGCCAGCTACGCGAGCTGTTGCAGCATCAAGGCGTCGACGGGCCGGTCACGGTGATGGGCTATTCCATGGGCGGCAGCATCGCGACGGTCTTTGCCGCGGAAGAGCCCGAGCGCGTGCAGCGGCTGATCCTGCTGGCGCCGGCGGGGTTGCAACACAAGGCCGGGGCCCTGGCGGATCTGGCGCGGCGGCTGCCGGCGGTGGGCGACTGGCTGATGCTCGCCTTCGGCGCGCGGAATCTGCGGCAGGTGGCGGCGGAGCTTTCCGGTAACAGCCCCGAGATCCGCTCGATTTCGACGCGGGTGGCGGCGGAGACCGAGGTGCAAGGCTATCTGCCTGCGGTGCTCTCGAGCCAGCGGAACCTCTTGGCGGAGCATCTGGCTGAAGAGCATACATATCTGGAGGAGGCCGGGCTGCCTGTGGTGGCGGTCTGGGGCGGTGACGACACGGTGATTCCGATTGCGGCGATGGATGAACTGGCGCGGCTCAATCCGGGCGCGCGGCAGGTGGAGGTGCCGGAGGCGGGTCATGCCTTGCCGATCACGCTTCCGGAGGCGGTTCTTGAGGCAATCCGGGGCGAGGGTTAGCGCAGAGGGCGGCGCCGACCCTGGGGGGCGTTAGGAAGGCACCCTCATTGCGATGCCAGCCCCATATTCCTGACGGACGTGCTTCTTTTTGACCCTGCAATAGCGCCTCCCGGGGGGAGGGGAGGCGCTGCCCGGCCTGACGGCCGGGCGGGACAATTGAACCGGAGGGCGCCCTAAGCTGCGACTGCCGCACGTTCCCGCAACGGCTGTTCCCGCACCGGTAGATGCACGATGGCGCTGAACGCGCCGACCGCAACGCCGACCCACCAGACGGCGGTGTAGTCTCCGTAAGCGTCATACATTCGCCCACCAAGCCAGACCCCGAGGAACGAGCCGAGCTGATGGCTGAAAAAGATGATGCCGTAGAGCGTGCCCATGTAGCGCAGCCCGTAGATATGCGCGACAAGCCCGCTCGTCAGCGGTACGGTTGCCAGCCACAAGGACCCCATCGCGACCGAGAACAGGATCACTGTTGTCGGCGTGATCGGGAAGAGGATGAAGAGCGCCGCCGCGATGGTCCGTCCGGTATAGATCAGCGCCAGCAGGTACTTCTTGGAATAGCGATTGCCGAGCCAGCCCGCGAAGAGCGTGCCGGCGATATTCGCCGCGCCGATGATCGAGATCGCCACCGCCCCCAGCGCCGAGGTGCTCGCGATGCCCAAAGAGGCCAAAGTGCCCGACGGGTCGATGGCCCCGCACATCTCGGTGATCAATGCGGGGAAGTGCGCGGTGACGAAGCTCAGCTGATAGCCGCAGGAGAAGAAGCCGAGGAAGATCAGCGAGTAGGACGGGTCGCGGAGGGCCTTGAGCAGGATCTCTCCCATCGATTCCTCGAGCTCGGCGCGGGTCGCAGGCGCGGGCGAGCGGATCAGCGGCAGGAAGAGAAGCGCCGCCAGGATCATCGCGGTAAAGACCAGAAAGACCGACTGCCAGGTCATCATCGTCAGGAGCCATTGCGCCAGTGGTGGCCCAACGACCTGCCCGCCCGAGCCCGCCGCCGTGACGATGGCGAGCGCCATGGAACGGTTCTCGTCACTGGCGGCTCGGCCCACGACCGCGAGAAGCACGCCGAACCCGGTGCCTGCGATGCCGAAGCCGACGAGCACCTCGAGCGCCCAGTGCTGTTCCGGTGTCACCGCGATCGAGGACACGCCCAGCCCCACCGCATAGGTCAACGCGCCGAGGATCAGCGCGCGGCGGTCGCCGAAACGCTCGGCGAGCGCACCGAAGATCGGCTGGCCGATGCCCCAGGCGAGGTTCTGGATCGCGATCGCCATCGAGAAATCCGCCCGCAGCCAGCCGAATTCCTCGGCGATCGGGATCTGGAACACGCCGAAGGACGCCCGGATCGCAAAGCTGATCAGGATGATGAAACAGCCGCCGATCAGGACGGGGGTCATCAGGGGCGCGCGGGTTTGGGTCATCGTTGCTCTCGGTACGGGTCCCGGGCGACCCTCGGGCAATCCCGTGCGGGGGTCAAATCGGAATTTGTGACGCGTCGCATCAGCTTTTCATATGTGTCGGCGCGTTCTATGGGGGGGCATGGGCGAGACCTTGCAAGAGATCTATGACCGGCAGGTCGCCGAGGGCGCGCTGACCGCCGATCCCGCGCAGCACGCGGTGCTGCCGGCGCTGGAGGAGATCCGGGCCTTCGTGGAGGCCGCGCCCGCGCGCAAGAAGGGGTTTCTGGGCGGGTTTCTGAGCAAACCTGCGCCGGCGCCGAAGGGGCTTTATCTGTGGGGCGGGGTCGGGCGCGGCAAATCGATGCTGATGGACCTTTTCGCCGAGCATGTGGACACGGAGGCCAAGCGCCGGGTGCATTTTCATGCCTTCATGCAGGAGATCCACGCCGGGATGCACGCCGCGCGGCAACGGGGCGTGGACGATGCGTTGAAGCCGGTGGCGGATGCAGTGGCCGCCGAGGTGCGTCTGCTGTGTTTCGACGAGATGCAGATCACCGACATCACGGATGCGATGATCGTGGGGCGGCTTTTCGAGGCGCTCTTTGCCGAGGGCGTCGTGGTGGTGACGACGTCGAACCGGGTGCCGGATGACCTTTACAAGGACGGGCTGAACCGGGGGCTGTTCCTGCCGTTCATCGCGCTTCTGAAGGACCGCATGGTGGTGCATCACCTGCAATCGCCGACGGATTACCGGCAGGACCGGCTGGCGGGCTCGCCGGTCTATTTCCATCCCGCCGATGGAACCGCGCGGGCGTCAATCGACGCGCTTTGGACGGATCTGACGGGGGGCGCGTGGGAGCCGTTGACGCTGACAGTCAAGGGACGTGAGGTTGTACTGCCCGGGTTCCGCAATGGCGTGGCGCGGGTGGCGTTTTGGGAACTTTGCGGGCGGCCTCTGGGCCCGGCGGATTACCTGGCGGTGGCCGAGGCGGTGCGGGTGCTGATCCTGGAAGACATCCCGCGGCTCAGCCGGTCGAATTTCAATGAAGCCAAGCGTTTCGTGACGCTGATCGATGCGCTTTACGAGGCCAAGGTGCGTTTGATTGCGAGCGCGGCGGACGTGCCGGAACGGCTCTATATCGAGGGTGAGGGCACGTTCGAGTTCGAACGCACGGCAAGCCGGTTGCGCGAGATGCAGAGCGAGGGCTGGGGCGCGGACTGAGATGCGCGTGTTTCTCGCCATCGACCTGCCGGACGAGGTGCGGTCGGCGCTGGAAGAGCTTCAGGATGATCTGCCCGTGGGGCGGATCATGGCGCCGGAGACGCTGCACCTGACCTTGTGTTTTCTCGGCGAGCAGGACGCGAGTGTGTTGGGCGCGGTGGATGAGGAGATGCGGCGGCTGAAGGGCGCGGCGTTCGATCTGCGGATTGCGGGTGTGGGGACGTTTGGCGGGCGCGTGCCCCGGGTGCTGTGGGCCGGTGTGAGGGACTGTCCCGAGCTTGTGGCATTGCAGGGGCGAGTCCGGGCCGGGTGTGTCCGGGCGGGAGTCGAGTTGCGGCGGGAGCGGTTCCGGCCACATGTGACGCTGGCGCGGTTCGGGCAGGATGTCTCGGCAGGGGAGCTTGAGCGGGTTGCAGGATTTCTGGCGCATCACGCGCGGTTCGAGGCGCCGGTGTTTCGGGTCGAGGAGTTGGTGCTCTTCGAGTCGGTGCTGCATCCGGAGGGGGCGGAGCATCGGGTGTTGGAGGGGTATTCGTTAGGCGGATGAGCGGAAGTGCCTGTGGCCCGGAATCAAGGCGAAGCCGCCGGGCCAGCGGCAGACCGGCCCCTGGGCTGCCGCTTTGGTTGTCGTATGCGCGACGTGGAGGCGGAGTCCTGACTTTGCAGCCATAAAGTGCTTTGGTCAGAGGTTGCGGCGGCATCCCCCGGTCTGCCTCTGACCCGGCTTATGTTGGGCTCGTGGATGGGGTGACTTAGCCGTTGGTCTGCAAGATATGCCCCGCCAGATACAGCGAGCCGCAGATAAGGATCCGGCAGTCGGGGGCCTCGGCGGTGATCGCTTCGATGGCGCTCTCGACCGACGCGGCGACCTGGGCGTCGAAGCCCACGGCCTCGGCGGAGGCGTGGGTGTCGGCGGCGGGGGCCGTGGCGGTCTGGTCGGGGATATCGACGGCGTAGAGACGCTCGGCGAGGGGGGCGAGGGGGCGCAGGAAGCCTTCGATGTCCTTCACCGCGAGCATGCCGCAGATCACGTGGAGCGGGCGCTTGGGCAGGCCCCCCAGGGCGTCGGCGATCGCCAATCCCGCGGCGGGGTTGTGGCCGCCGTCGAGCCAAAGCTCGGCATCGCCCGCGGCCGCGACCAGAGGCCCCCGCTTCAGCCGCTGCATCCGGGCGGGCCATTCGACGTTTTCGAGTGCGGCGGAGGCGGCTTTCTCGCCGAACCCGAGATGGCGGAGCCCCGCGACTGCCATGCCGCCGTTGTAGACCTGATGCGTGCCGAGGAGCTTTGGCATCGGCAGATCAAGCAGCCCTGTCTCGTCCTGGAACACCAGCCGTCCGCGTTCCTCCCAGACATGCCAGTGCTGGCCGTGGACCAGCAGAGGCGCGCCGACGCGGGCGGCTTGAGTCTCGATAACTTCGAGGGCGGCCTCTGTTTGCGGGCCGACGATGCAGGGCACGCCGCGCTTCAGGATCCCGGCCTTTTCGAAGGCGATTTCGGGGATCGTTTCGCCAAGGAATTGTGTGTGGTCGATCGAGACCGGGGTGATCGCGGTCAGCCTGGGCTGCGAGACCACGTTGGTGGCATCCAGACGGCCGCCGAGGCCAACCTCTAAGAGCGTGTAGTCGGCTTGGGTGCGCGAAAAGGCGAGAAAGGCGGCGCAGGTGGTGATCTCGAAATAGGTGATGTTCTCACCGCCATTGACGGCTTCGCATTCGTCCAGGACCTCCGCGAGCGCGTCCTCGGAGATCAACTCTCCGGCCAGCCGGATGCGTTCGTGGAACCGCGCCAGATGCGGCGAGGTGTAGGCATGCACGCTATGTCTTGCGCCTTCCAAACCGGCGCGCATCATTGCCTGGACCGACCCCTTGCCGTTGGTGCCGGCGATCAGGATCACCGACGGCAGGGCTTCATGCGGATTGCCTAACTTGTCCAGAAGCCGCCACATCCGGTCGAGCGTGAGATCGATCACCTTGGGGTGCAGCGACATCATCCGCTCGAGGATGACGTCCGAAGACCGGGGGCTCACCCCTTGGCCTCCTCCGCCTGGGCCGCTTCCGGTTCCGGCGCGGGGGCGGGCGCCTCGGGCTCCGGCGGCGGCAGATCGCCCATTATCGCGGGGCCCTGGCCGGTCAGCATCCGGGTGATGGTGATCAGCTCGTCGCGCATCTTGCGCCGGTCGGTGACGCGGTCGAGCATGCCGTGGTCCAGAAGATACTCGGCGCGCTGGAAGCCATCGGGCAGCTTTTCGCGGATGGTCTGCTCGATGACCCGGGGGCCGGCGAAGCAGATCAGCGCGTTCGGTTCGGCGATCTGGATGTCGCCGAGCATCGCGTAGCTCGCCGTGACGCCGCCCGTGGTTGGGTGGGTCAGCACGACGATATAGGGCAACCCGGCCTCTTTCAGCATTTGCACCGCGACCGTGGTGCGCGGCATCTGCATCAGGCTGAGGATGCCCTCTTGCATGCGCGCGCCACCGGCGGCGGAGAAGAGGATCAGGGGCAGGTTCAGCTCGACTGCTTTTTCGGCGGCGGCGATGATGGCGTTGCCGACGAACATGCCCATCGAGCCGCCCATGAAGCTGAAATCCTGCGCGGCGGCGACGATGGGCGTGCGCCCGATCTCGCCGGTGGCGACAAGCATCGCCTCGGCCTCGCCGCTGGATTTCTGGGCGGCGCGCATCCGGTCGGGGTATCTCTTTTGATCGCGGAACTGCAGCGGGTCGGCGACGGGGGCGGGCACGGCGACCTCGGCGAAGATGCCGCCGTCAAAGAGTGCCTCGAACCGCGCGCGCGGGCTGATGCCCATGTGATGATCGCAGTTGGTGCAGACGTTGAGGTTGTCGCTGAGTTCACGGTGAAACAGCATCGTGCCGCATTCGGGGCATTTCGACCACAGGTTCTCGGGCGTCTCGCGGCGCGAAAACAGCGAGTTGATCTTGGGTCGGACGTAGTTGGAGATCCAGTTCATCGCACGCGCGGGGCCTCTTTGCGGTGTCTGGGGGTCACTTAAGTCCCGGCGCGAAGAAATGCAATCAGCGTCGCAGGACGCGTCGCAGCACAGCCCAGGCGAACACCATGGTGGCAAGATCGGCGAGGATCAGAAGCCGCAGGATGCCGGTGTCGTCGGCGGCGTAGGGCGTGAGGTAGAGCGCCAGGCCCGGCAGGGTGCCCTCGACGGCGATGAAGCCGACGGCGAAGAAGTTGTTGACGAAGTGAAAGCCCCAGGCCGCGCCGAGGCTGCCGGTGACGGCGGTCAGATCGGCGGCGACGAGGGCAAATAGTGTCACCGAGGCGATAATGAGCCAGAGGTTGTCGCCCGCGGTCACGGGGTCGTAGTGCACCAGGCCGAAGATCACCGAGGGCAGGATCATCCACATCACCGGCGAGCGGAAACGCGCGGCGAGTTGCTGCTGCAGGTAGCCGCGGAACAGGAGCTCCTCGGCGCCGGTTTGCAGCAGAAGACCGGCGAGGGTGAGCGGCAGAAGGGTGAGCCAGAGCGAGAAGTCGAGGCCGGGGGTTGCGTCGAAACCGATGAACCAGATCGAGACGGCAATGGCGTAGATGACGCCGACGATGCCGGTGGCACGGGCAAAATCGCGAAAGACCGTGCGCCTGGGGCCGAAGAGCGTGCCCGGCCCGCGTTTGTGCATTGCGCGGGCGGCCGCGATGGGAGCGAGCGCCATTCCGGCGAAGGTCAGGAAGAGCAGCAGCGTGGCCGAGGGCGTCTCGGCGCTGGCGAGCGAGGCCATGATCCCGGAAACGCGTTCTGGCCCGGCGATCAGGTAGGTGGCGCCGAAGATCATGGCGATTCCGGCGAAATAGACCGCGATCGCCAGAACGCAGCCCAGTCCCAGCCGCCACAGCTGTGGCCGCGCGCGGGCGGGGGCGACGAAGGCCTCGAAGGCGGGGCGATGAGCGGGCATCGGTGGCTCCTGATTTTGCGCGCACGCTAGTGTGGGTATCTGGCCCATGCAAACCGGTTTCGCGCCGCCTGCTTGTGTCGCCCGGCGCAAGCGCCTATGCCAGCGGGCAACTCAGCTTTCAGGGAGGCGCAGGATGCTGAAAGGCAAGTTCGACAAATCAAAGCTGCCCAGCCGTCACGTGACCGAGGGCCCGGCGCGTGCGCCGCACCGGTCGTATTATTACGCGATGGGCATGACCGAGGACGAAATCCACCAACCTCTGATCGGCGTCGCCACCTGCTGGAACGAGGCCGCACCCTGCAACATCGCGCTCAATCGCCAGGCGCAGGCGGTGAAGATGGGGGTGAAATCGGCCAGCGGCACCCCGCGCGAGTTCACCACCATCACGGTGACCGATGGCATCGCCATGGGGCATGAGGGCATGCGGTCCTCTCTCGCCTCGCGCGAGGCGATCGCCGATACGGTCGAATTGACGATGCGCGGGCATTGCTATGACGCTTTGGTTGGGCTTGCCGGGTGCGACAAGAGCTTGCCGGGCATGATGATGGCGATGATCCGGCTCAACGTGCCATCGGTCTTCCTCTATGGCGGCTCTATCCTGCCGGGCAAGGCGCCGAACGTGCCGGGCATCCCCGAGGATTTCGCGAACCGTGACCTCACCGTGCAGGACATGTTCGAGGCCGTGGGCCGGCACCAGAGCGGGTCGCTGTCGGACACGGCATTGGAAGTGCTGGAACGCGTGGCGTGCCCCTCGGCGGGCGCCTGTGGCGGCCAGTTCACGGCCAACACCATGGCCTGCGTCTCCGAAGCCATCGGCCTCGCGCTGCCGAATTCTTCCGGCGCACCTGCGCCTTACGAGAGCCGCGACCAGTACGCGGAGGCCTCCGGCGCCGCCGTCATGACGCTTCTGGAAAAGAACATCCGCGCGCGCGACGTCTGCACCCGCGAAGCCTTCGAGAACGCGGCCCGCGTCGTGGCCTGCACGGGTGGTTCCACGAATGCCGGTCTGCACCTGCCCGCCATGGCGCACGAGGCGGGGATCGAGTTCTACCTCGACAACGTCTGCGAGATCTTCAAGGACACGCCCTATTTCGTCGATCTCAAGCCCGGCGGCACCTATGTCGCCAAGGACCTTTACGAGGTCGGCGGCGTCTATGTGGTGATGAAAGAGCTGCGCAAGGCCGGGCTCATTCACGAGGATTGCCTGACTGCCACGGGCTATTCCATCGGCGAGGAACTGGACAAGATCGCTCTGGAAGCGGATGGCAAGGTCATCTATCCGATCGAGACGCCGATCACCAAGACCGGCGGCGTCGTGGGGCTCAAGGGCAACCTCGCCCCCGAAGGCGCAATCGTGAAGGTCGCGGGCATGGAGCGGGACCAGCAGGTCTTTACCGGCCCTGCACGTGTCTTCGAGTGCGAACAGGACGCCTTCGAGGCGGTACAGGAGCGCAGCTACAAGGAAGGCGAGGTGATCGTCATCCGCAACGAGGGTCCCGCGGGCGGGCCGGGCATGCGCGAGATGCTCTCGACCACGGCCGCGCTCAGCGGTCAGGGCATGGGCAAGAAGGTCGCGCTGATCACCGACGGGCGGTTTTCCGGCGCAACACGCGGCTTCTGTGTCGGCCATGTGGGGCCAGAGGCCTATCACGGCGGGCCGATTGCGCTCTTGAAGACTGGCGACATGATCACGATCAACGCGATCACCGGCGAGCTGTCGGTGGATCTTTCGGACGAGGAACTGGCCGCGCGCAAGGCCGCCTGGACGGGACCGCGCGAGACGATCTACGCCAGCGGCGCGCTCTGGAAATACGCGCAGCTTGTGGGGGAGATCTACAAGGGCGCAGTCACCCATCCCGGCGGAAAAGCCGAAAAGCATGAGTATATGGACCTCTAAGGGCGCAGCCCTTGCGTTTCTCTCTTTGATGATGCTCCCGGGCTGCGAGGGCGGCCCGGGGACATCCCGCGCGGCCCCCACGGAACTGGCGGTCGCGGGCGGCGCCGTGGTGATCGCCGGGCCGCCGGGCTATTGCGTCGACACGCGTGCCAGCCGGGACCGCAGCGGGTCGGCCTTCGTGCTCTTGGGCAGCTGTGCCTCGATCTCCAATGACCCCGAGGCGCCGATCCCGTCCGTGCCGGGTATCCTGACCGCCTCGGTGGAGGACGGCGCAGGCGACGTGGACGCGTTCCTGCGGTCACTGGACCAGACAGAGGCCTTCATTCGCTCTGACCAGGGCCGCGCGGCGCTGGCGCGGGATGGCTCTGCCGCGTCTGTCCAGGTGCTGGAAAGCCTGCGCCAGGATGAGGCGCTGTATCTCAGGATCAGCGACAGCAGCGGCGGGATACAGGGCGTCGCGCCGGAATACTGGCGCGGGCTCTTCGATCTCAATGGCCGGCTGGTCACCGCCTCCGCCATGAGTTTCTCGGATCGGCCGATGTCCTCCGGCCACGCGCTGGATACGTTGAGGGCGTTTCTGATCCGGATCCGGGGCGAAACCCCGACGCTTGCAGAGCTCGCCGCGGCCCCCCCGGAACCCAAACGCGGGCTTTTCGGCGGCTTGCTCGACTAAATTATTTGTTTCTAAATCAGAAACAAAGACGATATCCCGTGAGTCGGATCAGGACAGTGGCGTAACTCATGGGCTCTCTCTTAGATGCAGTCTTGCACCGGCGCATCCTCAAGCGTTGGGGGCGCCTGTCACGGCAAGCCGAGACGTTCGATCTGGATCAACTTCGCGCCCTGCGCACCCAGGCACGCCAAATCCGCCGGCGGCTCGACCGGGTGATTTATGTGGCCGAGGGGCGGCTCACCCTGCCCGCCGTGGGCTCGAATGCGATCATGAAGCCCTTGCACACCGACTGGACCTATCGGCCGGAACTGTGGCGTGGACCCGTCAGTCCGCTGGGGATGTCCTCGGTGGAAAGCAAGACCGAATACGGGTCCGAGGTGAAGCTGTTCCACGATTGCCGGTTCAACGAACTCACCCTGCGCCAGGTGCGCAACAATCGCGAATCCGACCTCGCCCCCTTTGGCCTGCGCATGGATGTCTTCCGGTTCGACGGCAGCTTCCTGTCGCTGGTGATCGAATTGCCGGAAAGCGCGGTCAAGGGGCTGACGCGGCGGCATCTGGTGCGCCTCAACACGGTGGTGGATGTCGAACGGCCGGTGGAGATCTTTGCCCGGCTCAACGTCAAGCATGGGCCGAATGTCGAACAGATCGTGCGGGAACTGCCGCTGGGCGAGGACGACGTGACGGTGGAATTCGACCTCGCCTATACCAAGATGAACGAACGGCGGGTGGAGCGTATGTGGCTCGACCTGATCTTCGAGGGGGCCGAGATGAACCAAGTGACGCTGCGCGACGTGTCGCTGTCGCGGCGCCCGCGGGCCGAGATCTGAGGGGGGGAGCAGGCGATGTCGGACCTGAAGCTTGTGAAGACGCGCATCCAGGCCGGGATCTGGGAGGGTGTGCTGATGGGCGGCCTCGGCACCGGCGAGGCGCCCGAAATCGAGGTCACGCATCTGGGCGAGCCGGTGCAGACCGTCGCGATCAGCGCCGACGCCAAGAATCCCGGCGCCTGGACGGTGAAGATCGCCATTCCGCCGGAGACGCTGACCGATGGCGTGCAGACCTATCTGATCGCCGACAAGGAGACCGGCGAGAAGCTTGGAAGCTTCACCGTCGTTACCGGAGAGCCGCTCGAGGACGATATCCGGGGCGAGCTGGACCTGCTCAGGGCCGAGCTTGACATGCTCAAGCGCGCCTTCCGTCGCCATTGCGTCGACACCGGCGGATGAGCCCAGAAAACTGACGCCGCGTTCGGGGTGACAATCGCTGCCCGCTTGCCCATGGTCCTGCCCGAACGGGAGGACGACGATGACCGACTATCCGCACCTGCTCGCGCCCCTTGATCTGGGCTTTACCACGCTGAAGAACCGCGTGCTGATGGGCTCGATGCATACCGGGCTCGAAGAGACCAAGGACTGGAACCGCGTGGCGACCTTCTATGCCGAACGCGCGGCGGGTGACGTCGGGCTGATGGTGACCGGCGGCATGGCGCCGAACCGCGAGGGCGGCGTGTTTCCGGGGGCGGCGGGGCTCTACACGGATGAGGATATCGCCAACCACCGCGTTGTGACGGATCGGGTGCATGGCGCAGGCGGCAAGATCGCGATGCAGATCCTGCACGCGGGCCGCTACGCCTATTCGCCCGATTGCGTCGGGCCTTCGCCGGTGAAGTCCCCGATCTCGCCGTTTCCGCCAAAGGAGCTCGACGAAGAGGGCATCGAGAAGCAGATCGCCGATATCGCCACCGCCGCCGAACGGGCGCGCGCGGCGGGCTATGACGGGGTCGAGGTCATGGGGTCGGAAGGCTACTTCCTCAACCAGTTCCTCGTCACCCACACCAACAAGCGGACCGACCGCTGGGGCGGGTCCTACGAGAACCGGATGCGCCTGCCGGTCGAGGTCGTCAAACGCGTGCGCGGCGCGGTAGGCGACGACTTCATCGTGATCTACCGCCTGAGCATGATCGACCTGATCCCGAATGGCTCCACCTGGGACGAGGTCGTGATGCTCGCAAAAGCGATCGAGCAGGCGGGCGCCACGATCATCAACACCGGCATCGGCTGGCACGAGGCGCGTATTCCGACAATCGCCACCTCGGTACCGCGCCGCGCCTTCACCTGGGTGACGCAGAAGCTGATGGGCGAGGTCGGCATTCCGGTGATCACCTCGAACCGGATCAACACGCCCGAGGTCGCCGAGCAGGTCTTAGCCGAGGGATGCGCCGACATGGTCTCGATGGCGCGGCCGTTCCTTGCAGATTCGCAGTTCGTGAAGAAGGCCGCGACGGGACGGTCCGCCGAAATCGCGCCCTGCATCGCCTGCAACCAGGCCTGTCTGGACCACACCTTCAGCGGCAAGATTTCGTCCTGCCTCGTGAACCCGCGCGCCTGTTACGAGACCGAACTGGTCTACGCCCCCACCGAGACCGCAAAGAACATCGCCATCGTCGGTGCGGGGCCAGCGGGCCTGTCGACCGCCTTGGTCGCGGCCGAGCGCGGGCATCGGGTGACGGTTTTCGAGCGCGACACCCAGATCGGCGGCCAGCTCAACATGGCCAAGCAGATCCCCGGCAAAGAGGAGTTCTTCGGCCTCGTCGACTGGTACGCCGCGTCCATCTCGGCGGCGGGGGTGACGTTGCGTTTGGGCGAAGAGGCAGATGTCGAGACGCTGAAGGGCTTCGACGAGGCGATCATCGCCACCGGTGTTGCGCCCCGCGATCCCGAGATACCCGGTCAGGATGGGTCGAACGTGCTGAGCTATATCGACGTGCTGCGCCACAAGAAACCCGTGGGCGACCGCGTGGCGATCGTTGGCGCCGGAGGGATCGGCTTCGACGTCGCGGAATTCCTGGTGCACGAGGGCGAGAGCCCGACCGAAAACCTCGAGACCTGGAAGGCCGAATGGGGCGTAGGCGACCCGGAGCTGCAACGTGGTGGCCTCGCCGAGGCTGGCCCGCGCCCCGAGCCCTCGCCGCGTCAGGTGACGCTGTTGCAGCGCAAGGCCGAGAAACACGGCAAGCGGCTCGGCAAGACCACCGGCTGGATTCACCGCGCTGCACTGAAGATGAAGAAAGTGAAGATGGTCGGCGGGGTGAATTACGAGCGCATCGACGCCGACGGGCTGCATATCAGCTTCGGCGAGGCGCGCGATAACCCGACGCTGATCGAGGCCGATACGGTGGTGCTCTGCGCCGGGCAGGTGCCCGCGCGCGGGCTGGCGGACGCGCTGGAGGCGGCAGGCGTGGCCTGTCACGTCATCGGCGGGGCAGATGTCGCCGCCGAGCTCGACGCGAAGCGGGCCATCGACCAGGGCTCGCGGCTGGCGGCGACCCTCTAGACGCGTCTGAACAACCTTCCCCGGCCCGGCTCCCGTTGCACGAAGAGCCTTGTGCACCGCCGGGCAGCGCCGACCCTCCCCCCGGGAGGCGGTTTGCGACGGGGCGATCAGAACAGCCGTTTTGGCAGCTGCGCCGATATCGCGAAGTAGACCCGTTGCGGATGCCTCCCAGAGTCGGTGCTGCCCTCGGTTCACTGCCAAACGCCCTTCTCAAACCCACTGTTTCCGCGTTTCCCCGCCGCAAACGATCCCTCATAAAACCACTCAATTGTCCGCCCGACTTCGCATTCTTGCCCGATTTCCCCGCGATACCTACTGCCCGTGGGGCTGCTGAAAGAATGAGATTGTTATGGACAGACTGACGGAAATGGAGGCCTTTGCGACGGTCGTGGACCAGGGGGGGTTCACCGATGCCGCCAAGAAGATGGGCATCTCCAAATCGGCCGTGTCAAAGCACGTCTCCTCGCTGGAGGCGCGTCTGGGCGCCCGCCTGCTGAACCGCACCACGCGCCGTGTCAGCCCCACTGAAATCGGCCTTGCGTATTACGACCGGGCCCGCCGCGTGCTCAATGACGCGGGCGAGGCCGACGCGCTGGTGACCTCGATGCAATCCGCGCCCTCGGGGCTGCTTCGGATCTCCGTGGCCACCGATTTCGGCGTCAATCACCTAAGCCCGGTGCTGGGTGAGTTCCTGAGCGAATTCCCCGAGATCACCGTGAACATGGTGCTCAACAACCGCTATGTGGAGCTGATCAGCGAGGGCTTCGACATGGCCGTGCGGATCGGAGAGCTGGAAGACAGCACGCTGCGGGCCCGCAAGCTGACCGAGACCACGAAACGCATGATCGGCGCGCCGGAGTATTTCGGGAAATACGGCCGACCGGAAAAGATCGACGACCTCAACGAACACAAGCTTCTGCACTACTCGAGCCAGTCCTCGGGCAATATCTGGAAGCTGACGGCCCCTTCGGGCGAGAGGCGCCAGGTGCGCACCGCCGGCTGGCTCAGCGTCAATGACGGGCAGTCGCTCTTGAATGCCGCGATCAGTGGCCTCGGCATCGCCTATCTGCCGAGCTTCCTCTATGCGGATGCGTTGGAGCAAGGTCTCGTCGAAGAGGCGATCCCGGAGCTTCCGGTGGAGACGCAAGGCATCTACGCGGTCTACCCGCCGGGCCGGTTCACCCAGCCCAAGGTCCGCGCCTTCATCGATTTCCTCGTGCATCATTTTGCCGACAAGGGGCCCGACAACTGGTAACCCCGGCACGGCGGCCATTCATTTCCAGGTGCACTACTGGGTCGAAGTGAGGATCACTTCGACCCGTCTGTTTTGATTGCGCCCCTCGGGTGTGAGATTGCTCGCGCGTGGCGCCAGATACCCGACCCCGTCGTAAGAAACCTGCGCACTGTCGACGCCGTGGCGTTCGATCAGACGGGTGACGACGGCGCTGGCGCGCTTGCGCGAGAGCACGATATTGCCCTCGAGCGCGCCCTCGGCGTCGGTATGGCCGACCAGTGTGACCTTGAGCGACGGGTTGGCGCGCAGAAATTCGGCGAGGCCCGCGAGCGAGGCGAAGTCGTCGTCGCCCAACTCCGAGGATCCCGTCTTGAACACCAGATCATCGAGCGTCGCATGGCCGTGGCCGCGCAGCCGCTCGCCGATCGCGCCCGTCTCGATGATCGGCACCACCGGGGCCTTGGTCGACGTGGTGACCTCGGTGGCGTCCGGGGCGCCGATCCGGGTGAGCTGCACGAACCCCGCGTTGTCGCTGCGGCTGACGATGAGGGCGGCGTATTCCGGCACCGCCCCGTCCTTCTTCGCGGCGAGATAGCGGAAATCGCCGAGGTTCACATGCATGTCGGGTTCCGGCAGCACGTCGATGTTGAAGCGAAAATCGAAACCGCCGCAGATCTGGTCCTCGCATTCGAAAAGCGGCTCATAGCCCGCCGCCACGAGCTGTGCGCGGAGCGGCGCGAGGATCTGCATCGTGGTCAAGCCACCCGCGCCCACGCGCCAGCTTTTCTGGCTTACGGCCCCCTCGGCGACGACGCCCTCGAACGCCTCTTCGCTGAACGGAGCCAGGGGCAGGAAGTAGGTCGAAAAGGCTTCGTCCTTGTCGGCCACCTCCGCCGACAGCGCCGGAAATTCCAGCGTCAGCGCCGTGGCGGGCAGGGGGGCCAGACAGGTCAGCCCCAGGAGGAGGCCGCGCAGCATCATCTGGCGGCGGCGTGATATTCGTCGTTGGGGCGCATGTCGATCGCCGAGGCCACCCGGTTGGTCATGTTGAAAAACCCCGCGACCGAGGCGATGTCGAAGATGTCCCGGTCGGTGAATCCCACATCGCGCAGGGCCTGCCGGTCGGCTTCCTCGACGGTGGCGCTGGCCTGGGTCAGCTTGGCGGCGAAATCCAGCATCGCGCGCTGGCGTGGATCGAGATCGGCCACGCGGTAGTTCATCACCATCATCTCGCCGAGCTGCGGGTCGCCGGAAAGTTCGCGCACCGCCGCGCCATGGGCGACCTGGCAGTAAAAACAGCGGTTGATCGAGGACACCACGACCGCGATCATCTCGCGTTCCAGCTTCGTCAGCCCGCTGTCGGCGAGCATCAGGTCGTTATACATCGCCGTGAAGGCGTTCAACTTGTCGATGTCGAAGGCGTAGGATTTCAGGACGTTCGGCACCATGCCGAGCTTTTCCGTGCAGATGTCGAAATATTTCTGCGTCGTCTCCGGGAGCGGGTCCACGGGCGGCAGGTTCAGCGCGGTGGGCTGGGTCGGATCCTGTGTCACGTCTGCTCCATGGCCGTTGAGGCCTTATTTTATGCGGTAGTGATAGTGTCCCACAACCTGCATGCCAAGGGAAGCATATAGCGCATTGGCCGCAGTGTTGGCGGTGGTGACGGCAAGGGTCAGCGAGGTTGCCCCATGATCCTGCGCCCAGCACGCCGCCCCCCGCAACATGTTGCGAGCAGCACCTTGCCGACGAAAGCGCGGCAGAACAACCATGGCGTGTATCATCGCGATATCTTGGTCGATGGAGACAAAGGCTGCGCCCGCCGGTTGGTCGGTGATGCGGGCGAGCAGCCCGGTTTTCGGCTGCGTCGCGCGGTGCATGACGTCGACGCGCTCCCGGGCGATGCCGCACTCGGCCCAGAGGTCGGCCATGATCGCCAATGGCGGCCACACGACGAAGGTCGAGACCGGGGGTGGTTTCTGCGCGATCTCGTCGATGGGCGCGGCGTAGAGCGTGACCGGGTCGATGATGCTGTAGCCCGATTGTTCCAGCATCGCGTCGAGCTCGGCCTCGCCGTCGCGCAGGAAGAAGAGCGGGGTTTGATTCAGCCCGGCGGCCTTGGCCTCGGCCAGCGCGAGGTCTTTAACGGTAAAGGCCCCGTCGGCGGTGGTCGCAGAGACCCGCTTTCCCCCGCCCGCGCCGTCGCGCATGGTCCAGGGCCCGGCGCGATAGGCCCCGGCATGGGGCCAGGTTCGCTCGAGCACCTCGTAGAGTCGTTGCTGGGTCGGCAGGCTCACGCGATGTCCCCGCCGAAGGTTTGCTCGAGCGCGTCTTGCGCCCGGTCGAGCGTTGCGGCGTCGCTTCCCCGCACCACCACATTGGCGCCGTAGCGTCCGTTCTGGATGAAGGGGTAGGAGCCGAAGGAAAGGTCCGGGTAGCTCTCGGCGATCTCGCCCAGCGGCCCGGCTATATCCCCTTCGGGCCGCTCGACGCGCAAGGAACGGGAGAGAAGCGGCGCGCCGCCGGTCAGGGTCGGCAGGACGCTTGCCACCATGGCGTTGAACACCGCCGGGACACCCGCCATGACATGCACGTTGCCAAGGGTGAAGCCGGGCGCGGTGGAGACGGGGTTCTCGATCAGCGCCGCGCCATCGGGGATCCGCGCCATGCGCAGGCGGGCTTCGTTGAGTTCGGTGCCCTGCCGGTCATAGTGCGCCTGCAACAGCGCGCGGGCGTCATCCCGCACGTCGATATGGGCGCCGAAGGTTGCGGCGATGCAATCGGCGGTGATGTCGTCATGGGTGGGGCCGATCCCGCCCGAGGTGAAGAGGTGGTTGAACGCGCTTCGAAGCGCGTTCACCGCGCCGATGATGGCGGCGCGGTCGTCGGAAACGACGCGCACTTCTTTCAGGTCGATGCCAATGGCCGTCAATTCCTGTGCGAGGTGATGCATGTTGGCGTCGCGGGTCCGGCCCGAGAGGATCTCGTCGCCGATGACCAGCATGGCTGCGGTGGGTTGGCTCATTGGTCTCTCCCGCCCCGGCGCCTAGATAGGTCGAATGGAATT
>JAAUYH010185981.1_pt1 | contig 17605 bp, 9 predicted proteins | sample 7278061 | NCBI WGS metagenome assembly JAAUYH01 (sample SAMN14350203, study PRJNA611818) | marine sediment metagenome | isolation source: surface marine sediment (0.6m) | place: French Polynesia: Moorea | collected 2018-08 | reverse complement strand
TAGCATCGATCGCAACGGGGACTTGTTCGATGGTATAGCCTCTTATTCTTGCTTGTTGGAATTCTTTATTTTTGAGGGGACGGGAAGAGAGGGAAAATGAAAGTTGATCTTCTAGGAGCATTTTAATGCCAACGCTCGAACCTGGATTGCCATTAACGGGATCTAAATAGCGCAATTGATAGTCGGGCCAGGCATTTTTAATTGGTGGATACATTTTAGCTCGGATTGAGGCCCAGGTCGTGCTGCCGCCATAATTAAACAGTCCCGAAGGAACTTGTTCGATTTCGGTAAATTTTGGTAAATTTTTTTGGGAATTCTCTAGATCTTCTTGTTTAGCAACGGGAGCATTTAGTGGCGATGTGTTGGGATTTCTGACGAATTGAAATGCTAAAAACAGAGTAATTCCCAAACTAGCAATCAAACTTGCTTGCAGTTTATTAATTTTTTGAGGGACGTTTTGCGGTGGATTTGCTGTTTTGGTGCGACTGGAGGAAACCGGATCCCGATATTTTTTTGAAGCGGTTATTTCTGGTTGAGAGTCGTAAATATCGGAAAAAATTTCTTCTGTTTTGATTTTGTTATCTAAAATTTTATTGACGATAGCATTTTCTTCTTGAGGGTCGTAAATGTCTGAAAAAAGTTCTGCTTGAGAATCTAATTCGATCGCTAAAGAATATTGCGATTGTGAAGGCTGTTGTAAATCTTTAAGGACTGCTGCTGCTGTTTGATATCGCTGCTTGAGATTTTTTTGGAGTAACTTATCTAAAATTGCAACTAATTCGGGACTTAAGGAAATTTTAATTGACTTTTGCCAGTTTTCAACCCAACTATAACCGCGATCGAGCCATAAATGATAAGGACTGATTCCGCTCATCAAACAAAAACAGCATACTCCCAAACTGTATAAATCGCTAGCTGGAACTGCATTACCTTTATACTGTTCTATGGAAGCATAACCTTGAGATCCGATCGAAGTTCCCGGGGTATTTCCTGAAGATTGATTGATGATTTTAGATACGCCAAAATCGATCGCGATATATTTGCTATCTTTATGACGATACATAATGTTACTTGGTTTAACATCGCGATGAATCACTCCTCGCTGGTGAATGAATTTAAAAACCGGTAAAATATCATTCAAGAAATGTCTAATTTCAGATTCGTTATATACTCCTTCAAGCTTGAGTCGGTCGGCTAAATTTTGCCCTTTAATATATTGTTGTACTAAATAGAGATAATTATCTTCTTCAAAATAAGCTCTTAAAGAAGGTATTTGGGGATGTTCTCCCAAACTTTGCAATTGTTTCGCTTCGAGAAAAAATAATTCTCTGGCTTTTTTAACTGCTGTTGTCTGCGTTCCGTTAAATGCTAGCTGTTTAACAACGCATAATTCGTTTAGCTTGTCAGTATCTTCTGCTAGATATGTTTTACCAAACCCTCCTTGACCTAAAGGCTCAATTATTTTATAGTGATTTCTCAACCTAGATTTTAGTTGAGTCCCGCAGCTTTGACACTCAGTAAGAGAATCGCTATTCATCGGGCGATCGCAATTAGGGTTAAGACAACAAATCATTTACTAAATTTTTTGATGGAAATATCTTGGTGTTTTAGGTAGATTTAGAATTGTTGGCAAGTAGGTTTCTAAGTATTTATTCAGAATTATAGTTTTATTTTTACGCAAAGTTCAAACAAAGCCAATCAAATTTTAAATTTAGAACATTAGTATTGTATTTTTTAGGATTTAAAAACCCTTCTCAAATTGAGAAGGGCGCGATCGCTAATATTCTTAAGGTTTTAAAATTACAATATTTTTACCAATTATCGGACTTCTTGCAACTAAAGTTCCTTCTCGATCGATAATTGCTAATTTTTTAAATTCAAATTTTCGAGATTCTTTTAACCATTCATTTGTCATTTTTTCTTTGGTTTTTCGATCTAATTCTTGCCAATCCTCTGCTAATTGTATCGTGAGGGTGTCGGCAACAAAATTAGGCTCGATCTTAGCGATTCCAGCTTTATTATAATTAACTAGTACGGTTTCAATTTGTTTGTCAATCGAGGCGATCGCTTTTTGTTCTGGAGTGAATTCTAACGTACCTTGAGGTACTTCAATTGCAATTTCTTCTTGAAGAGAGTTTTGATTTCCCACTAAGAAAGAGACAGAAACTACAATAACTAAAATTATCGCTACTAATCCCAACCAAGGCCAATTAATCCCCCCGGAACTGGGAACATCTACCGGCAATTCCGTATTTGAATCAAAAGAATCTATTTGCGGTTCGGCACTTGTTTCTAGGGGAGTTACCGGAGCTTGTCCGAAGGGATTGACGATTTTTTCTGTAGTAGCTGCCAAGTTTTCAAAATCAGACATTGGCAGTTGATAATCTATTGATTCTTTGGTTATGATATCGATCGTTTTTGCAAACAGATCGACAGTTTGCTGTAAGAGTTCGAGGGTTTTTTCTCGCCCAGAATAATCGAGATCTAAATCGATTTTTTCAAAATCATTTGGTTCGACAGATTCCGAAGCTGCTGCGATGCCATTAAAGATATTTTCTAGAGTTGCTAGTAAAGTTTTATAAGAACGTTTCGGTAATAAATAATCGTTCGATTCAGTTTGCAATTGCGTTATTAATTCTTCAAAACGTTGAGCAGTTCCTTGTAATAATTCAATTGTTTCAGCTCGAGAAAAAGAATTAGAATCGATATTTAGGGATTGTTGTTGCTCTTCGGACATTTAATTTTCGCACCCAATAGAGTTGATCTCGCTTTGCTTGAAGGGAAAGAAGAACGAGGAACGGGAAAATATTGAAGTAGAGAGTAAAAAGTGAATTTTAAGCAAAAAATATCGCTCTACTTCTGCTGCTCCAAATCTCCGGCCTCTGACCTTCTCAGACCCTGCTTCAACTCGATTTTATCATTCAGTCGCGCTGGTTTAATTATCAGTTTTGGCTTGGCAATAGTAGTTTATTTGATTAATTTTTAATTGAGTGCGATCGATTTGGTATGATTGTTTCGAGATTTGACTTACTGTTTTGAAGGCAATCTAATTTTGCTGGAGAGTTTAGCTAGATTTATGAGAATTTGCCGAGTTAACTGCAATTACAAAACTATGTAAAGCTTCGGTGAGTTGTTCGATTTGAGCTTGAGAATCAGATTGAGATTGTACCAAAGTTTCGATCGCATCGTTGAGAGCAAAAACCTGATAACCTTGTTGTTGGACTTGTTCGGCCTGTTCTTCTAGCAAGAGAGCTAAATTATCGACTCGATGGGCAAGATTTTCTACCGTATCGGTAGTAGCAATGATTGCTTCTCCCATATATTCGACAATTTCTTCAAGACGGGCAAATCTTTCTTCGGGATCTATTGTCGATCGAGAGTATTCTAGAGCTAGACTGTTGCTGGGATTGTTATTATCCATGACGTTTTTTATGCCATTTCCAGGCATCGGCAATAATCTTACTAAGATCTGAATATTGGGGATTCCAGTTTAAAATTTGGCGAGCTTTATCGCTACTCCCTACTAGGATAGGCGGATCTCCGGGACGGCGATCGCTTTCCTTAGCAATTATTTTAACTCCAGTTACTTGACGAGCTGTTTCGATTACTTGTTTGACGGAAAAACCGTTACCGTTACCTAAATTAAAAATGGTTGTATCGCCTGCTTCTAAAAGGTATTTTAATCCTTTAATGTGAGCGTCGGCTAAATCGCTGACATGAATATAATCCCGAATTGCTGTTCCATCGGGTGTAGGATAGTCAGTACCGAAAATATAAATGCATTCTCGTTTTTGTAATGCTGTTAATAAAATTAAAGGGATTAAATGAGTTTCTGGTTCGTGGTCTTCACCTAGATTTCCGCTTTCATCGGCACCGCTGGCGTTAAAATAACGAAAAGCTACCGACTTGAAATCATAAGCGCGATCGAAGTCTGCTAAAATTTTCTCAATCGTTTCTTTACTCGTAGCATAGGGGCTGAGAGGATCGTGAGGGTGGAATTCGTCCATGGGAATTTTTTTGGGCATCCCGTAGATCGCGCAGGTAGAAGAGAAAACTAATTTTTTCACCCCTGCGGCTAACATTGCTTCTAGAAGTGTTAAAGTCCCGCTAACGTTGTTGCGATAGTATTTTGCTGGTTCTTTGACCGACTCTCCTACAGCTAGAAAAGCTGCGAAATGCATTACCGCAGTAATATTGTGAGTCGCAAATATTTTGTCCAATAAGGGGCGATCGCTAATATCGCCAACGATTAGTTTTACTTTGAGGATATTTTCTACTATATCCCGATGTCCGTAAGATAAGTTATCAAAAACGATTACTTCGTATCCGGCCCGAATTAGTGCTAAGGTGGCATGAGAGCCGATATATCCCGCACCACCTGTAACTAAAATAGTTGGTTTAGCTTGCGACACTTTTATTTTCCAACAACAGCGACTTTAAATTTACCATGTTGTCGCTCGCTGTTTCTGTATCAACTAGTGAGGCTAATTCTCAACTAATCGATCGCATCTTTGACGCTGTCTTTGACATTTTCTTTAGCTTGTTCTGCTTCTGCTTGTGCTTGTTTGGCTTGACCTTCGATCTTATCTTGAGAATCTCCTGTAACTTCTCCCATCATTTCTTGAGCTTTTCCTTCGATATTTTTGGCAGCAGCTTCAGCTTTATCTTTAATACCCATTATTTTGCTCTACTATATGTTTGCTTGACTATGTAAAATTTATCAACTAGCAGAGATTGAAACATCCTTCCCGAGGAAGATTGTATTATCGGCTACAATATTTAAGACAGGCCGAGTTAAAGAGCTTAAGGAGAAATATTTTTAGCTTCCAATTGCAATTTTTAATTGTAAAAATCAACCAAGCTTTATTTTTCGAGCGATAAAATGACCGATCCAAGCAAACCATTGGCAAATCGTCTGGCAATTATTTTCGACTTCAACGAAACCCTAGTTCCAGATAGCTTTAAATTTTTATTGCACAATCTTGGCTTAGATGCTGGTGCTTTTCAATTGAGCGTAGAAAAATAGATAACTATACCTATCCACCCCATTTGTCTTTAATTAAGTGAACTCGATCGCTTTTATTTATACGACGACTTGTCATATTTAGACGAAAATTTATTAAAATATTTGTAAAGATTTATTGCAAAGAACTGAAATACTATGAAACTAGCGATCGCATTTATGAGTTTTGTATCGGCATTTTTATTCGGATTTGGTTTGCTCGCACCGACTGTGTCTGCTAGCGAGTTAACTTCTCACGCTCCCGATAACGCTGACGTGTATATAATTAGTCCTGCAAACGGAGAGATCGTACCAGAAACTTTTCAAGTCAAGTTTGGATTGTCTGGAATGGGAATTGCACCTGCTGGTATAGATAAAGAAAATACGGGACACCATCATCTCTTAGTCGATCTTCAAGAATTACCAGATCTAACTACTTCTTTGCCAGCTACAGAACATATTCTTCACTTTGGTGGCGGACAAACTGAAACGACTTTGACTTTATCACCCGGAGAACACCGCTTGCAATTAGTATTAGGAAACTACGCCCACGTTCCCTACGATCGTCCGGTCATATCCGCTCCAATTAATGTAACTGTGAAGTAAAAAAGAGACTCGATCTTAAAGAGCGATTGAAATTTCGATCGCTTAAATAGCGCGATCGCAAAAGCTAAGGTAACAAATTTAAGTTATCTTGCTTTTGTGCTGTCGAAATATCTAATATTAAAAAGCGCGAATTAAAAACTTAATTAGCTTTTGCTAAAGCTAATACAATCTAGTAATATCTCCAAATAAGAAATCAGCTAAATATCTAAGCTTAAATCTAGATCGAATCAAATTCAGATTAATATCTTAGTTTAAACGAATAAAAATAATTTAAAGTCTGACTTTACTTTTGTTAACAAATTATAAACGATCTTCAGTAAAAGTATTGAAAAATAATCAAACTCATCTAAATATTTTTACTGAATTTATCTGATGCGATCGGCTCACTTACTCTATGGTCTGAATTTCGATAAAAACCCATAATTATTGTCAACAATGTAATTAGGATGAGAAAACTAATAAAATTGCTTAATTAAGAGCGCAATTTAAATTTTATTGGTGAGTCAGTTATATGTTCCCCTTAACTACAGAAGATGTAAGTTTTTGTTTTGTTAAATCTCCTCATAGTTCGATATCATTGGGGATTAAATATCACGAATGGTTATTTTCTGCCCACGAATTTTTAAGTTCTAATTTAGACCAAGCTAAAGAGAAAATTAACCAGTGGTTAGACAATAAAGAGCAACTGCGAATAGTCCTTGAAAAAGATGGTGGATTTTATTTGTGCGAGCATCAAGATGAATTAGAAACAGTCAAATCTTCGATGGCTTTAAAAGAGGTTTGCAAACAGATGTGGGTTTCCAATAGTCTTAAGAAACGCTTACATCATCGTTCTTGGCGTTTCTCAGAGAAATGTCTCAGCAGTCAGGATGTAACTGATTGGATCGTAGAGCATCTGAAAATATCTCGTACCGATGCAGTTAATATTGGTCAAAAATGTGTTGACAAACGGCTATTTACTCATGTCTATCAACAAAATTATTTTAGCGATGAATCTCAACAATTATACCGCCTTAGAAAAGATTTAAAAATTAGTAAGTCTCATAAACATAAATCTTTTACCCTAACTCGATGATAGAAAATAGTCTTGCTTTCGATTGAATTTGTTTAATTTGCAAGAAAGCATCGTCAAGCTTACTACTAGATTGACAAACTGTTTGCTAGTTAGTTAAAGATCGGTATCAAAAAGCTGGGATAAAGCCCAGCTTAATTCTTACTCAAACAGCAAGCGATCGCCGTCTAATTATGTCTAAGATTTTGTGCCGAGTCTAATTTATGGTTTTTTTAATATGCTTTGCCAGTCTCATAGCTAATGCTCCTAGGGTTAAAGAAGGATTAGCTGTGGGAATATCAGGAAAAACAGAGAGATCGCAGCAATAAAGATTGTCGTATTCGTGAAACTTTAAATTAGAATCGACAACCCCAACCCGAGATGAATGATAATCAATAACCTTAGAGGGATGTTTTCCCATTCGCAGCGTTCCACCAAGATGGTAGGTTTCAGAGCTTTTTCGATAGGAAACTTCTTTGTCGTGTAGTTTTCGATCGTTAATGCCAAAAAAATCTAAAACTCTATTTTTCAAATCTTTACATTCTTCCTCGAATGGCTTATCAACCATCGGCTTAACATATACTTCGTTAAGAAGTTCTCCCGGACGAACAAAATTGTCTTCGTCGAGACCTCTTCGGAACAGGAATTTAACCTTACCCGTACTTCCAGGTTTTAATTTAGATTTAAAAAGATCGTCATCTTCATAGCGCACATCCCAAAATTTCTCATTTAAAGTTAATTCGCAGGTATAAAAACCCATATTCTCATCAAAGCTTTTTGGTTTTAAAAACAATTTAGCCTGATCGTTTTCGCTGATGTAAGGAGAGTCGGTGGGAATATTAAATGAAAAATCGGCACTCTGGTGATCTGTACCTCCTTTACCGACCTTTTCGCTGTAATCTTTAAGTTCACTACGCATAAAAATAATCGGACTCTCGGTAGCTCCAGCACATAAAACAACAGCTCTTGCTTTGTAAGTTCGATTAATATGACTAATTAAATCGTGACAGACAACAGCCGATACTTTTTTTCCGCTTTGGTCTTCTTCTATTTTAGTTACCAGATGATTGAGGTTGATGGTCAGTTTTTCTGCGCCAAATTTACCGGGGTCGCTCAGTGAGTTGAGTAATAATGCAGCTGTGGAGAAAACACCAGTAGGTCTTTCATCAGGAAATCCTTCTCGTCTCGTGATTCGAGACATATGCTGATGAAAACTACGAGGTAAATGAGTAACAAAAAAATCTCCAAATTGTGATTCAACTTGCTTTAATAAATTTTCTTGAAAAGAATTATAGTTGGTTCTTTTTCTAAACAGAACTTCGGCTTCATCATAGCCTCCTTGACGATACAAATAATCTTGAACGTCTTCTGGCCAAAACTGGCTTTCCCAAGAATTCATTCTGGGAATTAAAGCAGACCAGTAAATGGATCTGCCACCTAAATTTAGACAAACATCTTTCTCTAAAAAAGAATTGTCTAAGTTTTTGTAAGTTTGACTGGCAAAAACATTATTAGCGGTAGGAAGATTATAAACATTAACGGGATGATGCACTGTTCCCGCTTCTAAAACTAAAACATCAGCTCCAAGATCCGATAGAGCATCAGCTAGAATACCGCCGCCTATTCCAGAGCCAATCACAATTACATCGTATGTTTTATCTTCATCGTAATTACTTTTGACATATGTTCTGGTGTAATGATTTTCCTCTGTTAAAAGATTATTGATCCCATGTTCGAACCGTTTCTCATGCTCAGTAAAACCTAATTCACATTCTTTATATATTTTTTGATATTTATCTTCAAAATCTACATCCAAGTCAAAGCATTTCTCTGATTCATGTTTTCCATCCAATAAAAACTTAAAATGTAATTTTTTTAATTTTTGAGGAACTGAAAATTTAAAAGACCATTGTCCGTTAGAAAATACTCCCAAAATTTTCTCCCTATGATAACTATCTTCGGATAATAAAACCTCTATAGTATGGTTTGGAATGAATCGATCGGAATTAATTATCAATTCTATGTGTTTCATAAAAAAAATGAACTTATTGAGTTTAACAAAAATTGTGATTCTATCAAGAATTTTATCACGACCATGCAAATTAAATTAATCTATTTATAAAATAAGATTTTTTCATATTTTCCCATCTAAAATTGCATCAAAAATAGTAAATTACAACTTTGAAATAATCAATAAAAAGAAGCGATTTGAAATGATTTTTATTAGGCTTACTCAAAAATTGAAACCCATATATTCAAAAGTATTTTTTAAAGATCTTGTTTTCAAATATCCTTTATTTATTACTTTTAAGCTTTGTTTTTCTTGAGATAAAATTTCAATCAATATCAGAGATTTGTTCAGGGTAATAAATTGCGATCGCAGATCTTTTTTTTTGAAATAATTAAATCGATCGCATGATGAGTATTATCTGTCGATAATCGATCCCCTTAGATTATTTTCCATTTTCCTATCACACTATTGATAGTAATTTATCATCTGCCAATGTCTTAATTTATGCTGCATAAATTAACCCAATAAGTAATTATTTATGCAGCAACTATGTTTGCAAATTTAAAAGTTGACAGGGCAACTTTCCCAAGGTTCACGAATAAAATAGAGGGCATCGCGGCCTTCAATTTCGATTCCTCCTCGCGATGAAGTCCCCCATCCTGTTACGTACTTTTTGCCATCGCTATTTTTTTCGATTGTGACATTGAAATTATTACGAAGCTCTCGATAACATCCTTCTAGGTTGGTTAAAGTTAAATCTAGCACCGGAAGGTCTAATTTTTCAATTGCTTTGTTTTCAACTAAAAAGCCTTCAGGCCCTCTTTCAAGAACTAAAATAGTTGGCTTGTTAATAACTCTTAAAATGCTTTCTTTGACATTTTTATCTTCTGCACCTCGTTGAGAAATGATTTGGCGAAATTTAACGCCATATTTGATATAAGGCGAATTCAAGTTATCTTTATCTAAGATTAATGGTGTGCCATCTTCTCTAGCTAAAACGTAGGCAGTAGCGAGATAAGAGTCGGTTACATCATCATAAGCGTTATAGGCATCTGCCTGATTTTTTCTAATTTCTGGTGCTGAATCGTGATTTCTACCAAAAGTTACACTGCGGCGATCGTTAACGGCATTACCTGGTAGATTTCTTAAATCTCCTCCGAAACTATATGCCTCTTTCATTGAATTATAGATCAGGAAATCGGTAACTGCAGCAATCCAATTATAGTTTTCTGCGGGAGTATCATTATCTTCTATTACTTCAAGATAGTTCCATGTCTGAGCGTTACTTTCAGTATCGATAAAATCAATATATTCTTTAACGACTTCTGGAGGCATATGTTTGGCTGCATCAAAGCGAAAACCGTCAATGCCCAAATTTAACAGTGTTTTCAGATGATCTTTTTGAATATTTTTGACATTATCTGTAAATTTTAAGTCAGGAAGTCCTCCCAGCCAACAATAAATTTCGGAAATTGTGTCTCCGTCATTGTAATTAATCCCACCAATTCGACAAGGATCTTCCCCCAGACCGTTCTCTGGATCTTCTGATTTGGTCTTAAAATCGGCAGGGCTTAGATTGGGATATTTTGTTAAATCTTCAAAACCATCGCCGTTATCGATATTAGCCATATGATTAAAAACAATGTCAGCAATCACTTTGACATTACAATCATGAGCCTGATTGACAAGTTGTTTGAGATCTTCTTCTGTACCTAAACCATCAATTACCCCGTAGTCAATCGGTTGATAGCGTTGTGCCCATTCCAAAGGTGATTCAAAAGGCCCGGGATTAGATTTTTGTGCTGGGGAAATTTGGATATGAGAATAGCCCTGTTCGGCAAGATCGCAAACAAATCCTTCGACATCTTTATATTGCAGATTGAAGGCATGAAAGATAGCAATAGGCTGCTCTCCCGCATAAGCTGGACTAGGCAAGCAAATTGAAAATATTAATAAAATAATCGCAATTGAATAAGCAAGTCGTTTTAACATCGACAATTTAGTTTTGTATATAACAATTACTAATTCAGTCTGCTGTTTTGATTTTTACGAAACAATTCATTGTATTTAATAAAAATTAACAATATACTCGTAAATAAACTGATTGTCGAGGGAATAGATTGGGTTAACAACTACTTGCTTCTTCTTTCAAGCAAAAACCAATCGATTCAAAGTATGTTATAATAGTAGATTGCATCAATCACAAAGACGGCGATCGTAATCCCCGACATCAGGATTGGTGTTTAAATAATCGCGTACCCAGTTGCAAGCGTAAATCAATGGATTAAGGGAAAGAACCCGTTCTTGATTCCATAAAATAATTGTCTTGTTTTCATTAGCAGAGGCAATAGTTTGACCGTCGGGACTGAATGCTATGCCCCAAAAACGACCATTATAGCCATTTAAAGTAGTCAATAAAGTGCCATCGGCTTGCCATAACTTGACGGTGTTATCCCAGCTTGCGGAGGTGATGGTTTGACCGTCGGGACTAAAGGCTACGGAATAAACAACGGCAGTATGGCCTTTGAGGGTAGTCAATAAAGTACCATCTACTTGCCATAATTTGACGGTGTTATCTGCACTAGCGGAGGCAATGGTTTGACCGTCGGGACTGAATGCTGCTGAGTAAATTTGAGCACTATGTCCAGTAAGTCTCTTTCTGAGGATCGGCATTTGCATTGGCTTTAAGTCCCAAAGCTTAATTGTGTTGTCTGCACTTGTAGAAGCGAGTGTTTTACCATCGGGACTAAATGCAACTCCAAAAACAGCTGCTTGATGTTCCTTGAGTGTGGCAAAAAGTTGAGGTTTTTTCCCGCCAACATGCCAAAGTTTGACGGTGTTATCCCAAGCTGCGGAGGCAATGGTTTGACCGTCGGGACTGAATGCTACGCCCCAAACTACAGCTTGATGTCCTTTGAGAGTAGCAAGAAGTTGCGGCTTTTTCCCGCCAACATACCAAAGTTTCACCGTATTATCTGCACTTACCGAAGCTAATTTTTGACCGTCGGGACTAAATGCTACTCCATAAACCTGAGCCTGATGCGCTACAAAAGATGCAATCAGAGTTCCATCTGGTCGCCAAAGCTTAATAGTTTTATCATCGCTAGCAGAAGCCAACATTTGACCGTCGGGGCTGAATGCTATTCCAATCACTACAGCTTCGTGTCCTGTAAGTCTTGTTAGCAAAGGATTTTTCAGTTTCCAAAGCTTGATATTTTTATCACCACTAGCAGAGGCAATGGTTTGACCGTCGGGACTGAATGCTACGCCCCAAACTCTGTCCTTATGTCCGAAATAGGTTTGAATCAAACTGCCATCTCGCTTCCAGAGTTTCACAGTTTTATCCCAACTAGTTGAGGCGAGAGTTTTACTATCGGGACTAAACACTAAGCCAAAAACGACATCATTATGTCCTCTTAAGGTTTTTAATAAAGTTGGCTTTTTGTCTGCTGCTATTTTCCAGAGTTTGATAGTTTTATCCCAACTTGCTGAAGCTAACATTTGACCGTCGGGACTAAAGGCAACTCCATTGATAATATCAGTGTGACCTGTAAGAGTGGTAATTAGCGTCCCATCGGTTTTCCAGAGTTTAACCGTCTTATCGTCGCTAGCCGAAGCTAACATTTGACCTTCAGGGCTAAAGGCAATTCCATTGATAATATCAGTGTGACCTATAAGAGTGGTAATTAGCGTCCCATCGGTTTTCCAGAGTTTAACCGTCTTATCGTCGCTGGCTGAAGCCAAGATTTGACCGTCAGGACTAAAGGCGACTCCCCTCACATCATGACGATGTTCTACAAGGGTTTTTAGTAAAACAGGGGTTTTGCCCGCTGCTATTTTCCAGAGTTTAATGGTTTTGTCTTTGCTGGCTGAAGCTAGCATTTGACCGTCAGGACTAAAGGCAACTTGCCAAATTTTATCCTTGTGTCCTTTAAGGGTGGCGATCGCAGTGCCATCGGGCTGCCAAAGTTGGATCGTTTTGTCGCTACTACCAGAAGCAATGATTTGACCGTCGGGGCTAAAGGCAACGCTTTTAACTTCATCTCGATGCAATGAAAAACGATTGTATTCAATAGCTCCATAAACTGCCTGTTGCAAGATCCGATCGACCTGGGTTTTAGTCTGAAGATCTCTTTCCCCTGAGATCTGAAATTTTCGCCAGGCTCGAATTGCTTCGATCGAAGCGTTTAACTTATTATTGGAGACAAAAAGTGCGTCAGAAGAAGCCACGATCGCTTTAATTTCGCTGCGAACTGCATATTGCTTTTGCCTCCAAGCGACTCCGACTAAGATAAGAGCTGCGATCGAGAAAATTGTCAGCCCGATAATCGTCCTTTGTTGTCTGCGCTTTGCAAATTCGAGGTTGCGAGTGCGAAGTTCCAAGCTTTGTTGAATAAAAGTCTGTTCTGCCGGACTCAACTCTTCTCGACGATCGAGCTGCCAATATTCGGCATCGGCTAAAGGTTTTCCTCGCAACAAGGCCCCTTCATCGCGATCGCTGTTTTCCCATTGCAGTATGGTCGATCTTAGCCCCTCTTGCCAGCGACGAAATTCGCCATTGACCTCGATCCACTCCGCTAAACGTCCCCAACTTCTAATTAAGGCTTCGTGAACGATTTCGACTGTTTGTTCTGAAGTGGACTTATTTCGGTTTGTAACTACCAGACGGGAAGAGGCTAGACGCGTCACTAAGTTCCAATTTTCTAGATTGATCTCATCGCGAGTTGCCAATCGACGGGTCGCTTCTCTACCTTGTCCGGGATAGACTAGTTGCATAAAGACCTGCTGCGCTCTTTGTCGATCTGCCTCGTTTAACTGGGCATAAACATCCTCTGCATGGTTAGCTAGTGCTAGGGATACGCCACCAATCTCTGAATAAGCTTGATGAGTCAGTAATCCATTCTGGTGTTTCGACCATAACTGAGTCAGGGCAAACTCTAATAAAGGCAATTGTCCTGCTTGTCCGTTCATTGCGTTAATTAGTTTATCGGCTAACCCCGCTTCCAACTTGACTTGCATTTGTGCGGCAGGTTTTTCAATTGTCGAGCGCAATTCATCAGGACTCATCGGGCCGAGGTTATGAACTCTGCCTTGCAAAGCATCGCTGAAAGGTCGATAAGAAAGTGCATATCCGTAAAAATCAGCTCTTAAGGTGATAACTAGGGTAAATGCTGGTGCTAATCTCACGGCATTGAGCAATCCATCCAAGAAAACTTGATTTTCTAAATCTGAATTTTGAGTGTAAAGCTCCTCAAACTGATCGACGATTAACAGTAAACGAGTGTTATAATTCTGCTGTACGAAAGTTTCTACAATCTGGTGTAAAAGTAGATTGTCTTTTTGGAGAGCGGTTTTCAATTCAAGCAAGCAACGATGATTTTTTTGCTCGAGCTGCTTCTTGTTATTTTCTAGTTCGCCGAGTCGATCGCGAGCGGCTTCGACACAGAGATTAATTGAGGGATTGCTAGCGCGAATCTGCTCGTATAAAGGTGCTAGAGCTGCTGCCAATGCTGCTAAAGGATCGTTCCCCGGACGAAACGAGACTATTTTCCACCGCAGGTTCGGATCTTTTCGTAACTGAGGAATTAACCCAGCGAACACGACAGAAGACTTCCCACTTCCAGAAGGGCCGATCGCCGCTATTAAAGGTTTTTGCTTGACTGTAGCAACCAAGTCAGCAATAAATTTTTCGCGCCCAAAGAACAGATGTGCGTCTTTCTCCCGAAAAGCAAATAAACCGCGATAGGGACACGAGGGCATTCCGCCCAAATTTAGCCAACTAGGAGGTTCTACTGCGGGATTTTGGAAAATCACGGGCAACCAAGAAGCAATCAGAAAATCATCTTCTAATTCTTGTAATTTCCTTCTGGCTTGTTGTACTGCTAGATATAGAGAAAGTTGCTGTCGTGCAAAAGCGAACATGAAGTGCTGAAAAAATTGCTGTGCCACAATATTTGGCACTGGCTCTCGCATGACGATAATAGTGGGAATATTTAATTTTTCTAGTGCTTTAGCCAATCCCAGTCCATCGCAGGAGTTGAAAATCGCCAATTTTAAACCATTATCAATGGCAGCTTTGAGAGCTTCCTCTAATTGTTCGATTATCAGACTGTTATTGATGCGATCGTCATTAATGTAAATTCTACCGGTTTCTCCTTCGCTTTGACTGTGGCCGGCAAAAAAGAGAATATCCCAACCATCTTTATCCCACAGTTGTCTGTTGAATTCTACTCGCGAGGGTTTGACAAGAAATACGTTTTCTGAGTCTTTTAAGTTCTTAAGAAACCTACTTTCTGCCTCTAGATCTATGCCCTGACTGTTACCTAAAATAACCAAGGTTCTGATTTTCTTTCTTTTGATTTTTGGCTGGGAGCAGAAGATTCGTTTGTATTCTGTTCGAGAAAAAGCTATTTCGGCTTTGGAATAATCCCTGTAGAAATCCCAAGAATGCCAAGGTAATCGCTGTATTAAGCGATCGCTTGTTTCAATAATTACGCGAATTTCTCGGGCCGGATCTAGTTGAGTTCTCAGTTGTCGCTCGATATTGAGAAACCCTTCAGATTTTAGCCAAGCATTCATCCCTTCTTGTAAGTTTTGACATAATTCCTCGAAACTAGACCGAGAAATGTGAATTACACCCTTAGCATTTATTTTATTTTCGTCATTGTTGCGGTTTTTTACTTTGATGCGATAGGGCATATTTAAACCCGTAGACATAGCCCGATAAATTAATCGCCAATTTTGATACATTTCAATCAGATGTGGTGCTGGGGGCAAACTACCAGTAAATTGTTGCCGAAGGTAATCTCCTGTCGTACATAGCTGCGTATTAACTTGCTTGAAGCCCAGGTTTAAATTTCCATTGCCCAGATTGATAATAACTGATTGAGTGTATTTCATCATTCTTCAACTGATTTTTTAGGCTTTTTTTGCGTTTATTATCTAAGATTTTTATAATTGCTCTAACACAATAATTTTAAGGTTTAAAATTGTTTTGTAGCAAAAAATGAAAAATGAATTTTATAGTTTTTAAAATCAAAATTTATTTTTTCTGAAGTTGACTCGATCGAAATTTTTAGAAATTATTTAAAATCAACTAGTTCGAGCTGTTAATTTTCTATTTGGATCTCTTTCAACAAATTGAAGCCGCAATTTTTGTCCGATTTACATTTTTTATTTTGAGTTTTTTTTCATAAAATTCACTCCCAAACTATCGCTTTCAAGTTGCTCTCCTTCCTATATTGGAGCGATTCTGAATTGAGAAGAAAATCCTAATTTATTTAAATGAAGAAATGACTTTCAAGAATTTTAAATAGCTTCACTCGTCAATAACTTTTAATATCAAAAGAAAAAAATCGCCGGTTAATTGTTTGCAGCAGTGGTTGCACTCTGCCAAAACTAATAGGATTAGATCGGGAACAAACTTTAGATATTTACTTAACTCAATCACCTTAGTCAAGTAAATTAAATAAAACAAACAAGAGAAGATAGATTTGCGCCGTAATTGTTTTAATAAATGACTTTGAATCAGTAGAAAAAAGAAGACCGTCAACGTCTAGAACTTCCAATTTTTTTTGAAGAATAATTTTCTTGCCTTTTGAAATTTGTGAAAAAGAGCAAAATTTTTGCTCTAAAACTCGATTTTATTGAGAAATAGAAAAATTTTTTGGCGCGATCGATTGTTTTAGTATCTATCTTCAAAGTAATTCTTATGCTTTTTGTTATAATATTTCCGAAGTAGATTGGCGCAGAAGAGGCGTATTATCAGCTTAGTTAAAGAAAAGATTAGCAAGATAGCAACATAAAAAACTTATAGCGATCGCAATTGCAGCAAGCTGAAAACATTCAATCTTGTTAGCTATTTAGAGAAACAATTATACAATCATTAAACAAAATTGTTATTTAAAATTTCGGGAAATATTAAAGCTTTAGATCGATATTGAGCGATCGGCCCTGTTGAGGTTTAAGATTAGATGTCGACAAAAAATATTTTAAAATGCTATTAGAATAGCGAGCGAGATTATCCCTAATTATCTCGCAGTAGTGGATCTATAATTTATGTTAATTTTTGGAAAATTTTAGTAAATAATTGTTACGAAAAATATTTACTTGCAAATTTCGATTTCGATCCCAAGAAAAAAAGTAAAGATTGCAACTACAAAATAAGAAATAAATTAAATTAGTGTTTGGGATAAAGTAAAAATTGTCTCTACATTCCAACAATAAAAAAGCAGATACTCAGAAAAAACTCATCCTATAACAGATACTATGTATGATACATTTAAGCCTCTTCCTAATCTAAATGATTCGCAATTATTATCTGAACAACAAAAGCAAATAATTAAAGATGAGTTTTATCGGCATTGGAAAACTTGTGACAATGAAATGGTTCAAGGAGAAGATCTCAAAGCGATCGCACCGTCGCGAAAACCAATTATATTTGCTTTAAAACAAACTATAAAAACAACAAGAATTTTCAGGAAGAGTGATCGGCTTGAAAATACATATTTGGAAAGATTATTACAAGAACTCGATTTGAAATGTCCTACTTGCGGTAAAAGCATCAATCGAGATAGCAAGGTAGGAAAATATATCGGAAACGATGAATTTTGGCATGGGTTTAATAAGATAGTTGAATTGCCATGTCTTTCTCTTGATGAAGGAGATCGAAAATCTCAGAGCGAAAAAGAATTAGATTTAGGCGGAATTAAATTAAATTATTCTGGGAACAGAAAAAAAATAGATCCCAGGCTTTCATCGACTCAAACAAAAAAAAAAGAAGCAACTAAAAAAGCTCAAATTACTCGACAAAAAAAAGACTTTGAAAAAGTTGTCAGAGGAAACGAGGAGCTAAAATCTCATCAACCTTTAACAAAGAATGGAATTCCTAAATCAGCAATACATTCACAACTAGGACAAAGCAATAGTAATGCTG
>JAAUYH010077451.1_pt1 | contig 17606 bp, 12 predicted proteins | sample 7278061 | NCBI WGS metagenome assembly JAAUYH01 (sample SAMN14350203, study PRJNA611818) | marine sediment metagenome | isolation source: surface marine sediment (0.6m) | place: French Polynesia: Moorea | collected 2018-08 | reverse complement strand
CGCAGCTTTAAGTCACCATTGCCTCATAGAAGAAACATACATGTAGAAATCGTGTCAAAATAGATTTAGATATCACATGAATAACCCTATTGCGCTTGAGGGCGAGCTGGCGTGTATTATTCGCAATGCATTTCATTGCTGACGACCCACACTCAATCCGAGCTGGCCGTGGGAGGATCATCTGCTCGCTTGTGATTGCATTGTACAGTACAGTACAACCCGTTCTAACTCATATAGAATGGTGCAGCGAGTACACGTGATATCGATTGGGCTTTGTCCGAAACGTATGAACCCTGTCAACTTACTCGAAGGAGTTATATGTTCTCATTGTCGCTGACATCCTTCATTGTCTTTCCGACTGTCACCGTGTCGTACCGCACTGTACAGTACTGTGCAGTACATTGTTGTGCGTAGGTCGATTCTCACTGCAGGTGTGATCTAATCAATACATTTCGTGTCTCATCATGTCTGATAGAACAAATGCAATAGAAAAACAACCAGATGGCGGAGAATCCCTACTGTAAAGTAGAAATGAGGTTAATTTAGTTCACAACTACAGTACCTGTACAATATCTCCTGGATTCAAACATTGCCTGCTATGCAGTATGGTACCGTGACCGGTATCAGGGTACAGGCATGTTCTGACGTGGAACAAAAAGAAACCGAGACCTTCAGTTTTAATTCAAAAACAAAGCGTTCCGATTCCATTTTCAATTAAAATTGGGGTCTAGGCTTTTGTATGTTCCACGCCTTTACAGTTCGTGGACCTAACTCGAACATGCCTCACAAAGCACATTGCTGGCAGTCAGACAATCAAATGCTGGAGTACAGAAAAAACACTTCGCCCTCGATTGCTGCTGTAGCTACCGCCTGTTAATACAAGATGCTGGTCTTTAAATAGTACGCAGACGGTAAGTAGACGCGACGGGGATTTCTGGAGGAAACAAGAGGCCAAAAATAGGATCGTTCGCGAAGTACAGTACTTTGTAGAATTTGATTCATTGCAGTTCGTTTTTTGTTTTCCGCTGAGCTGTAGAAATGACATGCAAGGATGCATTCCTCGTTGAAAGGTACTTTACTACTGTACAGTACAACCAGCTGTAGTTGGCAACAAGAATCATAGGCCGATGGTGAATCGATGGACGAATAGCGCGTGGCGGGAATCAGTGCGTGGAAACAAACGTGACGGGTGAATGTGGCTCCATAGGAGCGAGTGATTAGCAGAGAAACAGCGAATTCCTTGATGAAAAAAGGAACAGTACGTGTACGAGGCCGTTGATTTTGAAACTGTGAATAGTGTAGTGAAGGTACAACATGACTTCAATTGCCAACGACCGTCTGTTACTACGAGATCTCTGTTTAAAAATAGTATTCCTCTGTCCAACAAGGCTGACTTTTTTTCTTAATTTGGCATACGTCAATTTGTCATCTTCATTTGTTGTTTACCAGATTGTTTATCATAACGGCATTTTTCACCGCTTCCAAAGTTCGATTTCTTGCTTCTTCATTGCAGGCGCCGTTTTTGATCAGTACTCCAATGCGTCCGCGCAGCTCTTTGCTTATGTGACGCAATCCGTGGTTGTGCTCTCCGTCCTCATACTTCGCTTGATATCCCGAGCATCTCGCTAGAAACAGCCATACGTGGGTCGTCTGAAAGCTTTCTGTTCCTTCGCGGACTCTTTCTACCCGCCTCAATGAAGAGATTTGCTTTCCAGGGAGAGCAAGATGATGGAAACGGCCGGGGTCAACAGGAAACAGTTTTTAAAGATCATTATTGCTCCCTCTGCATTGTCCTGACCTGAGTATTAGTTGCACTTGCACTTGCACCTGACTCGTTAACATGCAAACAAGAATACCCGAAGTATAAAAGTCAAGGAGTAATGCAGGGCGATGAAACCGAGCGTTTACCACATAGGATTAACATTATGAGACGGAGGAGTACACGTATGATAAATGAACAGGAGATGGACTTGTGATGATGGAAACCACGAGACGGAAAACACAATTCCGTTTCAAGCTCTGTATTAGACCGACGTGAAGCTAGTCTCGAAAGCCACGTCATCGCCGGGCGGAGTTTCCGCGATGTAGCGATCCCAGTCAAGTTCGTGTCGATAGCTGCCGCCCATTTCCTCAGGAATCCGATCACCCTGCACGCCGTACCTCGTCCAATCGACGTGCGTGCCCACACGACGACAAAACCGAATCTTGCGCCGCACCGCGCGCGGCAGGCGAAGGCACCACCGCGCGCATCTGACTCGTTGCGACGTCGAGGCGTCAACAACCAAAACACAGCCCAAACAATCGGGATAGTGGGTCATCAACAACCCCGCCAACCGACCCGCCACCTGCCGTTGCAATCCCGTCGCCCCACTGTTCGACACACAGTCCACCAGCAGCACGATGCGATTGGGCCCAGCCACCCGCTTCGCGCGCTCCATCGTGTAGATGAGCAACGCCTCGAACCTGTCGCCGTGCCGCTCGAACGGCCTCCACAGCACGTAGGCCCGCTGCATAGCGTCCACGCCGCGCAACACGCACAACTTGCCGTCGGCGCCCTCTTCCCTCGCCTCGATGTGGATCGGGTTGTCGCGTCGGAACACGCCGTCCACTTGCTTGGAGCGCCGCCACTGCCATGTGTCGCGAACGCGCAGGAACGCTTCGAACATGTCATGGCCGCAAGCGGCGTTGAACCGGCGCACCACTTCGTCGGTGAGCCAGCGGTTCGCCTCGGTCGGCACGGTCAATAGCTCGATATCAATGACCCCCCACAGCCCGGTGAAAGAGCTGTGTATCGCTCGCTGGTCGACGTGCGGGCGCCGCACCATTTCGTGAGTAGCACGCCGTCATTCTCGAAATCGGCAGCATCTTGTGTGATGGGACCGAACACGAAATAATGGCGATTCACATTGACTCAAGAGTTGTTACAGTACCGCTACTTGGGCGTCTTTAAACCGGAAGGTATCGTACAGATGGTAATAGCTAATCAGTTAACTATACCTGAGCACAGGATTGAAGCAATAAACCGCAGCACCTTGGGACGGTACTTGTAGTGCGGATGGGACGGAAAGTAAGGAATACAGTTACGGTAGTATGACAAAGTCAGGGAAGGCCAAGTTCAGTCGATTTGATTTGATTTGATTTGATTTGATTTGATTTGATCTGATCTGTGTGAGAAATGCCGAGCATTATGGGATTTAGGAAACAGTACACGTCATAGGCCGGAACGAGTTTCTCGGTAACGAGATTCGCAGATAAGACCGAACGAAATAGAGTGAGGAACGGGGAGAGCAGAGGGCCGCAGTATGGTGGTTGTGAAATTTGAGATGGATATTTGATGAGGTAGAGGGACAGAAAGGTTGCAGCTGATTCGCGCGATGACATGACAATTGTCAATTGACATGTATGGACGGAAGGTGGAAGGATACTTCAACTGAGCTGAGATAGAAGAGAGTTTGGGGAATGCGAACAAGTATCTGATATGGGCGCACACTAATTTGAGAAATCACTATATCGGCTCGGAGGAAGAGGCGATGTGATCGGCCGCAAGGACTTACTGTGCATGGTGTCAGTGTTTCCTATAGCAATCGAGTTGATGGCAGTAAATTCGCTGACATCATAGCTAAAGGAAAAATAACGTAAAGGTAAGTGAGGCATGGTACGAACGGAGCAATCCTGTTGCTGTCCAACGCAGTGCATTTGGAAAAGTAGCAATGCAACTGTGGCCCGTCCTTTTCTTCTCGTTCTGTACCGCACAAAACACTATGACCCTTACCCGCACAACATAAACTGGTCCGATATTCGACGTTACCGTCGTAATGCATTCTAAATTTCAACGACTTCATATCCATGCAAATACAAGTCGACTTAGAGATACACCAGAAGCGCAATCTAAATCGTATCGCCGTGCGGCGGCCACGTCATAAACGCCTCGAAACACTGATAACCCGCGATGGGTGCATCACATAATTGCAGTGCGATGCGTCACACCGCCGCGAACAGACCACTCATTCCCTAGCAAACCCTCAATAATTCACCCAGTTGCTATTTGTCCCTCTGGCGTTTCTATCATTCCCCTAAAATTATCATGAATTTCCTCTCCATCTCCTGCAGCTGACCCCTATGGTCGCCAATCCGCACTTACCCTGTCACGGACAACAACAAGAACACAGCAAAAAAAACACGCACCGCGGACCTTCGATAGCTCATCGATGATCTGCTTTCGTCTTGTCCTTCTCCCCGCCAACTTATAAAGCCACTCTCACACCATTCCGAAGTCCATCTCCCCAACTCACCACCCTATCAACTACCTCATTGATTATGGACTCCCTAACTTTCATCTCCACCCCCACCTCGATGTCCAAGCCGACCACCACCCTGCGTAATGGTTCCTTCTGTCCCCGTTCCGTGCCGAGCACCCGCCGTCGCCAGAGTGCCACCTCCGTCACTATGGGAATGCCGAGCAAGAGCCAGAAGAGCCGCGAAGAGGCCTCGTTCGAGACTCGTGTAGCCGCCGCCGAACTCGCCAAGGCCCGTGGCTCCACGCCTGGGTTCTCCAACGGCGAGGAACTGTCGCTGCGTGATGCGGATGGCAAGCCCTCGCTCATCGCCTCGTTCACCAAGGGTCTCGCTCACGCCGACGACACCTCCATCATCGACCCCGCCGACTTCATCACGTTCGTGCGTGCCTCGAACAGCGGGTCCGAGGTCGAGATTGCCATGCAACCGCTGGGTCCCGAAATGACAACCCCCGACGGCAAGCCCATCTGGCGCTCGCCCCTCGCCAACAAGCTGGAGCTTGAAGTGCGTGGCTGGGAGAACCAGAGTGCCGGGCTCAGCTTCGATCTGGAGGGGCCCGACGCACAGAGTGTGGCCATGCCCCCCGCGCCCTTGCTCACCAGCCCCGAGGCGACGGCCGAGTTGGCCGAGCTGTACCTGATGGCCTTGGCGCGTGAGATCCCCTTCACCGCGTTCGACGATCCCAAGTTCAAGGAATTCTTCGACTTTGCACTGGGTGAACTCAACTCGCTGGAGTGGTTCTCCGAGGGCCCGCTCGTCACTGACACTGAGGAGGAGGCACGCCGCCGCCGTGGTCCCTTCACCGTCGACAGCATCTTCCGTGGCATCCTGCCTGGTTCGGAGATCGGGCCCTACATCTCGCAGTACCTTGTGATCGGTACGCCGCAGCTGGGTTCGGCCATGGTTGGAGTGAAGAAGCTGGTGAGCCCGAACGCGGGTGACGAGTTCGAAGGTGTCGTGAAGTACGGCAGTATCACGTTGTCGCAGAAGGTGCGCATCGCCACCGAAGGGCGGGATTTCATGGTTGACCCCAAGATCTTCCTCGACGTGCAAGACGCGGCAGACTTCCGTGGCTTCGAGACTTACGAGAAGGGCGCACGTCTCATCACCACGCTTCGCGATCTTGCGACGTGGGTGCATTTCGACGCCTTATACGAGGCGTACCTGAACGCTTGCTTGATCCTACTCGCGCAGGGTGTTCCGTTCGATCCCAACTTGCCGTTCCAGATGCCCGACAAAATCGACAAGCAGGACGTGTTCGTCAACTTCGGGTCGGCGCACATCCTGTCGCTGGTGTGCGAGGTGGCCACGCGCGCGCTGAAGGCGGTTCGCTACCAGAAGTTCCTTGTGCACCGCCGCCTGCGCCCGGAAGCCGCCGGCGGACTTGTGCACGCGAACAAGACGATGGGCGCGTTCCCTGAGCTCGACAAGCTGGTCAAGGACCTCGGGCCCATCCTCGAGAAGGTGGGCAAGGCGAACCTGGCGCAGAACAAGGCCGACGCGATATTCGGCGTGGAGCCGGCCGAGACCTTCTTCCTGCCGCAGGCGTTCGCCGAGGGCTCGCCGTTCCACCCCAGCTACGGCAGCGGGCACGCGACGGTGGCGGGCGCGTGCGTCACCGTGCTCAAGGCGTTCTTCGACGCGGGCACGGTCATCGAGGACGTGTTCCAGGTGAACCCCTACACCAGCAAGCTGGAGAAGGCGCCCTTCACCGGCACCCTCACTGTCGAGGGCGAGCTCAACAAGCTCGCCGACAACGTCAGCGTCGGCCGCGACGTCGCCGGCGTCCACTGGTTCTCCGACCAGTTCGAGTCGCTCCTGCTCGGCGAGGAGATCGCCATCGGCATCCTGGAGGAGCAGAAGCTCACCTTCGGCGAGAACTTCTTCTTCACCCTGCCCAAGTTCGACGGTACCACCATCTTCATCTAACCCCAACTATTGTTTCGCTCTTGCCCTGGGTTTTATTTTATCGCCTGTTCTCCGGCTTAGCTACGCCGGATGATCTCACAATCGCACTTTATACAATCACCTTGAAAAGAGTGGCTTTACCTCGCACTGAGCAATGCAACCGCGCCCCGAGCATCGCATGCTGGCACGAATCACTATCTCGTCGGTGTCCCACATCATAAGATAAAGCCATTCTATTCACTGTCCCACGAACAATATTCCCATTCTGTCTCCATCTGTAGTGCAGATGCCTAATAATGCGCTGTAGCATGGAAATAATACGCACTACTCAGCTATCACCTTCATCTCCCATCGAGAACGAGCACCCACGCACAGACGTCTAGCACGACGCATCGACGATGAGCGCGTTCACATCCCCGCTACCCCTGCAGAGCTTACCATTGATGTGCCAAAAGCGGCAACGCGTCGTCCCGATGTGCGGCACACGGCGACCACGCCCACACTCGCTGCCACCTGCGTTACCGACAACTCAAACCGACCGCCGGCGCGCAGTGGAGCTGCTGGGCAACTACACGCAGCGGCGCCCCACGACAGCGCTCATCGGGCAACTGGACACGCTTCTGGGGCGCGCGCCGAGCACGAAGCAGGAGGCGAACGAGTGGAAGCGGGGGCTACGGCGCCGCACGCCCCGTGAGTTGCCGCCGCGGCGCTCGGCGGCGACGCGCGCACTCGCCGCCCGTGTGCACCTGCCGGAGGGCCGGGATCTGCGGTCGGACCGGCGCGTGGGGCGCGCGTTCTCGCTGCTAGAGACGATGCGGCGGCGGTTCGACGTCGGCAAGGCGCCGTCCGCGCACACGGCGGCCGCGCTGTGCTGGCTCATCGGCGTGGCGCCGGCGTCGGCGCGCGAGGTGCACGTCGTCGCACGCGCCCTGTCCACGCTGGCGCACCGCCGCCGCCACGCGGAGCGGGTGCCCCCGCGCTACCCCGCGACCCACGCCGACCTGCAGCGCGCATCCATGCTGCTCGGGCTGTACGCGCGGCGCGGCCGCGTGGGCGCGCAAACCGACGCGCTGCGCAGCCGCCTCGGCGGCTTGCCGCGCACGCGCAACGTGGCACGCTCGTGGAAGAAGCTCGTCGACAGGGAGCGCGTGCGCATGGTGCGGCGCGAGCGCGCCGCGGTACGCCGCGCGGCCGCCGACAAGGTGAGGCGGCAGCGCAAGTTCTGGCGTGAGCTGCCTCAGTGGGCGCGAGATGTCGTGTTGTTCGGACGGCGCATTCGCAATCGTTTGATAGCTTGTATCAGGCAACGGAAGTAAGCGCTCGGTGCGATCCTTGGTGCATTTCTGTTCGATAGCTTTGTAAACCACGTTTGCGGAAGTCGTTCGATAGCCTGCTTGAAGCTTCTACTATGGATCGGTGATACAGCTGTAAAAGCGGGAGCGCACTAAATCGCGAACTACCCGGCGATCATACCACGCTATCTCCGCACGTCGCTGCAGGGTTGACCTCGCCAACGGGAACGCTACAATGACGCCATTACCCGCGTTTCAAAGCCCCTACGGCGTGTGGCACACCCCATTTTCGCACAATGCACAGAAAACGGGGCTATCGAGGCGCCCACGATCGGCGCAAACACGCGGCCCGCACCGGGCGGCGCGCGCATGCGTGGAGCTGCCGGGGATCGACAACGCGGCGCGGATGGCGGCGAAGGCGGCGGCGGCGGAGGCGGGGGGCGATAGCCAGGCGGAGGCGGACCTGGGGAAGTTCCGGAACGACGTGCCGCTGCTGAACACGGTGATGCTGACGGGGCGGCTGGGCGCGGACCCGGCGCTGCGGCAGGTGGGGCGCAACAACGTGGCGCTGTGCACGTTCTCGCTGGCGGTGAACTCGCAGCGCACGTACGCCGACGGCACGCGCCACACCTCCTGGTTCAAGGTCAACGTGTGGGGCTCGCAGGCCGAGCGCGCCGCCAGCCTCCTGCGCAAGGGCCTGCGCGTCGGCGTCGCCGGACGCATCGGCATCGACCAGTACACCGACCGCCAGGGCCAGCAGCGCCAGAGCGTCGTCGTCACCGCCAAGTCCTTCGAGGTCCTCCAGAGCCGCTCCGAGTTCGGCGGCGACATGGCCCCCCGCCCCGGCAACGACTCCTACGCCGCCGTGCAGGAGCGCGCCAAGGCGAGGAAGGCCCCCATGTCTTACGATGGCGGCGACAACGTCGACCCGTTCTAAGTTGAGGTGTGGGTAGTGCGATGCTGGGCTGTTGCTATACTTGCTGTATCAAGATCTACTGCCGTGCTCTACAGTTTCGTTCGCTTTTTGATAGTGATTCCTTCTCTTGTACAATCTAATCTACCCGGTTCTACTTGACCCCTTCTCATCTCATCCATTGCGCAATTCGTGCGTATTTCATTGGGAAGAAATTGTGGAGAAAGCGACAGGACCGTGCCTTGTTAATTCACACATGTGTTGCTGTACTGTACAGAATCAGATTCAGCGGTCAGTCATTTCACATGCTGTTAGACTCGTATTGCAGTTGTGTGTACAGTTGGAAGTTTTTGTTGACTGGGAATGTTCCACAATTTCAAAATTCAAATACACTTGTACCCGACCGTATACAACCGACTTCTACCTCAGCTCTAACCCAGCACCAACCCACACACCACCTCCCACTCCCACTCTCACACAAGCGCCCAACCGAGGACCCACGCGATGGACATGCAGCTGAGCGCGCCGGTGCACTACGACGCGTACGTCGCGGTGGAGCTGGTGGACGAGGGGTGGCTTGCGACGCAGCTGCCGGTGGAGGACGTGGCGGTGGGGGGCGTGGCGCTGACGCCGCCGGACGACGACGACGCCTCGCCTGCGGGCGGCGCGCTGGACGAGGACGGAGCGGACGGGGAGTTCAAGTGGCCGGATTTACACACGCTCATAGAACAGTAAATACGCCTCTGCGGCGCGCACCTTGTCCCACTCGACCGACCGCACGCGGCTGTCGTTGCACAGCCACCAGCCTTCGTCGCGCACCATGGCGACGTAGTGCCCGCCGTGCAGCGAGCCGCCGTGCCGCGTCACGCCCACCAGCCGGTACTGCACGCCGCCCAGCGCCAGGCGCTCCTCGAACGCCACGTGCCCCGCGCGCTTCACCAGCCGCCCGCCCGCGTCCCGCCCGAAGCGCACCAGGTATGCCACCAGCACGCGCGGCGCCGCGCGTACGCCCACCGTGCGCCGCGCGCGCGTCTTCGCCGCGCACCGCTCGCACGCGTACGCGTTGTCCCCGGAGAGCACCTGCGCGCGGCTGAACTCCGCCAGCGACTCCGTCAGTGCCTCGAACCCCACGTTCTCCTCGCGCAGCTGCGTGCGCGCCGCCACGTACGACGCCGACGGCTTCGGCGGAGGCGGGGGCGGCGGCTGCGATTGCGGCTGCCGTTTCGAGCTCGACCGGCGCCCACCGAAAAGCGAGCCGAATAGGTTGGTCCTGGGCGGCGCCGGTGTGGGCTGCGCCGCGAGCGGCTTTCGCAGCACGGGCGAGGTGGACGGTGGCAACGGCGGCGGGGGCGGCCTGGGTTTCCCCTTGGGCACCGCCTTCGGCTTCTCTTTCGGCTTCTCCTTGGCGTCCGCCTTCTTTGGCACGAGCTGCAGCGGCAGGTCGAGGAACGGCTCCTCCCGCTCGCTCTTTACCGCGCATTCGTCGCACACCACCGTGGCCACGAGCGTGCCCGTGATCATCTTCTCCAGCTTGGTCGCCGGCGCGCCCATTTCCTTCGCCTTCACCCGCTTCCGTTCCTCCTCGCAAACCGCCTCGAATATCACACGCAGCGCCTCGTGCGCGTCTTGTTGCTGCCTGCCCTTGAACCGTCTGTTCCGCTCGCCCATAACCTCCAGCAACCCGCTCGGGCTGAGCTCATCGCCCTGTCTCATTCTGTTCCACTGCGCCTTCATGTACTTCCGCAACGCCGTGGTCATCGGTCCCTCTCCCGCCAGTGCGTTTCCATGTACAAAGTACTGTTTCAGACATTCAATCCTCGCCAACGGCTGCAGTATCGCGTTCAAGTAACATGTGTTGCCCAAGTTCACGAGCGGTCGCGGCGCCAGCTTCTCCATGACACCGTCTGTGCCATGGACTACGCGGCTGTGTGGCATCGTACAGTTTAACGCAGCCGCCTCGCTCGGGCCGCGGCCTGCTGCGGCCCATCACGTCTACTGCGGCGCAGCGTTGCGAAACACGGGACTCAAATAAGAACGGGCGGTTCGTTTTACATGGCACCAAATAATCGGGACATTGCTACCCCTCCTCTCACGTTGTATGTAAACACAAGCGTCGCTGTCAAATTCACTAGTATCACCGCTTCCTCTGAAGTGCTGTCGCTGACCTTCCGCCATTCCGGTTCGGGTACTGCAGCGCGGAAATAAACACTTCTCGAGCTCTGAGAACATGTGCGCACTAACCGGCACGTCGGGTTACGAACCCAGTCGTGCGGCTGCCGACTATGTCCTATCCGACACCGCCCGTTCATTTGTAGGTTACTGCACCGCAACCCGACTGTCCTTTACGACGACGGCACTTTTTCATAAAAGAGAAGGTACGCTTCCGCTTTCAGAACTTCCTTTTCGTTCGACTTTCTCACTGTAGTGTCCGAACAGTAATACCACTCTCCTCTATCATCCGCGTCCGTCTTCTCACGGACATATGCCACGTAATGACCTCCGTGAATCGAACCCTGATGCACAGACAACCCTGTTAACGTGTAGTTCAATTTGACTGGTGGCTTATCATCGTGGTCCTTGTATGGAGTGAGATCGAGATCGATAGGGAACTCGACGTGTCCAGTAATTTTTCGCGGTCTCCCAGCAAAGGTTAACTGTTCGAATCGCTTCATCTGTATAATCAGACAGTCCGATACATCTGCGATTTGCTGTTGTAGCGTAGCCGACGAGTGAACCATAGAAATGTCGTCACAACCAGTTTGCTTAATCAGCTCATCCTCTTCTTCCTTCGTCATGTCCTGATTAAATGGAAATGGTGACTTGTTCGGATTGAAGTGCTTATCATTTTCTCCATCATCATCACTTGAGACATGATCACTGCCTGCAAGACTGCTCGCACTCGTAGTAACTGGAGAACTAGAGATAACCGGAGCGTCTTTGTTTGAAGGAGGTAGTTTGACTTCTTCAATCGTGTTTCCTTCTTGTCCAGCAACCTCGTTCTCCCCAAACTCAGTTTGAACACTCTGTTGCAAACTATTCGGACTACCAACCTTTTCAAGTACTTTGTCCAACTCGTTAACAGACGGCTTCCTCATTTTCTTCTTCACCGTCACGTTCCCTTTCATCGCTCTGCTCATTGCAATTCGCAACTGTTCCTTCCGGGTACAGCTGGGACACGCATACGCGTTACTACCCTCCATCTTTTCAATAACAATAAAGTCCTCAAGGCACCCTTCAACAGATTTGTACCCATATGGTGCCTTGGGCGCGAAAAAGTTCATGATTGCATTCCCAACTTGGGTGACTTTCCCTACAGCGGGTTTCTTGACAGCAGCCGCCTTGTTATCAGCTTCAGTGTTAGTGGGTTTCTCGTCGTTGTCCGTGGACTTGTTGTCTTCTCCGTCGGAGAACAAGGAATAACGCAGATATTCCTCGTCATCCTCACTCAAGTCGCAAAATCCGTCGAGATCAGGGGGAGAGGGTGCGGGACCAAGTGGAATAATCGTGTCGTCGGAAACCATCGGCGGCTCGTCAAGATCGGAGTTGTTCGAAGGCTTATTGACGGAAGCAGTTAGATTGTGGGATGACAAGTTTCGGTCATTGTGAGAACCTGCTGAGGCGTTCACTGAATTCACGTTTTGGTTCTCGAGCACAGACTTGCCAACAGAAGTTAGTTTCAACGATTGATTCTGCAACAGTTCAGCGAGTGACGGTGCTGCAGGGGTAGGACCAATAGAAGGACCAATGAACGCAACAGGAGGTGGTGGCGGTGGTGGGGGAGGAGGTGGCGGGGGTGGAGCAGTGGTTCTCGGAGGGGGAGCAAGTGCCGGTGGCAAGACAATAAGAGCAGTTGACGTTACTTCAGGCTCCTCGAACGAATTATTACTATTCGAACTTTCCTCCACTTCGGTAGAGGAAGTTGATGCGGAAACTTTTCCAGACGCGACCTTGCGACCTGCTTTCTTCTTGCCCTTACGGTTGGAAGTTGTCGTCGTAGGCACTTCCTCTTCGGCTGGAGGATCTGGAGTGAGCTTCGGAATGAGAGAAAGGTTCATGTTGTTAAAATCTTCACGCCTTCTAGACTTATACCCGCACTCTAGACAAGTCATGGTTTGAGAGTAGCGGCCACCGAGAATCTTATTAAATATGGTTATCACCTCTCCAGGCATTTGTGACTTCTCGTCGACTTCACTCTCTTCATTCTCGACTTCGGGGTCGGACGACGAAGCATCAGAGCTGCCAGTGACCGAGGTGACTGGACTACAATTCTTCAGCCTTTTCGTCTCCTCTTCACAAACGGTATCGATGATAAGGACCAAAACCTCATGGCTATCGTGCTGCTGACGACCTTTAAACATGGGATTAACACGCCCAATCTCATTCAACAAATCGTTGGGACTGACGGAATCATTCCGCTTATTGTTGTTCTTCGGTGGATTCCACATAAAGCAAATAACACCACGCAATGCTTTGGTCATCGGGCCTTCGTTGGGCGGCGCGGGCGCAGTAAAGTACTGGCGGATGGGCTGCATGCGAGCCAAGTTCTGAAGAATACTATTCAAGAAGCATGTGTTTCCGAGGTTGACAAGGCCGCGAGGGGGCCCAGAGGCGTCGTGCTCGGGTACCCCATTCTTCGCGGCGAGTGCGGAAGCGCGCTGCTTCTCCTCGCGCATTTTCTTTTCTTGCACGCGCTGGCGTTTCGCAGCGGCTTTGCGTGCTTTCTTCGAGCTCTTCTTGGGCATAGCAGGCTACGCCGCGCGACACGCGAGCGACCGCAGCGACAGGCGACACACCGCGTGGTGCGCTTGCGTGCGTGGCAGTGCGGCAAACACTGGCGCGGCAGCACACGTCAGGCGGTGCGGTACTTCGATGGCCAGGGTCGTCGACGGCGGAACACAGGCGGCAATGTTCACGACCGACCTTCGCTCAAGTGAAAGTTTATACGCCTCACAAATATCGCTGTATGCTGGTGTAACTGTGTGTTTTCATTTATTTTTGGTACTGTTTGTATACAAACGGGTTATATTCCACGTTTGTTTACACTACGAGTTTCTAGAAGGCGTGGAAAATCGAGATTACAAGATGCCGCCATGCGGAAATTAATGCTGATTCAAAAAAAAACAACTCATCCTGAATCGTAATTTAGATCGCCTAACTAGTTTGTGTCTGCCCAATTAAGAAACTTCATTAACCACTATCTAATTAAATATGTGGAGATAGAGAAGGACCAACGAATTGCGGAAGACTAATAAATTTAGTAGGCCAGGCGAAAATTCTTGTAGAATCATCGATACGAATGCTGTTGCGGTGGCTGACCCTGCATCTGAGGCGGTGCAACAGGCTGTTGCAACTGTTGTTGTTGCATAGCGAATCGGTTTCGCACGACCATCACGCCATCACGCTCTTTGGGAGGTAACTGGTCGATTTGTTCCTGTGTGAGCGACATAACCGTTTTAAATAATGTAGCCTGTTCTTCGTTCAGATTCAATGCCGGAACTTGTTGTCCAGGTGGTAGTGGGACTGCGCCCATTGGAGGCGGAGGGCCTTGCATAGGTTGAGGAGGTTGCTGATGTGGTGGACCAACTGGTGGACCCGATTGCATCATAGGTGGTGCTTGCACAGGTGGACCTGGCATATGAGGAGGTGCGGGAGGTCCGAGTGGTGGCGGGGCTGCACCTTGGGGAGGGGGCATCGGAGGCGGAGGAACCATTCCAAGCATGATCTGACCGTGAAGGACAGCATGGGCTAACGCCGGTTTCGCAAGTAACATTTCGCGAACTGAATTCACATCTTGTTCAATTGCGCGCTTCAGCGCGACCATAGTTTCATGGATTTCACGTGGTGTCATTCGAGCCATGCTGGGATTCGGACCAGACAACTGTTTGGGTAAAGCAGGATGGCCAGGAACAGCACCTGCATTAGCTGCGGCCGCGGCAGCAGCAGCCGCCGTAGCTTGCGCTTTGGCCGCTTGCTTGTCATTCGCAGTCAAGTCAACTCGCAACGCCCGCCCATTCAATTCAGTTCCATTCAAATTTCGCATCGCACTCATCGCGGTCTCCTTGTCTTCATATTCGCAGAACCCAAATCCTTTCGCTTTGCCCGTCTCATGGTCGTACATGAGACGAAACGAGAGAACATTTCCAACTTGCGAGAAGACCTCCTTCAACTGCTCCTCTGTGGTTTCATAGGAGATGTTGCCGACGAAAACGGTCATGCCCGGAGGTCGACCCATCGTGCACCACGAATTTGTTCGATACCCTTCGAGCTGAACGTCGGGTGACCAAGCAGCCGCTCTGCCCCAACAATAAGCGACCGTGTTCTGGGAAGCAAATGTGCAAATTTTGTGTAGGAATTACAGTAATGACCAGGCGAATAATTGGAAGTGGGAACGAAAAGTTTCATTACGGGCACAGCATATCGACCAATCAGATTAAAATGAAATAATGGGCCAATCATATCTGCGCTTGTGTCGGCGCTTTTGGCGCACCCCGCGGCCGATTTCGCGCGATACCTACCCTCGTCAATTCTAACTAAAAGGTGACTGACGTACTTAGTTACCAGCGCTGCGTCCCACCCAAGAACCAGCTAGCACTGCTCACGCTACTCGTACGCGCTCGATCTGACACCGCGAAGCTTCGTGGCCGTTTCTCAAACACTCATAACACGATGGCACCCAAGAAGGCCGACAAGAAGACTGCGGCGGAAAAGAAGGGTGCCGCGGCAGTCGTGGAGAAAGCAGTCGACGAAGGCGCGCCAGCGAAGAATGACTTGGATACAGAAACCAAGAAAGCAATCTCGCGAAGCGTGCGTGCTGGCCTACAGTTCCCCGTCGGCCGAATTCATAGGCATTTGAAGAGCCGGGTCGGACGGAACGAGCGCGTTGGTGCTACTGCCGCCGTGTATTCTGCGGCCATTCTCGAATACCTCACAGCCGAAGTTCTTGAGCTTGCCGGCAACGCGTGCAAGGATCTTAAAGTTAAGCGAGTAACACCGCGTCACCTTCAACTTGCCATTCGTGGAGACGAGGAACTTGACACTCTTGTGAAGGCGACCATCGCTGGCGGTGGTGTCATTCCACACATTCACAAGTCCCTCACGGCCAAGAAACCGCAGCCGAAGTAAGGCGCTGTCCGTAGTTGTCTTATTATTGTAGGTTGTTTCTGATATTCGCACTGAGGCAGGATCAACCTGCGTGTGAACTTGTAAAAATCTCCTCTTTTCCTTAACATTCCATGAACAGTCTGGTCGCTTACCCACATTCACCTTCAGCTAGGAAGAATTTGCTGATTCTTGATTACCTTGTGGCTCAGGGAGAGTTCGAGCAAGGTTGCCCACGAGCATATCTCGTCTGGCGTGTTACAAACGCTTCCACTCAGCTGATTCTGCTTCATGTACGGTACAGTATCACACAATCGGTTACTGCAACCCACGATGATGCTTCGGTATGGTGACTCTGTCCATCTCCTGAGAACATTGCCGCTGCAATGAGTAGCCTGAAGTTTCTGATGGCTAGGGCGGTTTGGTGCGGAATACAATACCTATTCCGATCTGAATAGTTTAATTGGTTGATCGATATCTTAAACCAACATTTGATTGGTTGTTCGGCTTTACTAAAGCCCCTCTGTTTCAATTCAGATAAGATTCAGACTCATGTACACGTTGGACGATATTGGCCAATTTGCGTGTTGTGTTGGCCGTTTCCCACCCTTCCAGCCAAAAATAACGCGTTGTGGCTTTCCAAATTGCGTATTGGGACAGACATCGGGTGCTGTCGGTGTGGCTTGCCCGCACATCGTAGCCGACGTAAGCTGTTCCTGCATTTTCTGTCGGTCAGTGGCCTCGTGAGCTTGCTTGTTGCTGGCATCGTTGCGGACATACAGTGCATCACCGCGGCCAAGCGTCGTTCGCCGCCTCCCCAGATCTCTGCGAACAATTGTCATCCAAATGGTACTTCAGTTTCTAACCCTGCACTGGAGTCATCTTGTAAGTTGCGAACGCTCACACAAACACCCACTTAAGTTCTGCGGTCGCTTTTCCTGTTTCTGACATCCAACAATGTCTTTCTCCCGTCGTCCTCGTTCGAAGGTGCGCTTGGTTCGCTTATACTTCTATCGCATGGTGAAACGTGTTCGCCGAATCGCTGGCGGTGCTTCACAAGTTGAGCGAATTTGCGCGAATGAGCATACACCTTCTATGACTGCCCGTTTCTGGGAGGAATGGCGTACCTCAAAACGGTTACAAGGTGTGTTCAAAAAGCATGCCCATTCCGACCAACTCGACCCATCCAGGGTAGGCGATGAAATTTGTACGCTCAAGCGTGTTTCGCGAGAAACCGAAGCGATGAAGAATGTTGTTCGCTGTTTGGAACAAATCGCGGGAGTGAATCAGGTCGCCGCACACCTGAGACGACTGGCATCAACACCGTTTTCTACTGATAACGAAGAACATGAGCAACAGTTGGAGGAACTCTGGAAACTCCTTCTACCTGGCGTTGAGCGCGAAGGACGTGTCACCCGGCAATGGGGTCGACTAGGTTTCCAACAGTCTGACCCTGCGACTGACTTTCGAGGTGGCGGCTTACTTGCCTTACATCAACTACTACACTTCGCTCGTACAAGACCTAGCGTCGCTCGTCGTATGATTGTTGAACCGGCCGATGAGGCGGCTCGATATCCCTGGGCGTGCGTTGGTATTAATATTACTAATGAAGCACTGAAGCTTATGGACGCACGGTTGCTCGACCGAGCGATGTATGGACAACCCTTGCCTCGTGCAGTGGAGACTTTCCATTCCGTTTATGGCGACATGTTCGAGGTACTCCACAGCATGTGGCTTGATGCGAAACCGGAAAACATCCTTGCGTTTCCACCTGTCATGAAGGCCACGATGGAGCGCGTCCGAGATGAAATCCAGCAAACAGGTACTCTCGTACCTCCAGGAGCAGAAGATTCTACACGGGAATGAGAGCCTGTTCCAGCATTTGCTTGATTAATCAGCAATAGATACTACTGTACACGAACTCCTGTAACAAACGATACGGGAGCTGGAAGCACACCGAAACTTTCGAAAGAGTAGGACAAGAGTGTGAACATTGATCCTTTAAGGAAGTAAATAATCATGTTACTTGGCCTTGGGGCTTTCGAGTGCGCACAGCCGTGAGGCTAATCCGCACAGCTGCAATGGAGTCGAGATACCTT
>JAAUYH010255198.1_pt1 | contig 17607 bp, 21 predicted proteins | sample 7278061 | NCBI WGS metagenome assembly JAAUYH01 (sample SAMN14350203, study PRJNA611818) | marine sediment metagenome | isolation source: surface marine sediment (0.6m) | place: French Polynesia: Moorea | collected 2018-08 | reverse complement strand
TTCTCTCAAGGAGACCCTCACGTCCCGATTTGGGGAGGAATTGAGAGTCAGGGTTTACAAAAAAGTGCAGGTTTTTTGGTTGGAAACCTAGCTTTAAAACCTCCCATTTCTGGGGTAATGTTTGCCTCGACAAAGTTAGCGGTCGGTACTTTCCAGATAGCACTGCCCTGGGATGGGGGCTTTTATTTAGTTGATCGATTACAGCTTAGTAGTTATAACCGTTGTAATAAGCCCCCATACCGCATTTTTAAAGCTGTTTAACTACCTGGTTCTAGAGCATGGGGCTGGCATGCACCCCAAGATAGGAACTTTAACACTTACAGCTAACCTAGCCAATTTAATGGCTTAGTCTGGTAAACTTACGCTGCTCTTTTTCAAGCCCCCGCTAGAGGCGGTGGGTTGTTGACGTTATTTCGAGTTTGTCAACAGTAGGTATTTATAAGCAGTATAAGCCAAGGTCACTACTCCAGTAATGATTGCAGCTTCATCTACCTCGAATTTAGGATGATGAAGGGGATAGTTTTTAGCCTCCGATTTGCCTACTCCCAGACGAAACATACAACCATTGGCTTTTTCTAGATATACAGAAAAATCTTCTGCACCCAGAGAAGGTTCATCAATGATTTTAATTAAGTCGCTGCCCCAGGCTTCTTGACAAGCTGATTCTAAAATTTTAGTTAAAGTTGGGTCATTTTGTACCGAAGGAACTCCCCGACGATAATTTACTTCATACTTTGCTCCGTAAGTACTGCAAACACTCAATACCAGATTTTCAATCCATTGGGGGAGATTCTCATGGGTATCAGAGTTAAGAGAGCGTACTGTCCCGTACATCTTTACTCGATCTGCTATTACGTTGTAGGCTCGACCCCCTTCAATTTTGCCAATACTCAGAACAATAGGATGTAGAGGGTTTTGAGTCCGACTAATTGCTTGTTGTAGAGTGGTAATTACTTGAGCAGCAATCCAGATTGCATCAATAGCTTCATGAGGACGCGCTCCATGTCCGGACTCTCCTTGAATAGTAATTTCTAACTCATCTGCTGCTGCGGTCAAAGCTCCATAACGAATTCCTACAGTGCGAGCAGGTATGGAAGGCAAAACATGAACGCCCAAAATTGCATCGACTCCATCCATTACTCCTTCATCCACCATCCATCTTGCTCCTTGGGCAATTTCTTCTGCTGGTTGAAAGATAAAACGAATGTTACCTGGTAAAGCATCAGTTAGTTCAGACAGGATCATTGCTGTTCCTAGACCCAAAGTAGCATGAACATCATGACCACAAGCGTGCATTATTCCTGAGTTACGGGAGGCAAAATCTAAATGGGTAAGCTCTGTTATGGGGAGAGCATCCATATCAGTACGAATTGCCAAAGTTTTGGATTCAGAACTATTTAATAACTCTCCTACTACTCCCGTTTTGCCTACAGACTCTTTGACATGAAGCCCACAAGAAGATATTACACCTGCTATATAGGCTGCGGTTTGATATTCTTCTCCACTGAGTTCAGGATGAGCATGAATATGACGACGAATTTCTAATAATCTGGGTGCAAGATGTTCAGCTAGGGTTTTTATTTGAGATAGCATTTGTCATTTATCATTTATCATTTACCATTTATCGGGTTTTTGTTGCTTAAGGTCAGAGATAGTAGAATTTATCGAACCTTTCTTCATTCGATCTTTTATCAGTTTATTCTACTTGAAAGCTCCTAGTTACAAGAGTATTGTATTTAACCTTACCAATGGTCAACAACGAATAAATCTTAAATGTTTAATGTGATTTAGGAATTTTCACCTACTATAACGACTGTAATGTTATCTGAGCCACCAGCTTGTTTCGCTGCTGCGATTAATTTTCCAGCAGCTTGATTATAGTCATCACATTGAGATAGAAAATTTTGGATATCCTCATCCGAAACTTCTTCTGTGAGTCCATCGCTACACATTAAAATGCGATCGCCTGGTAGAACCTCTAATTCTTGAAGATCAATATTATATAGGTCTTTACGTCCTAGACATTGAGATAATACGTGTCGCCAGGGGTGAGCTTTCGCTTGCTCTTTGGTAATTTCTCCCGATTTTAGAGCTAGACTTACCCAGGTATGGTCTTCTGTGACTTGTTCTAGTTTAGAATTGCGCCAACGATATAAACGGGAGTCTCCCACATGAGCACACCAAGGGCGATCACGAAATATAGTTACTACTACAGTAGTCCCCATATCTCTTCTTTCTGGGTTATTAAACTGATCTTCTAAAATTCCCTGGTTTGCCTTATCAATAGCTTCTTTTAAGAGTTTTTCTGAGGAAATTTCTGGATTATCCCAATGAGCTTCCAGGTAAGCTTGGATTTTTTCTGTAGCGATCTTGCTAGCTTCTTGTCCGCCAGCGTGTCCACCCATGCCATCTGCTACGATAAAAAACCGTCCTTTAGGCTCGTCGATATAATAACTATCTTGATTGACAGTTCTGACAATTCCTGTATCTGTGAGTCCTACAAAACAACGTTTCATAAACAACTTAGCCAATATATCGACAAAAACTAAAACATTCTATCTATACGATCCAGGCGTTTCCACAACCGCAACAGCGACCAGCCTGGTATCAGGGCAATAGCTACTGCGATCACAGCTTCGATTTTGTATCCGTTAACTAGTAACAAAGTAGCTGACAAAATCAAAGTACTTAAAATCAAAGTATAGTTAGTCCCTAATTGTATTGCACTCAAACGGCGCAATACTCGCTCTGACTCTAGAGAGCGGACGCGAACTCGCAAATCTCCCCTCTCCAGTTTATCTATTGTATCCTCTATTCGTCGAGGCAGACCAAGAGCGGTACTACTAACTTGAGCAGCTTGTCTCCCCAATTCATCTAATATTGTGTTGCCACTACTATCGTTACTATTTGTCATAATCTGCATTGCAAACGGTTGTGCTACTTCCATAAAATTGAAGTTGGGGTCTAAACCTTTTCCCACGCCTTCGAGAGTTGAAAAAGCTCGCATGACAAAGGTAAAAGTAGCAGGAAAGCGAAAAGGCTGACCATAAGCTATATCATAAAGGTCTTCGCTAATGGCATCTATGGACTGTTCCTCAAAGGGTTTATCCATAAAATTATCCAGCATATACTGAATAGAGCGTCTAACGGGGGTCATGTCTCCTGTAGGGACTAAAGCTCCTAAATCAATTAAAGAGTTAACCACTAGATCAGAGTTTTTTTGAGCTATCCCAAAGAGAGTATCCATTAATTTTTCACGGATATTACTCTTAATCTGCCCCATCATACCAAAATCATAAAAGATGAGAGAGCCATCACCACTTACAGCAATATTTCCTGGGTGGGGGTCAGCGTGGAAAAAGCCGTTATTAAGTAACTGATGCAGGTAGGCTTTTGCTCCTAATCTAGCTAATAATTTACGGTCTAGCCCTGCTGCTTCAATCGCCTCATAATGACTAATTTTGATACCTGGTAAATATTCTAAAGTTAATACTCTAGGAGAAGCATATCTCCAATACACTCTCGGAACTTTTACCCAATCTTCTTGGCGGAAGTTACGACGGAAAGTGTCTGCGTTGCGTCCTTCGTTGAGATAATCAGTTTCTTCCCAAAGAATACGATAACATTCACCATAAATTCCTAGCCAATCTCTACCTTTACCCCATCGAGGATGGTTTTGGAAATAACGAGCGATTTGTTTTAAAATTCCCAAATCGATGGTAAAAAGTTTTTTCAGTCCTGGTCTTTGAACTTTAGTTACTACTTCTTCCCCGTTGTGAAGTTGTGCTTTGTGAACTTGTCCCAAGCTAGCTGCTGCTAGAGGTATAGGGTCAAATTTACGAAATAGTTTGGTAATAGGTTTACCCAAATCTTCTTCAATGATGGCACATACTTGTTCATAAGAGAATGCTGGAACTCTATCTTGTAACTTAGAGAGTTCTTCAACATATTCTGAAGCAAATAAGTCCGCACGGGTGGAGAATAGTTGACCAGCTTTAATAAAAGTAGGTCCTAATTCTAAGAGACTTTCACGAATCCAAATTGCTTGAGCTTTGCGTCTTTCTGCTAATTTAGCTTCACTATATCCACCACTGTAAGTCCATTGGCGGTTGTTCCGCCACAATTTAAAGGACAGGGTAAAGACAAATAGCCAAATATCAATACGACGGCGGGTAACGGAATAGTTTTTTTGATTCCAACGATAGGATTTTGAGCCAGTTTCGATTTTCAAGTGCGATCGCTCAGATGAATTAGAATCTAGTAATGCTTCAGGATTGGAGGAGACGGCAGACACGCGATTTTAAATTAGTATTTTATAAGTTTATAAGGTAGGGAAATTTTTTTACTTGTCTTCTTGATTACGATATTTTTTGATTTCTGCTCTTAAGCTAGCAATTTCTGCTCTTAGTTGATCCAGCATCTCTTGTAAATCTTCAGAAGGGCTGGTACTACTATAGCTACTGCTAGGAGCGTTAGTTGCAGAATTATTATTGGCTGCTGCTTGTTGGGCGCGAGTTTGTACCTCTTCGATAAATTCTCTGAGGTTTTCTCTTTGTTCTGCATCAAATTTACCTATCTCGCTCATTGCATTAGTATAGGCATCTTCTAGCTTTTCGCCCAAAACTTCTGCTACTGCTCTTCCAAGAAAAAAGGCATCAACTACAGGATTACTCATAAGTAATGTTTCTTAATGGGTTTCGTAACAAATTATATCTTGTAATTTTGTTAGAGAGTTGTTATTTGTTTCTTTATTAATGTTTTATCGGTGATGACCATTACAACCTTAGTTGATTTATTAAGACAACGAGCTAAGACTCAACCAGAAAAGCTAGCTTACCGATGGCTAGATTATGACGGCGAGGGAAGCGGAAGTCCCTTCCGCATATCCAATCGCCGTGTTGGCAAAAATGGGACTAAAACCTTAACTTATGGGGATTTGGAGCTACAAGTTATTGCGATCGCTACTCAGCTAATAGCTTTAGAAAAGGTAGGCTCTAGGGTAATGTTAATTTATCCTTATAATTCTGGTTTAGACTTCATTGCAGGTTTTTTCGGTTGTTTGTATGTAGGAATGGTAGCAGTACCAACTCATCCACCCCAAAATCCTTCTGCGTTGCGAGACATAAGCGGACCTTTAGTTAATTCTGAAGCCAAAGTCATTCTAACCACAAAATCATTACTAAGCAAAATCCAGAAAAGTCTCACCCCATCTTTATCTAAAGAATTAATCTGGCTTTGCACTGACAATCTAGAATTGAATTCACAATGGCAAAATTGGGATGTAGAAGTTAAACCCGATACTCTAGCTTTCTTACAATATACTTCTGGCTCTACAGGAGTTCCCAAAGGAGTCATGATTACCCATGAGTGTTTAATGTTTAATCAGCAAATACTCCAACAAGCTTTTGCTGGAAATGAAAATAGTGTGGGGGTAGGATGGTTGCCTTTGTATCATGATATGGGACTAATCGGCATTTTACATTCTCTCTATCTGGGAATTCCCTGTGTTTTAATGTCTCCCATAGACTTTATTCAGAAACCTATCAGGTGGTTAGAGGCGATTTCTCATTACCAAGGAACAATTAGTGGAGGTCCTAATTTCGCCTACGATCTCTTATGTAAAAAAGTAACTCCAGAACAAAAAGCCAGCCTCGATCTGAGTAGTTGGGAATTAGCCTTTTCTGGTGCAGAGCCAATACGTATTGCTACTCTAGATAAGTTCGCTACTTATTTTCGTGATTGTGGTTTTCGCTCCACAGCTTTTTATCCCTGTTATGGAATGGCGGAAGCTACTTTAATTATTACAGGGGGAATCAAAACAGAACCCCCAATTATTAAGCATCTAGAAAAATCCGCTCTAGAGAAAAAGCAAGTGAAGTTCGCATCTGCTGCTTCTAAAGAGACAATTCCTGTAGTGGGTTGTGGCAAATCTTGGTTAGATGAAACCATTGTAATTGTCGATCCTGAATCTTTAACCCCCTGTAAGAGCCATTGCATAGGAGAAATTTGGGTATCTAGTAAAGGTGTAGCCCAAGGTTATTGGAATCTACCACCAGAAACAGCAAAGACTTTTGAAGCAGTTTTACCCAATACACCACAAAAATTCTTACGCACAGGAGATTTAGGTTTTATCCATGAAGGGCAATTATATATTACAGGAAGACTTAAAGATGTCTTGATGCTATGGGGATTAACTCACTATCCCAATCATATAGAACAAACTGTCGAACAATCTCACCCAGGAATTGCCAGTAATAGTAGTGCTGCTTTTAGCATTACAGTGGATGGAGAAGAAAGATTAGCGATCGCTGCTGAAGTAAAACGGAGTTACCGCAAACATTTAGATCTGGATGATGTAGTAGAAACATTACGGTGGAAAGTTTTTGAAGAACACTTTGCGGATATTTATGCGATCTCGCGTAGCGAGGCACTTCGTGATCGCATTTCTCTAACCAGGAAGCCTACCCAAAACCTCTAGTGGGAAAGTCAGAAGAAGTTTCTGTAAGCAACAATTTCTAGCTGGAGAATTAAAGACTCTAGGGGAATGGGTTTCTCTTGATGAGAGTAGCAATAATATCACATCATCCATTGAGCGTTATCTCAATCCCATGACTAATTTAAAAAGATATTCAGGATTGATTAGAGGAAGATTAAGGAGAGTTGTGTATGAAATATTAAAGACATAGGTGAGGGAATAGGGATTAGGGAATAGGGATTAGGGATTAGGGATGAGGGATGAGGGGTGGTGGGATAGGAGGGAATAAATAATCAACCGCTTACCAATAAATAGCAATTAGCAATTAACAACTAACAACTAACAACTAACAACTAACAACTAACAATTATTGCTAAAATAAGTACAAATTTACAACAGAGCATAAGACGATTTATACTCCTCCTTTAGCCCGTTTAATCGAACAATTACAGCTTTTACCAGGGGTAGGACCAAAAACTGCCCAGAGGTTAGCTTTACACCTAATTAAACGCCCAGAGAAAGAAATACAAGCCCTAGCACAAGCTTTGATAGATGCCAAAAAACAAGTAGGTTTGTGCAAAGTCTGTTATCATCTATCTGCAGAACCTGTTTGTGGGATTTGTAGTAATCATAATCGTGATCGCGCTACTATTTGTGTGGTTGCTGACTCCCGTGATGTTATTGCTTTAGAAAAAACTAGAGAATATCGGGGTTTGTATCATGTATTGGGTGGAGTCATTTCTCCTATGGACGGAATTGGACCAGAACAGTTACATATAGATAGTCTGGTAAGAAGAGTTACAAAAGAACAAATTAAAGAGATTATTCTGGCGATCGATCCTAGTGTAGAAGGGGAAACAACCACTTTATATATTGGTCAACTTCTCAAACCCTTTACTAAAGTAACTAGAATTGCTTTTGGTTTACCAATGGGAGGAGACTTGGAATATGCAGATGAAGTCACCTTAGCCAGAGCGTTAGAAGGAAGAAGAGAATTAGATTAAAACATTTACCATTTAGTAGTTAGTAATCAACAACTTTTCATCAATTAACTATCATTATAAATTGAGGATAAACAGAGTGAAGGCTGTAGTTTTAAATCTGGAAAAAGTTGGACTGACGGACGAGCAGTTTTACAATCTTTGCCAAGTAAATCAAAACTGGAATTTAGAACGCACTGCTAAAGGAGAATTGGTAATTATGCCACCAGTTGGAGGTGAAAGTGGACAAAGAGAAGCTGATTTAATTACCGATCTCAATATTTGGAATCGTCAAACTCAATTAGGAATAGTATTTAGTTCCTCAACTATTTTTAGTTTACCCAATGGAGGAGATCGCTCTCCTGATGTAGCTTGGATTCAAGGCGATCGCTGGAATAATTTAACGGCAAAAGAAAAAAAAGGGTTTCCGCCAATTTGTCCAGATTTTGTGATTGAGTTACGCTCCCAAAGTGATGCTCTTAAACCTTTACAAACTAAGATGCAAGAATATTTAGCTAGTGGTTTAAGTTTGGGTTGGTTAATCGATCCTCAAAATAATCAAGTAGAAATTTATCGCCCTAACCAAGATGCAGAAATAATCAAACTTCCTAACAAATTATTGGGAGAAAGCATTTTACCTGGATTTATCTTATATTTGCCAATTTTTTAGCAATAAATAAGCTAGACATCATTTTTTGATTGGCTTATACCGTTTCTCAAAAGTAACACTGGAGAGATAAAAAAATTATTGTCATCCAGTTGTTTAAAAATACTACATTAGAATTATCTAAGTCAGTTATCAGCTATCATTCGCTAACCATAGTTTTAAGGTTAAATGGTAAATGTTCAATGCTAAATGATAAATCTTCAATGCTAACTACTCAAAAGCTAACTTTACAAGAATTCCTAGAACTTCCTGAACACGATCATAATTATGAACTGATAGAAGGACAAGCTATACCGAAAATGTCTCCTAAAAGATTTCATTCCCGTTTGACTGGTGCTATTTACTTACTTCTAAGTCAATGGGTTAAAGATCGAGGAGAGATAGGTATAGAATGGGCTATTATTCTAAAACGTAGAGGTCAAGATTGGGTTCGGTGTTCCGGATTTACTCTATATATCCTTTGATCGCCTTCCTTTAGATAGATTTCAAGACGAAGCTTGTCCAGTTGCGCCAGAATTAGCAATTGAAATTATTTCTCCTAGTCAGTCTTTTGGAGACTTAAGTGAAAAAGCTACAGACTACTTACAAGCAGGAATAAGTAGAGTGTGGTTGATAGATGCTCAAGCTAAAAGTATCACTATTTTCTATCCTGATGCAGCACCACAAACCAAAAGAGGAGAAGACAGTTTAGAAGACGAGTTATTACCTGATTTGAAATTAACTGTTACACAGGTTTTCCAACAAGCTGGAATTAAACACTCTACCCAATCGGACAATTTTAACGATAAATAAAATTGGGGTAGGAATATTAAAAGGATTTGAACTTTTAGCCTCAAATTTTTCGCAGCACTACTGTATTAGTTGAACAGAGCTAATAACCATTGCCAGATAAAAAATACTAGCATTCCACAAATGATAGTAGCAAGAAGATTTTGAGTCCGCCAGCCCACTAAAATAGCAGCGATCGCACCTACTAATTTAGCGTTAGTGTAACTCAGTAAAATTTTATCGACCGTTGGCATCAATACCGCAGGAAAAACAATTGCAGTAAGAATAGCTGGAGGAAGATACTTGAGTGCTTCAATCACTTGAGAAGGAAGTCTAATTCTACTACTAATAGCTAGGAGAGGATAGCGAATGAGGAATGTTACCACCGCCATAGCCGTAATTAAATACAATTCTTGTATAGACATTATGTTTCTACTTATTTATTTTGTTGGCAACCATCCCTGCTGTAATTCCTGCTAAGGGTGCAACTATTAAACTTAATTGATGAGGTAAATTCTGAGTCAGCAAAGCCATAATCCCTGAGACAATGACATTCGCAACCATTGGTTTATTTTTGAGATAAGGCATAATCATACCGATAAAAGTAACTGACATCGCAAAATCTAAGCCGTAGTTAGTAGCATTTGGGATAAGATGACCAAGGGTTAAACCAATTACAGTACAAATCTGCCAATTGATATACATAAATATAGCTGCTCCTAGGTAGTACCAATGCTTGTAGCCAGAGCTATCATTTTGGTTATAGCGACTAATTACCACAGCAAACGTCTCATCAGTCAGCCAAAAACCGAAGATAAGTTTCCAGATCGGGGACAGATTTTGAACGTGAGGGACTAAGCTAAGTGAATATAGCAAGTGACGTAAATTGACCACAAAAGTAGTCAAGATGATTATGGGGAAAGCTGTTCCTACAGATAATAAACCCACAGTAATAAACTGAGCGGAGCCAGCAAAAACCAAAGCTGACATGGCGATCGCACCCCCAGGAGATAAACCACTACTTTGAGCTAAAGTGCCGAAAATAATGCCAAAAGGAATTGCTCCGATAATTAAAGGCAGAATAGCTTTTGCACCTGCGATAAATTCTTTATATGGTGAGTGGTTATCAACTTGGCTGTGACTCAATTTTGCCTCTCCCTCGCTCAAAAATGAACCTTAATTACTCAGCCTAGAGAATTTGAAATAATTTTGCTTGTACGTTTTTGGAGCTTGAAGGTGCGATCGCCTCGGTTCCCCAATTAAAAAATAATTAACTAGGATCAATTTCAGTTGGTTGAATAGAGATAGCTGAATTAGCCATTTTGACCAAAGTTTCTAACTTACCTGCTTTGAGAGCAACAGTATAGCGAACACCATTTTGTTCCCACACTAGAGTTGAGTCAGAACAGTTAGCACCACAGGTTGCATCATTAAAATAACCAGTAATATTACTAGCCAGAAAAACCTTCTCACCATTTAATACAGGGTTTTGAGAAGCTATTGCTTCTCCAGAAATACTCCCTAAGCGACAAGCTGTTCCCCCAGTACAATCTTCTGTAAAAGCCAACAGGATTTGGTAGGTTGAAGGTGTTATCTTTTCTACAAGAGCATAGATGGGATTAGGCTCATTTGATTCTGGAATATATTTAGGTAAAGATACAGCAATTTTCGTTTTATTTTCTAGGTCTGACAGGATGGGTTGAAAAATTGGATTAGGTGCTGACTGCTTTGGTAAAGTTTTGACCCGCGAAGAATTTATGGGAGTGTTAGAAGCATCTGAAGAGGTAACTTCCGACTGAGTCTCAACCACTTTTGTTTGACAAGCTGAAAATCCTAAAGCAACACACAAGACAATTACATGAAGAGAACGCATATATATTTTGAATAGTAGGCATTAAAGCTTTATTCTACAGGGATTACAGCAAGTTAAAGAATCTGCTCTTAGATATCTTGTTTTATGTTTTAGTGCAGAAAATTTCAAGCAATAATTCTATTTTCAAAGCCTCTAACATACTGTCCTGGTGTAACCCCAACAATACGCTTAAAATAGCGGTGTAAATGACTTTGATCGCTAAAGCCTGTCTCAGCAGCAACATCAGCAATAGACATTCCCATTGCTAACAACTTTTTAGCCTGAGTAACCCGCACCAATAATCGGGATACTACTGGGAAGAGCAATATAATTAGCACCTTGATAGCGAAAGCCCTCTATTCCTTCTTCTACTACTCCAATGGCATAGCCTTCGTGACTGTGTCGTGAGAAGGTGTGAGCAATATAAGTTGCCCTTAATAATTCTAAATTGCCCAGGGAGCGATCGCACCAAAATTTAGCTTTTTCCTGACGCAGTTGAGTCTTCATAAGAGAACTTTAAAACTCTAAATTTAGTTTGGCAGCATTAGTTCAATCTTGTCTTGTACATTTTTGCAACTTATATCTAGCCATCCCGCCGAGGAAGCAACGCGGATTGGGGATTAGGGATTGGTGATTGGGGATTAGTGATTGTTAATTGCGCTCTTGTTAATTACTGATTACCTCTTACCCAGTCCCCAGTCCCCAGTCCCTTCGACTCGATCATCCTGTCTTGGGAAAATGATCTATCTGAGCATAACCACTAAACAGAAGGGTTTTTCCTTGAGTTTCTAGGCGATTGAGGCGCATTTTAACCCCATCGAGGTCGAAACGGTCTAAATCAATCATTTCATTGAGAATTTTTCCTAGGGCTGTCATTAATTGTTGAGATGTCTCTTGCAAATCTGAGGGTACATCTTCCCCTTCAAATTTAATATCCTCAAACTTAATACGCTTTCTTTTTACCACATTGATTGTAGAGATAAAGCTTATAGGAATAATAGTGTCTCCCCAACTTGCTTTAGCTAAGAATTTTACTCCGTTATCTGGTAAAAGTTGCAACTCCACATCAGAAAAAGAAACGGGTTTACCCCCAGATATTTCGGTTAAAGCTGGTGCAGAAAGATTCTCTAACCGCTTTCTCACTAATTGTGCGTGAAAAGCTTGGTTAAGATCAGTTTCAGTTAGTTTGACCTTAGCGATCGCCTGAGTTGGTTGTTTCAGAGAAATTTTCCCTTGCATTACTGAGCTAAAGTCGAGGGATACAGCATCAGTCTCAAAGGACATCTCTTCTGTACGAAAGTCACGGCGAATGACTAAACCACGCCCATCCATCTTAAAGCTGTCTATAGTACCTTGTAGAAGCTTACTAGAAGGATTACACCGTACCTTTACCTCTACTGATTCACTAGTGGTAAATAGGTGGCGTATGGTATTACTAGCCACTGTATTGAGAAGATTCTCTCCCCAATCACCGCCCTGATTGTTGTTAAAACCAACGAAGCCACCAAACATAAAGCTAAAAATCGAGTTAGATTTCTCTCCCTTTGTAACAAAATATTAAGAATCTTGCAATTCCTGACTCCGATCACTGACAGATAAGACCCAAGATTCTATGAGATTATTGACTTGTTCTGGGATTTCATCGTGGGGACAATGACCAGCCTGTAGATAGTACTCTACCAAATTAGGGTAATATTGGAGAAATTTTTTACCTCTTTCCCTAGCATTTATCCAAGGATCCCCCTCTCCCCATAACATCAGTAAAGGACATTGCATCTGCTGTAGTAACACATCAATTTTTTCTCCTTGAGGGCTTTTAAACACAGAAGCAAATACTTGGGGTGCGCCTGGATCGCAGGATGGGAGATAAATCTCTTCTACTAGGCGATCAGTTACAGCATTGTGGTCGAGATAAACTTGTTTTAGGGTTTTACGAATGATACTTTTGCGACGCACATACTGAAATAGTAAATAACTAGCCCAAGGCTGCAACAGTACAGAACGAGTTATATTACCGATAAGTTTTTGTAAAGAGTTTTTTTGAGCTTGTGGCTGACTATCACTAAAAGGTCCAGCACTGTTAAGTAAAATTAAGCCTACCGCAGATTCGGGTTTTTGTGCTGCTACGCACAAAGAAGCATAACCCCCAAGGGAATTACCAGCTAAGACTACTGGTTGACCAACAACTTCGGTAATAAAGTCATGAAGTTGATCTCGCCAGAGGCTACCACTATATTGTAAATTGGGTTTTTGCGATCGCCCGAAGCCAAGTAAGTCGATCGCCCATACTTGAAATTGTTGCTGAAGTTGGGCAATATTTTTACGCCAGTGATCTGTAGATGCACCAAAGCCATGAATTAATAACAATGGTGGTTTAGTGGATTGGTCTTCTCCAGCTTTAACATAATAGATGGAGTGTCCTTGCCATTGCCAATAGCTACCAGAAATTGAAGTTGCAGAAGTTACTTGCATCAGTTGTAATAAAGATTAAAGGATATTAACTTTTTTTACTGTACAGTTTACATAAAACCACAGTATCCTGGCAGTTAGGACAAATATCAAAACCAGCAATCGTATTTCTAGATTTTAATTATAGGGAGAATAACTGTGTCTGTTGGAATTTCTACAATTGAGAAAAGTTCTACATCCACAATTCGTAAACCAGCACCCCGATATCGGGTTTTACTCCATAACGATGATTTCAACTCGATGGAATATGTGGTGCAAACTCTGATGCAGACAGTAGCAGGAATGACTCAACCTCAAGCTGTCAGTATCATGATGGAAGCTCACACTAATGGTATGGCTTTAGTAATTACTTGTATTTTGGAACACGCTGAGTTCTATTGTGAGACTTTATGTAATCATGGTTTAACCAGCACTATTGAACCAGATGAATAAATCCTATCTCACCAAGAGTTTTTAAGATAATGTTTCGAGGGACTAGAGACTGAGGAATAAGCACTGGGAATCATAACAAAACAGAAAATCAATTATTGTTATTAGTAAAACTCCAGTTATTCCTTAAGCGATGAAGGTTAAACAGCAAATATGTGTTAAACAGCAAATATATATTGCAACAGATCAAAAACAAATCAGTTATTTGGAGACTAGGGGCTTTTTTAATCTGTCTCTTATTTCTCTGGTTGCCTTTTGCCATACCAATTTATTTAATCTTTAATAGCGACCCTAATTTAACTACCATCTTGACGATGGGATTGTTATTTATAGTTTTTTTGTTGTTACAAAAATTTTGGGGTCGCTATATTTATCAACAACCAAATATCTTGCAAGAGTATGGTTTAGTCAGAGAGCGTAAGATCTTACTAGAATTGTTTGCGGGTTTGGCGATCGGATATTTTTCTAGTAAATTACTCTATGTTGTACAAGCTATTTTCGGATGGGTAATTATTCAACCTACTTCTAGTAACCCCCTAAAGTTAGTCATTGAAGGATTAATTAGTGCTTTAGGAATTGGTTTAGCAGAAGAGTTGGTTTTTCGGGGTTGGGTATTAACCGAATTACAAAGAGACTATAGTAAGAATACTGCTTTATTAGTAAGTTCGGGAATTTTTGCAGTTGCTCATTTTATTAAACCAATATCAGAGATTATTCGGACTTTTGTTACATTTCCTGCTCTATTTATTTTAGGTTTAACTTTAGTATGGGCAAAAGGTCGCACGCAAAATCGTCTAGGACTTTCTATTGGATTACATTCTGGTTTAGTGTGGAGCTACTATATCCTTAATGTAGGAGAACAAATAGAATATACAGGAAAAGCACCAGATTGGGTGACAGGAATAGACGGAAACCCTATTGCAGGAATTTTGGGGGTAATATTTTTAGGGATATTAGCAATCTTGATGAGGAATAGCTTTCTTGAGACTCCCTTGCATAAATGACAAGGGATTCCAGTTCTTGAGTCTATCGCAAACGGACGGGGCGTTTAAAGTGCGGAAGTAAATTCCGCACGCAGCCCCTTGTTAAAACCACGTTTGCTTAAACCCTTACCTGGTTAAGGGGTGTCCCATTCGCCCCACTCTCTTGAACGGACATATCCATTACAGACAAATCTTTCTCAAGCACAATTCTCGCATTTTAAGCCCAACCATTTGCCGATATTTTGGCTTGCTCCCCAATCAGCATGATGTTTAGCATTGCACCTCTTACACCTATAACTATGCTTGTTTCTATTATTGATAGAACCGCATTTACAGCAACTTTTGCGCTTTGTATGGTGCTGGCACTTTCTCTACTGGTATTCCAGCTATTTGTGCTTTATATAAAATGAAATTTTCAAGCTGAAAGTAACACCAAAAATCTCGGTTAAAAGCAGCATCCGACTTGTTTTTCTGCCTCTGCTTAGAAGTTTTTCTCATATTAGATAAGTCTTCCAAACGAATTCCGCAACCATAATCTACAGCTAATTGAACTAGCTGTTTGCTGATGATGTGGTTGATATGAGTTATAGTCCGACGCTCTTTAGACTCTAATCTTTTTAAAGTTTTTAGTTTTTTAGCTTTTTGTAATGACTTTCTTTGTTTTTGATACTTTCGTCTGATAGAAGCGAATATTACCAAAAGTCCAGAACTTAGCCATTCCATCCGGTAAACTGGCAACACACAAATGATTTTGCCCTCTGTCTGCACCAATCCATTGATTAACTCTTTTAGCATCGGGAACATCCATCGACACTGAAAGCAAGCAGTCCCAAATTCCTTTCTTAGACTTCCATAACTTCAAAGAACCTTGCTTCGCTTCAGAGCTAATTATTTTGTCTAAGACGACTTGGTGACTGGCTTGATGTATTGCTAGAGGAATCCTTTTCTTTCTCCCTCGATAAATGCTAAAGCCTATAGAATAAGTTTCTCCAGTTTTAACAATCTTCCATCCCTGATTATTTACTTCTAATGGCAATCTTTTAAAGTGTTTTACTTTTGTTGCAGCTAAGGTATTTCGGATTGTTTGATTAATCCACATTGAGCCTATTTCGATATGCCTAAAGTCTTTGGATGTATATTTACTCCTTTCTTTTTTTGGCATCTCTAATAAGCTGTTAGCTACTTCAGTATTCAAGCCCGTTACTCGTTCAAACTCAATAGCAAAGCAGCTGATTTAGCTTTAGGAATGGAAGTTTTAAAGTGAAAGAAGTTGTTACCATAAAAATATCCTACAGCATCTCGCAGGATAAATCAATCCAAAAAGATACAGGGGAATAAATTACCGATCTTGTTTTCATCCAGGGGATAAATCCACCAGGCTCTCAACTGTTAGAATTTTGGTAGGATGGGTTAGTACGTCAAAAACCTTAATTGACCTAATTGGTAGCAAGTCACAAAAATCTAAAGCATATATAGTTTATTGTCTTAAGGGATGCAAGTAAATATACAATTATGAGAAAGAGGCTTGATCGGCTATGTCCTGCTTTAGATGAATGACCTACACAACCCAAGAATTAATAGAAATACTCGATCGCGAATTAAAAGCCAACTGGAAGGGTCAACGCGTTGTCTTGTCATCAGAAGAAAGAATTAACGATCCTGTTGTATCCAAATTACTGGATATGGAGAAGGTAAGTAAAGTTTTTGCTTATCAAGATTTTCGCCGTCAAATTCACCAATATCAAAAACAGCATCAAGTCTCTGGTATTATTTGGCGTGAGTGTAGTTTTCAGAACCAAGTCATTTGTTATCCAGAAGTTTATAACCAGCTAATACCTATAGATGGAGATAAAGAAACTTTAGTCCAAGCAAAAAACTCCGTCATTGATTTTTGGCGGGAAACTACAGCAACCATGAAATATTGGTTAGTTAATGCACCAGGAACAGGGAAAAAGAAAAATAACGATAATACTAGCTATCATCAGCAAATTAGCCCAGAATATGTTGATAAACTGATTAATCAAACAGAATGGGCAGAAATTGACGCAGCTTGTACCGAAATTTATCTGGGTTTATGTTGGGGAAATCCCTTAGAATACCGTTATCAATGGGCAAAACCGAAATCAGGTTGCGATCGCATTATTGCTTCTAATACTGAACCAAGTTCGATCAAAATATAGTACAGTATTGTCGATAAGAAAATTTCCCGCTAAATGGCGCGATGGGCGATTAGTTTGAGTTTACTTAATGATTAAAAACTTAAATCTAAATTTGCCAAACTTTTCCCAATTTACTAGGAGAAATATTATGGCTCAACAAGAAGCAGTGGGAGTAATTGAAACTTTAGGATTTCCCGCCGTCTTGGCTGCTGCTGATGCGATGGTCAAAGGTGGTAGAGTCACTATAGTTCATTTTGATAAAGCAGAAAGAGGCAACTTTATCGTAGTGATTCGTGGTGGTATATCTGAAGTGCAACCCGCTATGGAAGCTGGTAAAATGGCAGCAGAAAACACCTTTGGTGGTAAAGTGATGACCCACTATACTGTACCAAATCCCCCTGATAATGTAGTAGCAGTCTTACCCCTTGAATATACAGAAAAAGTCCAGCAGTTTCGTTGACATCCCTATATTCAAAAGCGGTAAGAAAAGCTAAAATTAAGGGTCATAAACTGTAATCTTAAGCTTAGTCTTAAATTTATTTAACTTTAAACTGTCTGCAAAAACTGGCGTTGGACATCGTGTCAGTATAAAATGCTTGAATCGGCGACTAGCATTGCTAGCGATTAAATTCTATGCCGTGGGAGAAACCACCTCTTACCTCTTGCGGAAGAGTGTGGAGTATGTCACTAATTTATAATTGAGCTAAAGGAGATATTCTATGCCAGCGCAACCTGCGGTTGGATCTATTGAAACAAAAGGCTTTCCAGGCATACTCGCAGCAGCAGATGCAATGGTAAAAGCAGGGCGAGTTACCCTTGTTGGTT
>JAAUYH010141211.1_pt1 | contig 17609 bp, 17 predicted proteins | sample 7278061 | NCBI WGS metagenome assembly JAAUYH01 (sample SAMN14350203, study PRJNA611818) | marine sediment metagenome | isolation source: surface marine sediment (0.6m) | place: French Polynesia: Moorea | collected 2018-08 | reverse complement strand
CGGTTGATGCGGCAACGCTGACCGCCGCGATCGAAGAGGCTGGAGAAAGCGGCTACACTGTCACAACCGTTGGCGGCGGAACCTTCTCGGCTGCCGTCGTCGACGGTGCCGTCGTGCTGACCGATGCAGCAGGCAACACATCCACTGTCACCGCCACGGATGTGGAGGCATCGAACGGGTTGGTCCACGTGATCGACACCGTTTTGATGCCGCAGTAGGCATTCTCGCGAAAGCTCGGGCAATCGAAAGGCGGGCCTCTTGTGAGGTCCGCCTTTTGCGTTTCTTTCAACCGACATGTAGGATCGAGCGCGTTGAGGAGAGGGACGGGATGATCGCACAGTTTGCGAAAGGCGCTGTGGTCGCTGCGGTGGCCATACTGGTCGGCTGCGCCCAAGGGGATCCGATCAGCAGCAATGCAGAACCCTTCGCTGGCGTCGATGAGAACGAGACTTTGCGTCTGATCGGCACCGAACCTTTCTGGGGGTTTGAGATTGCAGGAACTGCTGCAACCTACACTTCTCCCGACAATCTCGACGGAACCGCAATCTCCGTTTCCCGCTTTGCCGGCAATAACGGCTTGGGATTTTCCGGTGAACTGGACGGGCAATCACTGCAAATCGCAGTCACCCCGGGTGATTGCAGCGATGGAATGAGCGACCGCTCCTATCCGTTCACGGCGACCGTTTCCTTGGGACAATCCACTTTGTTCGGCTGCGGTTACACGGACGAGCAACCCTTTGTCGGAGATGAGGCACCATGAACGCATCCCAGATCGGCGCGAAGCTCGGAGGCGAACAGGCCGTAGGCAAAGGGTGGCGGGCTTTCTTCTGGGCCGCGACCTTTTTCAATTTCGCGATCGGCCTTGCAACAATGCTTTCGCCAGAATCGACCGTGGATGTGCGGATTGTCGGTCTGCTGGTGTTCTGTATGGGGTTGATCTATCTGCTCGTGGCGCGCGACCCGGCTCGCTTCTCTCCGGTCCTTTGGGCTGGTGTTATTGGGAAAATCGGTGCCGTGGCGCTGCTCGGACCGCAGGCCTTCGGGCAGGGCGGCGAACCTCTGGTCGCCAGCGCACTCGTGCTCGACGGCATCTTTGCCCTGGGTTTCCTGTCTTTTCTCCTGACCAGAAGTGACGGACGTTGAGGGCATTCCGCGACGGAGAATAGCGATGGAACAGACGGGTGGATGTCTTTGCGGCGCTGTGCGCTACACACTGGGGACCGACCCATTGATGTGCATCACGTGTCACTGCAAGAACTGTCAGCGCCAAGCTGGGTCGGCCCTTTCGATCATAATCGGAGTTCCCGAAGAAGCGGTAAGCCACACCGGTGAGTTGAAGACTTACAACGATACGGGAGACAGCGGTGCGACGGTTCGACGCCAATTCTGTCCCGAATGCGGATCCCCGGTCTTCACTCTCGTGGATGAGCCGAAAGGCGTTATGTTCGTTAAGGCTGGGACGCTCGACGATACGTCCACTCTTAAGCCTGCGTTCCACTGCTATACCAAGAGCAAGCAGGAGTGGATCGATCTGGGCGAAATCCCAGGTTTCGAGACAGTTCCCGAGGGTCTCTGAAGGCGCCAAGCGAGACGCTTGATTTCCTGTCAATGAGGCGAATGGGTAAGAGCGACATGACCGCTTGGCTGTCGTTCCCGTTCTTGCAAATGACTTGCAAGAAAATGATTAGCAAAAGCAACAGTTTGTAGCGAAGATTGCGCGAAGCCGGGGAATCTCCGGAACACGCGACCAAGGAATCCGTTTGCCAGTTGATGACGTTTTGGCCGTTGGCGCTCGCCCCGATAGGAGCGCGCGGCGGGAAAGTGGATTGACGTGAACACTGACGACGAACGTGACCGCAGCAGGTCCGACCAAGCCTCCCTGCGCTTTGATGACGCACCCGACCGGTTTCGAGCGGGTCACACAAGTGACCAATTCTCGGGTGCTTCGGGCGTGCTGTTTGAACAGGCCATGGCGCAAACGCGCATGGCAATCTGCCTGTGCGATCCGCACCTGGACGACATCCCTATTGTCTTTGCCAACCGGGCATTCCGGAGGCTGACAGGCTACTCGGAAGAAGAGATACTCGGGCGCAACTGCCGCTTTCTGCAAGGCCCGAAGACCGACGCAGAGCCGGTAGCCCGCATTCGAGAAGCGATTGCAAACGAAGACGTAGTGGTGGTTGAACTACTCAACTACCGCAAGAACGGCACCACATTCTGGAATGCGCTCCACCTCGGCCCGATCTACAATGACGAGGGCGATCTGGTGTACTTTTTCGGCAGTCAATGGGACGTTTCCGATGTTCGCGCCGCTCGCGCCGAAGAGCAGCACGCGCGCGAAATGGCGCGCGAACTCTCCCACCGCATGAAAAACATGTTCGCGGTAATCTCCGGCATCGTGAACGTGACGGGTCGCGTACGCGGCATTCAAAGCGAAGCGGCGGAGATCAACTCACGCATCCAGGCATTGGGTCGCGCCTACGAGACTACGCTGGACGATGCTTCCAGCGGGAGCATCGATATCGGCGAGGCTATTTCGGCGGTGCTTCTCCCCTATGATCGCGATGGGGAACGCCTTCAGCTAGAGAGCGATAATGCGCGCATGCCGTTCACGGCAATCTCGATCGTCGGGCTTATCCTTCACGAGCTGGCTGCAAACGCAACCAAGCATGGCGCGTGGTCGATCGATAACGGGAAGGTCGCTGTCGGATGGCGAGTCGTCGACGAGGGAAAGTCGTTGGAAATATCATGGATCGAAGAAGGGGGACCCAAGGTTGACGAACCGGGAATCGAAGCGGGCACCGGAACAGCCATCGTCGATCGCCTTCTGAAGAGCGGGGGAGGGTCGATCGAGCGCCAGTGGAACGCTTCCGGACTTGCGGTCACAATATCGCTTCCCATGCGAACGTCTTAATGACCAAGCCGTGCACAATTCTGTTGCTTGAGGACGAACCGCTAATCCTGATGGACCTCGAGTTCGCGGCGGAGGATCGGGGCTGCGCGGTGCTTTCGACGACTACCTGCGAAGCAGCACTCGATCTTCTCGCCACCTGCAGCCAGGATATCGATGTCGCGGTGCTTGATGTGTCGCTTGGCAAGGGGCGGACATGCTTTCCTGTCGCACAGGAGCTCGAAAGGCTTCGGATCCCCTTTATCCTTCATTCGGGAGATCTTGATCGGCACGATGAAAAGATCCGCGAACTGCGTGCCCAGCTCGTGGCCAAACCCGCCGCCGCGGACCGCGTCATATCGTCGGCGGTGATCGCATCGACCAACTGAGGCCGGGCCCGATTGCGGTCGAGTGTCGACTAGCCTCTGCGGTCGATCCTAATACAATCCGGGGATCTCGTACTGTGCTGCATTCGGGCGCGCTGGTTGCAACACTTCTCGTCCGCCAACACTTTGAGCAGTCCGGCCAGCTCCACCGCTGATCGGGGCCGTGCAGGCGCGTCCAGCAAGGAAATCGAGCGCTGTCGCAATCGATGCCTCGTTAGGGTCGCCGAATGGCGTGAAGATATCGTCGTCCGCACGGCACGTGTTGGGCATCACACTGGCAAGGCCGTTGAAGTAGTCGCCATTACCATCGGCATTCAGTGTCTGGAACGTGACAGCTCGAACCCGCAGATCGCAATCGGCAAGGTCGAAGCCGAACTGACCGACGGGCTTACCGGACGTGTTCGCGCCAATCAGAGCCATACCATTGCCGACATAAGGGATCATCGCATTCGTAACGAGTTCGCTCGCTGATGCCGTGCTTCGGGTCCCGATAACCGCGATCTTGGTCGGCTGGATGGCGTTCACTTCGTTTTCGAACAGCTCAGTCGAATTTTCGGACGACTTTGAGGGTCGGAGCACCGTCTCGCTCCACACCTGTCCCACGCGGCCTAGCCCCATCAGGTCACCCATCGTGTCGGCCACGCTCACCAGGCCGCCGCCATTGTATCGAAGATCGAAGATCAGCTCGGTTACGCCTTCGCGTCCGAATTCCGCGAACGCTTCGCGCAGCTGATTTGCAGCGTCAGAGACGATAAATGTGCGCAGATTGAGATAGCCGACTTTCTTGCCGCCATCGTCCAGGATCAAAGTTCCATAGCGATCGGAAATCGGGTCGAGCGCGAAGTCCGTTTTCGTCACAGTCGTTTCGATCACGTTCCCGCCAAGCTGCGCGAACCGGAGGACGCGAGACACGCCTGGATCGGACGGCCCAAGCGCATTGATGACCGCCTGAGGGCCGCCTGCAGCCATCAGGGAGCTCACGGTTTGAAGACTTGCGCTGCTGGTCCCAATGGCGAGCAATTCCGTCCCGCGGTCCATTCCGGCGGCGAAGCCGTTGGCGTTCTCAAACGCTTCGAGCAGGAAGACGCGATCATTGACCGTGTCGTAGGCGAGCCGGATGCCGAACCCGGCGCTCGATCCGGAATTGATCAGGTCGTTTTCGGCCTGGATCGATGTGGCGAAAGTAAAGCCCTGATCGAAATTCTGGGCGCGAGCTGGCGCCACGCGCGCGTCGAGAAACGATTGGACCTCATTGAAGTTCGCCGGATTGACGGAGTTGTCCAGAAAATCGGGGAACAGGTACCATTCGTCCAATACGGCATCAGCAAACGCAATTTGATCCTGGATTGAGCAACCCGTTGTCGTCGGAGGCGGGGTAGGCGTGGGACCCCCTTGGGTTGGAGGCGGAGCAGGGTTCCCTCCGCCACACGCGACGAGCGCAAATGCAAGGGTGGCGGAAAGCGTGGTGCGACCGATTTTCATGGGGGTGCGACTCCGGGACTTCTACTGGATCAGTGCGACAGCCTGAGAGCGAAACATGCATGTTGAAGCACCCCGGGGCAAGATTCCACGGCGAATTTCGCAAGGAATCCGTTGAGCCGCGGCTGATTTAACACGATTTTCGGTGGGTTTTCCTCAGAAACCGGGGCAATTTTGCTGGCACTCTCTCGTTTCTCGTCGGCGAAGGGACTAGCGTTGGCCCACCATGAAGCGACAGAATCATGTCTGATTTGCCCAGCTGGCTGACTTCGCAGCTTCCCGCTGGCGCGCGTCATCCCGGCCTCGCGATTGCGAGTCTGGGCGATGCCCGGTCGTTGGGTCGCGGAGGATTCTCGCTTAGCAGTCCTGCATTCGATTCCGGTGAGGAACTGGATCCTTGCTTCACTGCCAAGGAAGAGGATGCGGTCGCGCCACCGCTTGAATGGACTGCCCCCCCACCAGGCGCACAAGAACTGATCGTGGTGGTCGAAGATGCGACCTCGAGTGGCGACGAGCCGCAATGCCATTGGCTGGTTTGGGGCCTTGCCGGGCAGCGCGGGAAACTGCTTGAGGGAGAGGTTCCTCCTCGCACTGGCAAGAATGCTCACGGCAATTCCGAATGGTTGCTTCCCGACCCGCCCGAAGGCGAAACCCGGCACTACGTCTTTCAGATATTCGCAACCGACCTTCCACTGACCCTGATGCCAGGCGCGAGCCGCGCGGATCTGATCCAATCGCTTGCCGGGAACGTCATGGGATGCGCCATCCTGACCGCTCCTTTCACCGGCACTGCCGATGACGAAGAGGGGTGGGACGATGAAGATTTCGAATAACCTGCCATAACTACAAGGGAGAATATCATGGCTGGCAAAACCAACGCACTGCAAAAACCGGTGCAGCTTTCAAGCGAACTTGAAGCGGTGATCGGCAAAGGACCGATGACTCGCGCACAGGTAACCTCGAAGGTCTGGGACCACATCAAGAAGCACGGTCTTCAGGACAGCAAGGACAAGCGTCAGATCAATCCTGATACTGCCCTTGGCAAAGTCATCGGCAACGATCAGATTTCGATGTTCAAGATGACGGCAGCGGTCTCGAAGCACCTCAGCTGATCTGATCGAACTAGCCTTCGATCGGTCGGCGGCGTCGGATGCGATTCATTCCACGCCGTCGGCCGATCGGCTTTCCCTTTCAGGACGGGCTATTACCTCCCGTTTGGTCATCGGGTCTATTGTCCGATGAACGAGATCAACGGCGATTGCGCCATCCTTCGTGCGGCTACGGGACGGCGCATACAGATTCGCTCGGGCAAATCGACTTGCCAAGGCCAGCCGCTGTAACAATTTCCAATAGCTTCGGTCGGATCCGACATCAGCTTGGTGTATCGGCTCCCGGATGCCATCCGGGCGGCGCCAGTGTGAAGCCGCTGAACTCAAAACCTGGAACCACCACGCAGGAAACCAAGGTGTAGCCCGCACTTCTGGCGCTCGTCATCGCCGGCTCAGCTGCCTGCCACGCGCCGGATGGAACCGAGCCCTGCCACATGTGACCAGCACCGATGTTGCTGCCCAGTGTCGTCCTCTGGACCGGTCCGAGGTCGTTTTCGGAAACCAGCAAATCGAGCGGATCTCCTCCCTGCCAGAACCACAACTCCGTCGCATCGACCCTGTGCCAGTGCGAACGTTGATCTGCCGTAAGCAGGAACAGGATCGCCGTTCCATTCGCGCGGCCGGTGTCACCCGGATCGCCGCGCCATGTTTCGCGATACCAACCGCCTTCGGGATGCGGTGCGAGTTCCATTTGTTCGATCAGCGCCCGCGCGCTATCGGTCGGTTCCATAAGCAAGCCTCATTCCCGCAGCCCTAGTCGGAGTGCACCAATCCATGCAACGTTTCGCAATATCGATCACCGCGATCGCCGTGTGCCTATCCAACCCGCTCGTTGCACAGAGCATAGCGGAAGATGTCGCTCCGGAAATCGCACCCGATCCCGCGGTGGAAACGGCGAATGCAGCGCTCGAAGCGGCACCGGTGTTCGACGGGCATAATGACGTCCCAATCCAGCTACGAGCCAGGTTCGACAACCAAATCAACGATTTCGATTTTGCCGACACGACTGACACCGGGTCGACGCATCCGGAAGGTCGCGCCATGCACTCGGATCTCGCACGCCTCGCAGCTGGCAAGGTCGGTGCCCAATATTGGTCGGTCTACGTGCCGGTCAGCTTGACCGAACCCGAGGCGGTACAAATGACGATGGAACAGATCGACGTGATGAAGCGGCTGATCGATCGTTATCCCGACAGTCTGCGATATGTCGAGACAGCCGATCAGACGGAACGCGCGATGGCGGATGGCCTCATCGCTTCGCTGCTGGGAATGGAAGGGGGTCATTCGATCGGTTCGAGCCTGGCGGTATTGCGGCAAATGTATGCGCTCGGCGCCCGCTATATGACCATCACACACTCGCGCAACACGCCTTGGGCCGACAGCGCGACTGACGATCCCGAACACGGCGGACTTTCCGAATTCGGGAGGGATGTAATCCGCGAAATGAACCGGATCGGAATGCTCGTGGACCTCAGCCACGTTAGCGAAGATGCGATGATGGATGCGCTCGACGTCGCCAAGGCTCCGGTGATCTTCAGCCATTCGGGCGCGCGTGCAGTGAACGGCCATGCGCGCAATGTGCCCGACAGTGTGCTCAAGCGGCTGCCCTATAACGGCGGGATCGTGATGGTGGTGGCGTTACCGGGCTTCCTGAATGACGAACGCCGCCAATGGTATGCCGCCCGGCAAGCCGAAGAAGCCAAGCTAAAGTCGCTTTTTCAGGGTCAACCAACCGTGGTGAAGACGGCAATGGATGAATGGGATGCAGCCAATCCCGAACCCCAAACGATGGTTAGCCATATGGCGGACCATATCGATCACATTCGCGAGATTGCCGGTGTCGAATCGATCGGTATCGGAGCCGATTTCGACGGGATGCCGACGGGACCGGTAGGGTTCGAGGATTCCAGCGGTTATCCTGCCCTGTTCGAAGAACTCGCTAGGCGCGGATACTCGCAGGTCGAGCTTGAATTGATTGCGAGCCGCAATGCGCTGCGGGTTCTGCGTCAGGCCGAGCGATATGCAGCGAGCGTTTCGGATCAGCCCCCAATTGAGACGCTTTTCGAAAGGGCTGGAGCTGAATGATCAGCCGTAGAGCGCGGGCACGATCCACACGAGGCTCATGGCGATAACCGCGAGGAACAATCCTACGCCGAGAACCCAACGCAATCCGGTGTTGGTCACCGCTGCGCGTGCGTCGTCGTCTTCGATGTGAATGGCTTCGTCTTGGTCCATAGTTCAATCTCCGCACTTTCCCCTAGTGAACTTTAACGAAGAGCAAACCTATACGTTCCGAGCCCTGTCGCAAACTTGCGCCGACTTCGGCGCCAACTTCAGTCGCGCAGGAGATCGTTGATACCGGTCTTTGAACGCGTCTGGGCATCGACAGTCTTCACAATGACGGCGCAATAGAGCGATGGTCCGGACGTTCCATCAGGCAATGCCTTGCCCGGAAGAGTCCCGGGCACGACAACCGCATAGGGAGGCACTTCGCCCATATGCACTTCGCCACTGGCGCGATCGACGATCTTGGTCGAAGCGCCAAGATACACGCCCATCGACAGCACTGCACCTTCTCCAACGCGAACGCCTTCGGCGACCTCGCTGCGCGCGCCGATGAATGCACCATCGCCGATAATCACCGGTTCAGCCTGCAAGGGTTCCAGCACGCCTCCAATCCCTGCTCCACCGGATATGTGTACATTCTTCCCAATCTGCGCGCACGATCCCACCGTTGCCCAGGTATCGATCATTGTCCCTTCATCGACATAGGCACCGATATTCACAAAGCTCGGCATCAGCACCGCACCCTTGCCGATGAAGCTACCGCGTCGAACCACGGCACCCGGTACAACCCGAAAGCCCGCTTCGCTGAAGCGATTGTCGCCCCAACCGGCAAACTTAGTCGGCACCTTGTCGAACGCCGCTTCCCCGGCGGAGGCGCCCTCCATCACGCGATTGTCATTGAGCCGGAACGACAAAAGCACTGCCTTCTTAAGCCACTGATTGACACGCCAGCCACCGTCGCCATCCGGCTCGGCGACCCGAGCCTTGCCATTGTCGAGCAATGCTAGGGCATCGCTTACTGCATGGCGAACTCCACTACCCGGAGTGATCTCGCTTCTTTTCTCCCAAGCGGCTTCGATCTCTTCGATCAGGGTGTCGGTCATACATACTCCGGAGGCGGGGCTAAAACGGTATACGAGCAAAGAGGATTGCCGCGTGGGTGCGCTCGCGCTGCTAGCGGGGAGACAATGGCACGGCAAGGCTTCGCAAGCGCATTAGCAATCTTGAGCGCGACATTGGTGCAATCCCTTGTCATCGTGCCAACCATATGCCTATGAAATGTCGCCAAGGGGTTTGATAAGGATGGAGTGCATGCCGACAACCCCCGGATCCTCGTTGAAAGAGAGGACTTTCGTCGCAGTCGATCCCCTCGCACCGATCTCCTGGAAAGTCGTCGCCGCTACCGTCGCCTGCGCAGCCTTGACTGCTTGCGGAGGTGGGGGAGGCGGAGTCAATCCTGGTCCGATCGCTGCGCCCCCACCACCACCGCCACCTCCTCCGCCACCACCTCCTCCGCCGCCAACGAATTTCGACACGCCGGAGTTTCGCCGTTCGGACGGTCCCGAATTTCACGGTGCCGATGCAGCCTGGCAGGAGAATTTCACCGGCGATGGAGAGATCATCGCTGTTGTCGACACCGGAATTGACAGCGACAGTCCCGAATTCGCTGGCCGCGTCCATCCCAATTCGGCAGACGTCGCGGGCAATCGCGGGATCGATCCAGAAGACGATCACGGGACAAACGTGTCGCTCGTCGCCGCGGCCGCTCGAAACAATGACGGCGTGCTCGGAATCGCCTTCGACGCGCAAATCCTGGCCGCAAGGGCGGATCAGCCCGGTTCCTGCGGCACCGACACGCCTCAGGATGCGACCCTGGGCTGTGTGTTCGCCGATTCCGATATCGCGGCCGGAGTCGATTTGGCGATTGCGAATGGGGCCACAGTGGTGAATCTCAGCCTCGGTGGAGGAGCTGCCTCGCAGGTCTTGCTCAGCGCCATAGGTAGGGCTGCCAATGCCGGCATCGTCGTCGTGGTTGCTGCAGGCAATGGTGGAGATGGATCCGAGCCTGGGATCGATCCCGATCAGCCCGATCCATTCGCTTCGAGCATTCTGCAAGCCGGGAACGGCAACGTCATCATCGTCGGATCGGTCGATGCCAATAGCGAGATATCCGGTTTCAGCAATCGTGCCGGGAATTTTGCCGGATCCTATATCACCGCTCGGGGAGAACGGATCTGCTGCGTCTATGACAATGGCGAAGTCTTCGTCGAGACGATCGGTGGCGACCAATTCGTAACGCTGTTCTCCGGCACCAGTTTTGCCGCCCCGCAAGTTGCCGGAGCGGTTGCTATCCTAGCGCAGGCATTTCCGAATCTGACAGCAACCGAGATTGTCGAGATCCTGCTCGATACGGCGCGGGACGTTGGTGCCAGCGGCGATGACTCGGTGTTCGGAACCGGCATTCTCGATATTGCCGCGGCCATCTCTCCCCAAGGCACGACGACGGTCGCAGGAACCGGCAACGTGCTTGCGCTGGCCGACGATTTCGCTGTCGGCTCGGCGGCAATGGGAGACGCTCTGAGTCGCGCGCAACTGAGCACAATCGTGCTGGATCGCTACGACCGCGCATACAATGTCCAGCTTGGCGACAATGTCCGGAACGCTGCGCAAATGCAACGGCTGCGCAATGCCCTTGAGCGCGGTGGGATCCATCGATCCGCAGTAAGCGACGGGGTCGCCGCCGCTGTTACGATTGGCAAAGGTCAGAGGGCAGGCGGCCTGAACTGGACGAACAACCTGCAACTCACGCCCTCGGAAGCGGATGGCGCTCGCGTCCTGGCGGCTCGTGTCGCCGCGCAAGTGGCGCCCGGTCTGCAGCTGGGCTTTGCCATTTCGCAAGGAGCCAGGGGATTGGTCGCGCAGCTGCAAGGCGCAGATCGTCCGGCCTTTTCGATAGCTCCCATGGCGGGCAGCGATGCTGGTTTCCTGGACAGCAGCGACATTGCATTCGCAGCCCGACAAACCGTTGGACGTTGGGGGCTAACCTTTTCGGCCGAACGAGGTCGGGCATGGCTCGGGGAAAGACGACAGGCCCGCGATGTTCCATTCGGACTGCAGGAACGGCGTCCTACTTCCAGTATCAGCCTTGCCGCCGATCGTGAATCCGGCGGACTCGAAGCTGTTTTCACCGCGACATGGCTGGCTGAGCGGGGCACCCTGCTCGGTGCGCACTTCAACCCAGCGCTCGGATTTCGGGGCGCGGACACCGTGTTTCTCGATGCGCAGGCGGCACACAGAATCGATCGCAATTGGCGTCTTGGGCTCGCTGTTCGAGGAGGCATTACGCGGGCGCGCGGCGGTTCGGAGATTGGTGTCAGTTCCCAGTTGCTCAGTGAGGCGTGGTCGCTCGATCTTTCCCGGCACAGCAGTTTCGTCAGAGGCGACAGCATCGGATTGCGGCTTAGCCAGCCTCTGCGCATCAGTGGCGGCTCGCTCGCATTCGAATTGCCGGTTGCCTACGATTACGCGACCGAGAGCCCGGTTTTCGGCCGTCAGACCCTTTCCCTGTCGCCGGAGGGGCGCGAAATCATGGGCGAACTCGCTTGGGGATCGCCGCTGTCGTTCGGCTACGCCAATGCGAGCGTGTTCTATCGCCATCAGCCGGGACACTTCGCCAATGCCCCCACCGATATGGGCGTACTGGTCGGTTTCAACGCTTCGTTCTGATTATTCGGGCATCCCGGCATCGCGCGCGAACATATAGGCGCGCGCAACCAACGGTTGCACCCGGTCGCTCATAGCCTTGGCATGCGCGGAGGAGGCAGTGCCGTCGATCACGCGCTTCTTGATGCCCTGCATGATGCCCGCGAGCCGGAACAGGTTGTAGGCGAAGTACCAGTCCATTGGTGGGACCGGATAGCCGGTACGAGCGACGTAGCGTTCAACCGCTTCGTCCTGCGTCGGGATTCCCAGCTCTTCGAGGTTGAGCCCCAGCAGGCCGGCACGACCATCGGCAGGATTATGCCAGTTGAGCATCAAGTAGCTGAAGTCGGCAATGGGATCGCCGAGGGTAGAAAGCTCCCAGTCGAGCACGGCGATGATGCGGTTCTCGGTCTTGTGGAAGATCACGTTGTCGAGCCGGTAGTCGCCGTGCACGACGCTGCTTTCGTGTTGCGGCGGAATCGTCTCAGGAAGCCACTCGATCAGCCGCTCCATTTGCGGCATGTGCTCGGTTTCCGAAAGTTTGTACTGCTTTGACCAGCGCGCGATCTGGCGCGCACAGTAATCGGTCGGCTTGCCGTAATCGCCAAGGCCGATTTCGTCCGGCTGGTTAAGGTGCATGTCGGCGATGGTGTCTATCAACGCATGGTAGATTTCGCGCCGCTGGTCTGGCTCCATGCCTGGCAGCGCTCCGTTCCATAGCGAGCGGCCGTCGGCCATGCTCATCACGAAGAATTTGGATCCGATGACGTCGGGATCCTCGCACAGGCCATAGGTGCGCGGCACCGGAAAACCGGTCGGATACAGCCCGGTCATGGCCTTGTATTCGCGGTCGACCGCGTGTGCGCTGGGGAGCAGCTTGCCGAATGGCTGGCGGCGCAACACGTAGTTCGTGCCCGGCGTTTCGATCTTATAGGTGGGGTTGGATTGGCCGCCCTTGAACTTGGTGTAGCTTATCGGCCCGGCGAAGCTGTCTACGTTGGCCTCGAACCATGCGGTCAGGCTTTCGAGGTCGAGCTTGTCGGCGTCGGGCACTTCGACAGTGCCGACCATCTCCTTGTCGAAATCGATGTCGGGCATGCCCGTTTCAGGATTTGTTTCAGCCATCAGTCAAACACCACCACGCTGCGTGCCGAATGTCCCTCGCGCATCTTGTCAAAGCCTGCATTTACGTCCTCTAGCCCAATCCGTTCGGCGATGATTGTGTCGAGATCGAGCAACCCGCGCATGTAGAAATCGACGAGGCGCGGAAGGTCGACCGGGAAGTGATTGCCACCCATGATTGCGCCCATCAGCTTCTTCCCGCTGAGCAGGTCCATGGCCGAAAGACCCACCTTGCAGTCGAGCGGCATCATCCCGAGGATCACGGCCGTGCCGCCACGGCGAAGCGAAGCAACGGCGAGATCCGCCGCTTCTTGCCGTCCGACTGCTTCGATCCCGTAATCGACGCCGCCCTCGGAGATTGCCAGTATCTGCGCGGCGGCGTCGCCGGCGAGCGCATCGACTGTGTGCGTCGCACCGAGCGTTTCGGCGAGGGCGCGCTTTTCCGGAAGCGGATCGGCGGCGATGACCTTGCCCGCGCCGGCGATCTTCGCCGCGTTCACCACTGCGAGACCGACCCCGCCGCATCCGACCACCAGGACAGTTTCGCCCGGCGTGACCTTGCAGGCATTGAAGATCGTGCCCGCCCCGGTCGTGACTGCGCAACCGATCACGGCGGCGCGATCGAGCGGCATGTCCTTGTCGATCGCAACGCAGGCATTCTCGTGGATCAGCATCTGCTCGCTCAAAGAGGAGAGATTGAGCATCTGGTTGACCGGCGAACCGTCGGCGCGGGTCATGCGCGGGTCGTCATCCTTCTCGCGCCGGGTCGCCGCGCCGAGGCACAGCGACATTCGCCCGGTCACGCAGAATTCGCATTGGCCGCAGAACGCCGAAAGGCAGGACACAACATGGTCACCCGGCTTGACCGATCGCACCTCGCTGCCAACGGCACGCACCACGCCGGCGGCTTCGTGGCCGGGAACGGCAGGAAGTGGATGCGGGTACGCTCCGTCTATGAAGTGCAGATCCGAATGGCAGAGGCCGCAGGCCTTCGTGTCGATCAGGACCTCGTGCGGTGCCGGATCGGAGTATTCGACATCTCCGATCACAAGCCCTTCGCCCGGAGTCTCCAGGATTGCTGCTTTCGCCATGTCTGTACTCTCCCCCCGAGCGGTCCTAGCGCGCTACGCCCATATCGCCCGAGCTGAACGAGCCCGGATCGTTGGCAGCACCGCCTCCGCCGCCGCGCAAGGCATTGGCTGTCGGACCTTCGTTGGGAACATGCTTGCCGAATTCCATGCGCGCAATCGAGCGGGCATGCACTTCGTCAGGACCATCGGCGAGACGCAAAGTGCGCTGGTGAGCGTAAGCTTGGGCGAGGCCGTAGTCTTCGGAAACGCCGCCGCCGCCATGCGCCTGAATCGCATCGTCGATGATCTTCAGGGCCATGTTCGGCGCCTGGACCTTGATCATCGCAATTTCCTGCTTGGCCGACTTGTTGCCGACCTTATCCATCATGTCGGCGGCCTTGAGGCAAAGCAGTCGGGTCATATCGATGTCGATGCGAGCGCGGGCTACGCGTTCTTCCCAGACCGAATGCTTGTAGATCGGCTTGCCGAACGCTTCGCGCTCCTGCAGCCGCCGGCACATCTTGGCGAGCGCTTCTTCTGCAACGCCGATCGTGCGCATGCAGTGGTGGATACGGCCCGGGCCGAGGCGCCCCTGCGCGATCTCGAAGCCGCGACCTTCGCCAAGAAGCATGTTCGAGGCAGGCACGCGCACGTCCTTCATCTCGACTTCCATGTGGCCGTGCGGCGCATCGTCATAGCCGAACACCGGCAGGTGACGGATCACGTTCACGCCGGACGTATCAATCGGCATCAGAACCATCGATTGCTGCGCGTGGCGCTTGGCCTCAAAATCGGTCTTGCCCATCACGATCGCCACCTTGCAGCGCGGATCGCCGAGTCCCGAAGACCACCATTTACGCCCGTTGATGACGTATTCGTCGCCGTCGCGCTCGATCCGGGTTTCGATGTTCGTGGCATCGGACGACGCGGTGAAGGGTTCGGTCATCAGGAAGGCCGAGCGGATCTCGCCGTTCATCAACGGGTTGAGCCATTCCTCCTTCTGCTCACGCGTGCCGTAGCGGTGGAACACCTCCATGTTGCCGGTGTCGGGCGCCGAGCAATTGAACACTTCGCTGGCCCAGCCGATGCGGCCCATTTCCTCGGCGCAAAGTGCATATTCTAGGTTGGTGAGACCGGGGCCGTCGAACTCGAACGTGTCGTCGACATGATGGTGGCTGTCATTGCGCGGTGGCATGAACAGGTTCCAGATGCCGGCTTCCTTGGCGAGCTTCTTTTTGTCTTCGATGATCTGGATGACTTTCCAGCGGTCGCCCTCGGCATCCTGTGCCTTGTAAACATCCATGTTGGGGCGCACGTGCTGTTCGATAAAGTCGCGCACGCGATCGCGCCAATAGGCCTGGCGTTCTGTCGGTTCAAAATCCATGGGGGCGTTCCTCTCTCAAGTCCTGAATTGCAATCGAATCTGTTGCGCGCGACCGTGGCAGAGCGGCGAGTTCGCGCCAAGCTCTCATTTCTGCGTCTAGCCCATCCCCGGGGCATGCGATTCTGCGGCCAGGGCCGCAGCGCGCGCGGCGATGCGGGCCTCGTGCTCTTCGCGGCTGATCGGGAACCGACCCAGCCAATAGGCCGCGATCAAACCCAGCACGACGGTGGCAACGCCGAACGCGACGATCATGGTAGAAAGCACGCTCGATGCGACCGTCGATGGATCGGCCCCTTGTTCAAGCTGTGAAAACGCGACGATCTGGCCGGTCAATGCGGCACCGAATCCCGTGGCGCATTTCTGGACCAGCCAGTTGCCCGAATAGAACGACGCTTCCGCACGCCTGCCGGTGCGTTCCTCGAAAGCCTCGACGATCTCGGCGATCATTGACGAAGCCGAGATCATGATCACGACACCGAACATGTTCGCGAAAATAGTGAAGGCGTAAAACAGGAAGGTCGAAGAAAGCGTCGCGATGGGAGGCCAAAGCCCGGCAAGAAACAGCGCATAGGGCAGGAGGCCGATAACTATCGCGACAATGGCCGCAATCGCCGCGCTTTTCGGTTTGCCAAATCGCTGGTGCATGGGGCCGACGATTAGGAACATGCCGACAACCGAAATCGCGAGAATGAAGGGATAAGCCGTGAGCCCGTTGAGCCAGGCGGGCGCCCAATCGAAACTGACCCGGTCGAGCTGCCAGACATAGATATTGAGATAATTGGAGATGGAAAATGTCATCCCCTGGCTGACGTAGGCCGCCAATCCGCCCGCCGCGAAGATCAGGAATGCTTTCTCGCTGAACGCTTCCTTGATCTCGGAAAACGCGTCTTTCAGACTGAACGGTGGTGGTTTGGTTTCCGGCAGTTCGGCCACGATATGATGCTGGCCGATTGCGGAGCCCAACACGGCGACGGCCATCAACACAGCGCCAAAGATCCCGTATCCTGGGTAACCTTCCTGCTGGAGCAAGCCGTTCTCGCCTGGCATGAAGACCGTGTAAGCAAGTACCATCATCAGGATACCGCCCATCCAACCAGACAAGTACCTGTACCTGAACAACGTTGTGCGCTCGTTGTAGTCGGAGGTGATCTCCGGAACGAGGCTGACCGAAGGCACTTCGCAGGCCGAAAGCAGAACCCGCACACCGACCATGATTCCCAGCAGTCCGAGAGGGCTGGGCGCAACGCCTCCGGGCGGCGACCACAGCAGCACCCATACGAACGCTAACGGGATAGGTGCGGCATAGAGCCAGGGCAGTCGCCTTCCCCACCGCGTGTAGGTTCGGTCTGAGAGATAGCCGATGATGGGATCGACGAAGGCGTCGATCAGCAAGGCGGCAAGCAAGATCAGCCCGACCAGGCCGGCATCCATTCCCAGCACTTGGCTGTAGTAGAACAGCAGGAAGAACAGGAAGCCGCCGTCCTTCACGCCAAAGGCAACCGCTCCAAATCCATGAATCAGCTTGAGCCTTAGCGGGAGCTTGCCTTCGATGCGGCTCATTCGGCGCGCACTCGCATAGCCGCTGGGATGGCGAATCCGGTCACAAAAGCTCTCCTAAACTCCGGACGCAAACGTAAAGGCGAAGCGGCATCCGTCAACGGAAACCGTCTGACGCTACGGCATGGCGACTCCAGCGCTTTTGCGCATTTCTGCGCTTGCCTGCACCCTGCCATTTCCCATAACGTGAACGTCAAGTGGGAGCTTATCGAGAGGAGACTCGGCAATATGTCCGACCTTGAAACATTCCGTAGTGACACGCGCGCCTGGCTTGAAGCGAACTGCCCGCCGGAGATGCGCGAGCCAGTCCGTGACGAGGACGACGTCTATTGGGGGGGACGCAACGCGACCTTCAAGAGTGATGCGCAGAAGGCCTGGTTCGAAGCCTGCCTCGCCAAGGGCTACACCGTGCCCGCCTGGCCCAAGGATTACGGGGGTGCTGGCCTGAACCCTGCAGAAGCCAAGGTGTTGCGCCAGGAAATGAGCCGCATCGGCGCGCGTCCTCCGCTCAGCTCGTTCGGAATCTGGATGCTCGGCCCGGCGCTGCTGCACTTCGGCACCGAAGAGCAAAAGAAGCATTTTCTCGGCCAGATTGCGCGCGGAGAAATTCGCTGGTGCCAGGGCTATTCGGAACCGGGATCGGGCAGCGACCTCGTCAGCTTGCAGACCTTTGGTGAAGACAAGGGCGATCACTGGGTCGTGAACGGGCAGAAGGTCTGGACCTCCTACGCCGATCAATGCGACTGGATCTTCTGCCTTGTCCGCACAGACAAGACGAACAAGTATCAGGGCATCACGTTCATGCTGTTCGACATGGAGAGCGAGGGTGCCTCCACCAAGCCG
>JAAUYH010012287.1_pt1 | contig 17611 bp, 10 predicted proteins | sample 7278061 | NCBI WGS metagenome assembly JAAUYH01 (sample SAMN14350203, study PRJNA611818) | marine sediment metagenome | isolation source: surface marine sediment (0.6m) | place: French Polynesia: Moorea | collected 2018-08 | reverse complement strand
TACCTACAGAAAGAGAATAATTCCAGCATCTTTCACACTTCTTACCATCGGCTTTAACCACAGCAATATTAGCAATATCTGATTCGCTTTTATATTCCACATCAGGAAGAGAATCGACTAATTCTACTTGAGAAGCGAGGAAGAAATAACGCAACTCGTCTACGTTTGTCTCGCTAAGAGTATCTGAAGCATTGTAGGATGCCAGTTTAGCTTTTAACTCTTCATCGGCAACTTGCAACAATACCTTAGCATCGAGAGAAGAACCGATCGCCTTATCTTTTCTGGCTGATTCCATTACTTTGTTGACTTCATCCCGCAGGTTACTGACAGTTTGCCAAAATTCCACCATATCGGGTTGTTGCCACTCGTCTTTGATTTCTACCCAACCAGCTTGAAATACAGATTTATAACCAGTATCGTAGGGTAAAGCTTGCCAGATATCCTCTGCCATGTGACACAAGACAGGAGCGATCGCTTTGGCTAAATTTTCTACAGCTACAGCTAAGACTGTCTGACAGCTACGACGACGGAAAGAGTTGAGACTGCTGATATAGAGTCTGTCTTTGGCAATATCTAAATAGAAATTAGAAAGATCGACGACACAGAAGTTTTGTACTGTTTGGAAGAAACGGAAGAATTGATAACTTTCATAAGCTTCGGTGACTTCAGCAAATACCTCTGCGATCCGATGCAGCATATATTTATCCAATTCAGGCAAGTCGGCATAGGGTATTGCATCTTTTTGGGGATCGAAATCGTGTAAGTTACCCAGTAAGAAACGGGCAGTATTGCGAACTTTACGATAGATATCTGCGGTTTGTTTGATGATGGTGTTGCCGATACGGACATCAGCTGAATAATCCACCGAAGATACCCATAATCTTAGAACATCAGCACCATAGGGAGGTTCTTGTTTCTGATTTTTACCCCCTTCGATCACTACTTGGGGATCTACACCATTGCCTTTAGACTTACTCATTTTGTAGCCCTGTTCATCCACTACATAGCCATGGGTGAGGACAGTTTTATAGGGGGCAATACCGTTGGTTGCCACACTGGTAAGTAAACTCGATTGAAACCAACCCCGATGTTGATCCGAACCTTCGAGATACATATCCACAGGGTATTTTAAGTTTCTACCTTTAACAACTGCCGCCCAGGATGAACCAGAATCAAACCAGACATCCATGGTATCTGTACCCTTGCGATAGGTGCGTCCATTATGACGATACTCTTCGGGTAATAACTCTTCAACCGATAATTCCCACCAGGCATCTGAACCTTGAGCGGCGATAATATTTTTAACGTGGTTGATGGTTTTCTCTGTTAATAAAGGTTCGTTAGTTTCCTCGTCGTAAAACACGGGAATCGGTACACCCCAACTACGCTGACGGGAGATACACCAATCAGAGCGATCGCTTACCATGGGAGTAATGCGTTTTTCTCCCTGTGCCGGAATCCAAGTTACATTGGCGATCGCAGCTAATGCCGCATCGCGGAAGCCTTCTACTGAAGCAAACCACTGTTCGGTGGCACGGAAGATGGTAGGTTTACCAGTGCGCCAGTCATAGGGATATTTATGGGTGTATTCTTCCTGTTTAAGTAATGCCCCACCCTCAGATAAAGCCTCAATAATTGCTTGATTAGCTTCACTCACCTTTTCGTTACCCTTAGCAACTACCTGCAACCCAGCAAACTTACCCGCTTCCTCTGTAAACTTGCCAGCAGCATCTACAGGAGAAAGAATCGCTAAACCATATTTTTGTCCTGTGATATAGTCTTCTTGTCCATGTCCAGGGGCAGTGTGAACTAATCCCGTACCAGATTCGGTCGTAATATAGTCTCCACCCATGACGATTTTGCTCTCGCGGTCATATAAAGGATGACGATAGGTAGTATTTTCTAAATCCTTACCTTTAACGATCGCTTTTATAGCTAACTCGGTTTCCCAGGTGGCGGCTAATCTTTCGACTAAATCTTTAGCCACGATCAGATAACTCCCCTCGCCTTTGAGGAGAGAGGTTGGGGGAGAGGTAATTTCAACAACAGCATATTCTAATTCTCCATTAACCGCTACCGCTAAATTACCAGGAATTGTCCAGGGAGTAGTAGTCCAGATGGCAACCTTAAGATTGGGTAAATATGGTTCTAATTCTCCCGCAGTTTCTCCTAACTTACTCACGGGGAAAGCCACATAAATACTAGGGGAGGTATGCCCTTCAGGATATTCTAATTCTGCCTCTGCTAAAGCAGTACGGGAAGAAGGACTCCAATGTACGGGTTTTAAACCCCGATAGATATAGCCTTGGAGTGCCATTTCCCCAAATACGCCAATCTGTGCTGCTTCATATTCAGGAGAAAGGGTTAGGTAGGGGTTTTCCCAGTCTCCCCAAACACCATAGCGTTTAAAACTGGCACATTGTTCTTGTTTGGCTTGGAGGGCAAATTCCTTGGCTTTTTGTCTGAGTTTAAGGGGAGTTAAGGCTTGTCTTTCTTTAGATTTTATTTTTTTCAATACTGCTAATTCGATGGGCAGTCCATGACAATCCCAACCAGGGATATACTCTACCTTATGTCCCTGCAAAATTTTATACTTATTGATAATATCTTTGAGGATTTTATTCAACGCATGACCCATATGTAACGCCCCATTGGCATAGGGAGGACCATCATGGAGAATAAAAGATTCTTGGGGATTATTCTGTGACAGTTGTTCGTAAATATGATTTTCTGCCCAAAATTGTTGTAATTCTGGTTCGCGCTTAACGGCATTTGCCCGCATATTAAAGTCAGTCTGGGGCAGATTTACGGTATTCTTATAGGAACGCGTCGCCTGAACTTGGTTCAGGCGTTTATGTCGTTCGTAGCTCTTTGCTTCTGTCACAGTTTCAACGAGTTGAATTTAAATAGGGGTTTGCATACATACTCATCTGTATATTATTACCCGATCGCACCATTGATTACAGATATTTATTTTCTCTGGCTTCATAATTTTAGGATTTAATAGTTTCCTTAACCATCGCGATCGCATGTTCTTACCTCAATAGGCAATTTTCTCAATTAATAATTGATAATCCTGATGCAGAACTTGGTATTTTTGGGCAATTGATTGTAAAAAAGTATCGATACCGATTTTTGGCTCTTGTTGCGGATTTTCAGGCATTGACAACAAATAATCGTCAAAAATCATCACTCCACCAAGCTTGAGCAAATCCCAAGCCAAGGTAGCATCTTGCTGTACATCATCTGCTTGGTGAGAACCATCGATATAGACAATATCGTAGTGATTAGCAGTTAAAGTAGGTAAAATATGGTGTGAATTGCCGTTTAGCTTAGTAACTTTATGGCTAGCATTGGTTTGAGCAATATTGTGCTTGAAATTATCTTGAAAATAAAGATCGATACAGGTAATTTTAGCCGCAGGATGAGTCAAAATATAGTCTAGAAGCCAGCAGGTTGCCATACCTTCAAAACTACCAATTTCTAAAACTTCAATTGCTCTATGGGCAAAGGATTGAAGCTGTTGCTGCCAAACCCGAATGTTGTGAGTAAACCAATTATATTGAAAACGATATTGTCTAATCTCAAGAGCTAGATGCCAGCCATGTAAAACACTAGTCTGACGATGCAAAGCACGAGCGTCCTCAAATTCTCCCAAATCTGCGAGTATATTACCTAGCTCGATATAAGACCAAGGTTGAGCGGGAGCTTGTTGAATCCTTTGACGTAGCTCGTCAATACCAGTTTCTAACTGTTGTTGTAATTGTTTTACCCGCTTGCCTTGATTAGTAATTTGAATATTATCAGGTTGTAATTGTGCAGCCAAACTATAAAAAATAGCTGCGCCAATATATTGTTTGTGTTCAGTTAAATTTGCTGCTACTTGAGAGTAAAACTCTGGTGTTTGCTCTGGAGGTGAAAGCTGCTGGAGATTCTGCACCACAGCAGTTAGCTCTTGGGAAGTAACTGCACTAAATGCTTTAGTTGAATTGCCGCTCCTCAGATATTCTTGGCGTAAAGCAATGCCTAGTTTTTTGTATACTCCAGATAAATTTTGCTCGATCGCAATAGCTCGCAACAGAGATATGATTGCCGTCTGCCTTTGACCTAATGCCATGGCTGCTGTGGCTAAATGAAAGTGAGACCAAACAAAAGGAGGATTTAATGCCACTGCTTTGGCTAGAGCTTGATAACTTTCTGACCAACGTTGTAATTTGAGATTGGCGTAGCCTAAATTATGATATAGCCAAGAGGAGTTACTTTGGCTCTTGGAAGCACGGCGATAAGCAGCAGCAGCTTCGCTCCATTGTTCTTGTTGAGAGTAAATTTCCGCTAGTTGGTAATGTGCTTCCCACAGTTGGGGTTCTAGTTCAATTGCTCGTTGGTAAGTAGCGATCGCACTTTGCCATTTTTGCTGTATCTTCAGTATCATGCCTTGATATAGATAAAGTGCGGCGGAATTGGGTTTTTGAGCAGATAATTGCTGTTGGAGATTTAAAGCTAACTGTAGCTGTCCTGTTCTGAGCAATATAGCTCCTAAATTAAGATAGGCAGGGGTTAATTGCGGATTTAGGGCGATCGCCCGACGATAGCAGGTAATAGCAGGTTCATTTTTTTGCTGCCGTTGGAGAATAGTACCTAATTTAAAATAATCTTCAGGGGTTGCCCAATCGGGTTCTAGTTGCAAGGCTTTATACCAATTGTCTGCTGCGCGCTGGGGTCGATCGGTTCGTTCTAAAACTTTGGCTAAATTGCGATAAACTCCAGAAAAATTAGGTTTGAGAGTTAAAGCTCGTTCATAAGCGGCGATCGCCTTGTCCCATTGCTGCTGTTCGGCGTAAAGATTACCCAAATTAGCGATAAGTTCGGGGGAGTTAGGTTGAATTGCCAGTGCTTGCTCATAATACTTAATGGCAGCAGTAACTTGACCTTGTGTACGACAGAAATCGGCTTTAGCCAGATACATCTGCCACACAGAAGCTGATTGCTGCTGGGAACTTGAGGCGGAATTAGGGGCTAAATCTTGAGTAATGCTCTGGTTAGTGTGATTATTCTGATTCTGATTTAATTCTACAGCTCGACGATAATAAGTAGTAGCTTCATGCCAGCGATTTTGTTGACCAAAAGCTTCTCCCAGTTTTTGATTAATTTGGGGTAAATTGGGGGCAATTTTTAACGCCTGGCGATATTGAGCGATCGCTTCTTCAGCATTACCTAAACTTAAAGCGCGATCGCCTTGACTAATATAAGTCTGAATGGTTGTGGTTGCAGGTGAACCCTCAAGCTGATGGCGACAATATTCAATAATTTGTTGACAGGCGATAATTGTTTGCGACCAATCTCCTCCCTTGGCGGAGGTCTGTACTTGTTGTAAATAAGTTTGAATGTCGGTTTGCGAGTTAATGTTCACCATTTTTTATGCTAATCCCAATTAAATTTAATACCTAAATATTCTTCTAGCTGTTGATTATAAGGTTGAAAATATTTTCCCAGGCTGGCTCTTAAATCTCGATCGATTGCTGTATAAGAACCAACATTAACTTTTTGATAATTAGCTAAAGGATGATTGGGTAAACCTAAAAAAGCAAATACTCTTGCCATAACCACTTCCGGATGGCAATAAAATTCTTCACTAGGCAAAATTAAAAATTGCTCTCGTCCCAGTAATTCCAGCCAATATTTGATTTTGTAAATATAAAGGCTACTCAGTAGATTATCAGGATTGCCATAACCCTTGTGAATAAAGTCTGATTCTTGGAATTGAGCTAACTGCTTTACTTCCGTAGCAAAAGCGGTAGCAAAATCTCCTTGGGCTAAACCAGTATTAACTTTATGATAGTGCCAAGAAACAGCTCGGTCTATGGGATTACGCAAGAGAATAATTATTTTGACTTGGGGAAAAAGTTGTTTAATTCTTTGAGCTACTTGAGGAAACCGTAGATAGTTAGGTGTAGCTTCCCCAGTCAGAAAATCAGGACGGTCAGTAATAGAGGGAAAATGCGCCAAATACCAATCTTTACCCCGCTCGAAATGCCGCCAAAAGAAATCTAATTCTTTTTTATGGGGTAGCAAAATTTGTGGATGGTGACTCAGATAATTGTATAGAGAAGATGTGCCACATTTAGCCGCACCGACAATCAAAAAATCAGGACCTAATTTTTTCGGTTCTCGCCAATCTAATTTTGCTAAATGGGGAGCAGAATTAATCGCTTTTTGATAACAGCTAGTACGGTAGCACTCGCTCGCGGCGGCGGTATCACCTTGCTGGGTTAAAGCATCACCCAAATTACCCCAAGCAATGGGTATGTGAGGATGATCTTCCACAACACGACGATAAAACTTAATTAAGTTATCTAGTTGTTCTGGGGCAACGGAGGTATATTGAATGTCTATATAGGCTGCTGTAAATTCTGGCTTCAGCTTAATTGCCTGTTGATAAGCCGCGATCGCCTTGGTAAAATGACCTTTTGCCCGATAAGATTTACCTAATTGATAGTAGAGTTGAGCAGTTTTTTGCGGATAAGCATCTAGAGTTGCTTGATAAGCTTCCAGAGCTTTAGTTTCCATCGGTGAGTCTTTTACCGCCATCTGAATAGCTCGACCATACCAATCTAGTGCCTGTTGATATTGGTTCAATTGCTGATAAATAGCTCCCAATCTAATATAAGCTGGGATAAATTGAGGATTTAACTTATTAACCTGTTGGTAAGCCGCAATTGATTTTTCTAGTTCCTGCTCTCGTTCCCAGGCTATGCCTAACTGATGATGTGCTTCCCAATAATTGGGTTGTAGCTCTACGGCTTTTTGATAACATGCTTTAGCTTCAGATAGTTGTTGCAGTTCGATTAATACCGCTCCCCGATGATAATAAGCGACTGCCAAATCTGGCTCTAAGGCGATCGCCCGTTGCCAAGATTGATTCGCCTGTTGCCATTTTTCTTGCTTCGCCAGCACCTGTCCAAATAAAAAATGAAACCGACTATTATCTGGATTCTGCTTAACCCCCAAACGGCTGACTGAAAAAGCCTGAATTGGCTCGTTTTTAGCAGTTAATAAATCGACTAAACACTGATATGCCAGCAACAAATCGGGCTGCAATTGGATTGCTTGACGATAACAGGCGATCGCTCGCTCAAGTTTACCTTGAGAGCGTAAAATATTACCCAAAACATGATGTTTGGCAGCAGTTACACTTTTAGGCTTTAATTTTAGAGCTTGATAGAGATAGTCAGCCGCTTGGCGTTCGTTCCCTAATTTGGTCAGAACTTGAGCCAAGCTGTGATATACCCTAGCTAATTGAGGATTAAGCTTAATTGCCTGTTTATAAGCAGCGATCGCCTTGCGCCATTTCTGTTGCTGGACATACAAATTTCCCAAACTAGCATAATTTTCTGCTTGTTCGGGATGCTTGGCGGTCAATGCGGTATATTTAGCGATTGCTGCTGTGATTGCAGCTGGTTGGGTTTCCTTGGGCAACTGTTGGTTCACTGCTATTTGAGCAATAGATCTAGTTGGATATTTTTGCAGTTATTGTTTGCGAATAATGAGTTGATAGGCTTGGGGAGCTTGATGAATCACTTCCCAGCTACCTGCGATCGTGTTTAAAAAGCGATCGATACCCTGTTTAGGTTGATGTTCTGGATGAGCTGGATTAGTCCAGCCATAATCATTAAAAATTACTACTCCACCCACTTTCAGTAGTTTCCAAGCTAAGGCTAGATCTTGCTGGATATGGTTGGTCAGTTTACATTTATCCTGTAGATTAACCAAGTCAAAACTATTAGGAGTTAAAGAAGCCAGCAGTTGATGCACATCTCCCTCCAAAAAATTGACTTTTGATTCGGCTTTAGTTTTAGCGACATTTTCCCGCAATTTGCGGTTAAAATTTGGCTCGATACAGGTCAATTTAGCTAAAGGATGGGTTAACAAGCGATCTAGTAACCAACAAGTAGACATACCTTGATAACAACCTACTTCGATGGCATTAATTTGCTGGTTGTTCAACAAAGGTTGCAAGTGTTCTTGCCAAATAGGAATGCGGTAACTAAAAATATCTTGACTAAAAAAATAGTCATGCTCCCGACATTCTTGCCAACCTCTAAGCTCACAGGCTTGCTGAAAATTGGTGACAGCTTCAGCGACTCGTCCTTTTTCCCGTAGAGCATTGCCTAGTTGGACATATACCCAAGGATATGGTTCTACCAAGTTAATAATGGCATAACAAGTAGCGATCGCTTCATCCCATTTTTGTAGTTGAAGAAAAGTTTTGACCAAATCGCGATAAGCCCAAGGAAAATCAGGAGAATTTTTAATTGTCTGCCGAAAACAATCAATTGCCTCTTCGCAGCGTTGTTGTTGGAGATAGATAGTTCCCAATTTATATTGCGCCCTAGCCTCATTAGGCTCTACTGTCAAAATATCTTGATAGCAACTTATAGCTTGCTCTAATTTGCCTTGCCTGAGATAAATTGTCCCCAAGTCATAGTTAGCGGGAATAGAAGTTTTTTCGCCTTGTTTTGCCTTTTGATAACACTCGATCGCTTCAGGGATTTTGCCTTTTTGCTCCAATGCCTTGGCAAGCTTATAATAGCCATTGGCGTTTACTAAGTTGGGATTGAGTTGAGTTGCTTGATACCAAGATTCAATCTCTGCCTCTCTTTGTCCTAATTGGGCATAAATTTGCGCGAGATGGGAATGAATTTGCACCGAATTTGGTCGGTATTGTAAAGCTTTTTGAAAAGATGCCAACGCTGATTGCCAATTTTCTTGAACTATATATAGTTCCCCTAGCTGAGAATAGGCTTCTACTAGGTTGGGTTTATGTTCTAAAGCCAGAGAATGCCAAACAATAGCTCGGTCAAACTGTCCCATTCCTTGGAGGAGATTGCCTAAATTTCTAAAGGCTGCCTGCCAATTTTCAGAATCGTTTAACTGATTGTCTAAAGCTTGTTCGCATTGCAATATTGCTTGAATTAAATAGCTAGAATCCACAAATAAAATCAAGTATTTAGTAATTATTTAGTTGACAGTAGGCGATACAATCAAAGGTCACAACTACAATATAATTTATCATTTTGCTTTTGGTGGTTTTATCAGATGTACTCCCCAGGGCTAATAGCTGGTTTAACTGGCTATCTCAGCTGCTGTTAAAATTGTTTTTAAAGACTCTAGATTAACTAGAATATCTTCTGTGAGAGAATTTTGATACATCACCTGACGTAGGGGTAAACAATCAAAACTTTCGCCGATAACATAATAATGCTGTAATTGTAGTTGCTGGCTAATAATCCAATAATCAGTTCTCACATAACCAGGAGAAAACAATTCTACCACCGTTGTATTGGGGGAACAAAAAACTAAATTAGTCAATCCCGAACCATGGGGAGCGATCACAATTTCGGCATTAGCGAATAAAACTACTTGTTCTAAGACGGATAATTCTTCTAAATAGACTGTTTGAAATCCCAGTGGACTTAAAAGAGCAATTACTTCATCTTCATTGATTATCTGTCTATTAGCAGAACGAGAACGACTGATATAAATTCTTTCTGGATCGTTGCTTTGCTCCAGACTAATTTGGGTTAAGAAGGTTTGGCGTAAAAATTTAATTGTTCCAGGAGGAACCCAATCTAAATAACCAGGAAAAGAAGGTACAATCATTTCCTCTGCCTGAATGTGACTATGGCGATCGCTTTCGATGATTTTGTCTTCAGGAATACCCAAAAATTCTAGAGTTTCTCGTTGAAAAGGTTTAGCAATACTATTGACCACAAACCAATCGATTGTTTCTAGTTCAATCCCACTACGGCGAATCAATTCAATTTGCGGCAGGATGTCAAACAGCCAATGGTAGTAAACATGACCTGCTAAACCCGACAAAATAGCCACTTTACCTGCAATTTCTTCTACCAGGGGTAAAGTTTCTAGTTCAAATAAGGGGTGGCGGTGGCTTTGCCCCAAATTAGGACATCCAGGTAAAAACCAAGGGTAATAGCGGGATAAATCTCGCAGGAGGTAGCCATCGGGAGTAATTACTGCTATGGCATTACAAATAATCCAGGAATTTTTTTGGGGGGCAATCCAAGTTCTTCCTTGAGGAATTGTGACTACAAAAGGTAGAGGTGCAGCAATGGCAGCAGAGCGGTCAAAGGAACATTTGTAGGCATTTTTGCCTAAATGAACGGGATGAAAATATTCCCTTAGTTGACCCATACAGGTAGCACAATTGACACCACCACATTCGACATTAACAGGATTTTTCTCTGTCCCAGTAACGCTCTCTTCTGGTTGTCTGCTGCCTGTAACTTTTAAGGGCAAAGATGTTGCTGCCCAACTAACCTGAACGTAGTTAAAATCTTCTAACAGACAATCTCGCGCCCAATCTTGAGTATGATGATAAGCTTTTTCTGGTAGTAACGATAAATTCTCAGCAGCGGGGAATAGCTCTGGTAAATGCTCCCATTGATTAGTCTGATGGAGATGCTGTTTCAGAACAACTTCATAATAATTGATTGCCTGTTCGGTATTTTGCTGCTGTTCGAGTAGTTTACCCAGCTGAAAACAAATTTGGGGATGATCGGGTTGCAGGGTTAAACCAATTCGATAAGCTGTTGTGGCAGCATCTAATCTTTTTTGCTTGGCTAAAGTGTTACCCAAACGTAAATAGAGTTCTACTTCTTGTGGTTTAAGTTGTAGAGCTTGCTGATAATAAGTTTCAGCTTGTTTAAATCCTCCATATTCAAAGAGAATATCCCCTAGATATAAATATGTCTGCCAGAGATGATAGCTAACTTCTTCATAGTCTAATTTTTTTTCTAGGGCTTGTAAAAAGCGAGCGCAAGATAGCTTCGCTTTGGCTAATAAATCTGTTGGTTCTAATAATAACGCTCGCTGACAGTAGGATTTGACAAACTCAGGCTGTAATTGAATTGATTTGCGCCACCAATCTATCGCCAACTCAATTTCACCCTGTTTAAAGAGCAGAGCGGAAAAATGACTATAAGCTAAAACATTATCGGCTGAATGTTTAATTACCTGCTCAAAACATTCACGGGCGGCGGTGTAATTGCCTTGTTGTTGCCATAATCTCGCCAAATTATGATACGCTAAAGCCATCTGCGGTTCAAGCATAATGGCATACTCAAAACTAGATATAGCTTTTTCTGGTTCCTGGTTAAACCAATAAACTTGACCGAGATTGTTATGGAGAGTTGCCCAGGTAGGATTGAGCTTTAATCCTTGCTGTAAAATTTCTATCGCTTGGGGATATTTTTTTTGTTTAGCGAACGTACTACCGAGATTACTGTAGGCACGAATAAAATCTGACTGAAGTTCGATTGCCTGATAGTAGTTAGCGATCGCTGTATCCAGTTCACCTCGTCGATCGTGCAATACTCCCAAATTAAAATAAACGGACGCATAATCTGGTTTAATTACCAATGCCCGTTCATAAGCAGCGATCGCTTCTGACCACCTGCCTAATTGATGTAAAACAACAGCGAGATTATATTGTAATTCCGCCCAATCTGGTTTTAAGGCTAAAGCTTGTCGATAATGGTAGGTAGCTTGGCTCAATTTTTCCTGTTTGCTGTACAAAATGCCCAATTCAGCCTGAATTTCGGCTTGATTGAGGGAACTATTGAGCAATTTTTCATAGGTAGCAATGGCTTCGGTTAATTGCCCCTGATGGCTATAGGCTTTTGCCAATAAGGAGTATAACTCCACTAGTTCGGGCTCAAGAGCACTCCGTAGGGTACGCGGATGCGTAATCGCTTCATTACACACGGCAATGACAGTGTTCCATTGACCTTTGGCTAAATAGGATTTGATATTTTCGATTAAGGGTTCGCCTCGCATCATAAATTTGGCGGCAAAGAAAGTAAACTAAGCTAAATTACAACAGTCTATAGATTAATTCAATTTACTTAGACTAGCCTATATTTTTGCTAATTTTACCCTGATTCTAGCTCTGTCAGCGGGAAGCCCTCATGCTCTTGTGGCTATCGTAGTTTACATTGGTTATATCTACAACATAATAAGCCCACAATTAAAACTGTGGGCTTAGTTTGATTTGATTATCCTAAACCGATCCGAAACTCTACATTATGTAATTTTCAGATTAAATTTTAGAATAATTCCCAATTACCGTTACCCTCTTGGTCTTCAATAGTTAAATCCAAATGCTTGCTTAACTGAGCTATGTCTTTGCCATCTACAGACAGCACACCAGTTTCGCTATCGTATTTAACTTCGGCATCAGCCCCAATACCTTTAAGTTGAATTAGATCGGCACCATCTTCAAAATCGAGAATTTTATCTAGTTCTCCTGCGGCAAAATCATCAGCCTGGAATTCAAAGATATCGCTACCTTCTCCACCAGTCATAATATCAGAACCTTTACCGCCTTTAAGGACATCATCGCCCTCTTCACCAAATAGTTTATCATCGCCGTCACCGCCTTCAAGAATATCACCATCCTTGCCGCCGAAGAGCGTATCCTCTCCTAGACCACCTTTAAGGAGGTCTGTACCGCTACCGCCGACGAGAATATCATCACCTCTTTCACCTTCTAGGGTGTCATCACCAGCACCGCCATTAGCAGAATCATTGCCTAATCCGAGCTGAATGATATCGATTAGCTCACCGCCAATGACCTTATCAGGAGCATCCCCTAAAATTTCAAACTTATTTAGTTGACCCTGTTCGGCTACTATGTCTAAGCCACCTAAAGAGTTATAAGAACTTATCATCGGTGTGCTACTGGTTGTATCAAGAATACTTGACATAAATAATGTTCCCTCTTTGTTTAATTTTAAATTTGACCTGAAATCAGCACCCAAAAGATTGGGACTATGTTAACCCTCTTGTTAATAATATACCATAAATAATATTTTTCAAGGTAAAAGGGAATACAAAGTAATTGAGAGGAAAAATAATTTTTAAACCATGATAACGAGACAATATTTTTCTAAAAATTCAAGACTTATTGCCTCAATATATTTACTTAGTTAATTGCTAAAAAAGATGCTTCTATTGCTGCTATATAGACTTTTCGCATAGTTGAAAGCCAGTAAAATACAGTAAGTGTTTTTTGTAACTTTACTATCTACTTGTATATATTTACGTATATATATTTACGTATAAACCCTGATATCTCAGTTTCTTTTATATACCATAATCTGTAGAATTTTCTATTGTCCTAGACTTGAGAAATTCACATTACTTGTAATTTGTTGAATAACAGAAAAAATTGCAGTCAGATTGTTATTAATTTTGAGAGGAATTAGATATTTTGTAACTGCTCACCGCAACAGAGCATTTTATTGCGAATGGCTTAGCAGGCGATTGGGCTTGCTGCCCACCGCCCTTTGGGCGATCGCTGCTGTCATCTTCAATAAAGCCGTTGAACAAAATTGAACTTGTTAACTTAACTCAAGAAAATTAGTTAGAAATGCGATCGCCCATTAGACAAATTCCTCTAGGCAGATTAGGTAATTGACTTTTTGAATGGAGCTAACCGGACTTGAACCGGTGACTTTTTGCATGCCATGCAAACACTCTACCAACTGAGTTATAGCCCCGTAGATTTAATTTTAACCTAAATCGAAACATTAAAAAATCGATTTCGATCGTTAGTGGTAATTATAATCTTAACTTAGACGGCTTAAGCAGTCGCCCATAATAAAGTAGACTACCAGCATAGCGGCAGCAGAGGCAGCTACCAAAGTGCCAGCAAGCATTAGAGAAAATTCTTTCCGATCTAAAGCTTCTTGCATTAAATGTAGCGACCACGCCACCAAAGCAACATCAAATATGAGAATCGGAATCAGCATTTTTTACGAAATGTAAACTTATTATTTATTTTAATACATAATTTTTAGCAAAGTGGGGATATATTCTAATATTTTAAGATTTAATCAAGATTGTTCTCTAATCCAGTCTAATGGGGATGTTGCGTTCTAAAAGATAGATCTTTAATTCCCTAACACTCAACTGTCCATAATGTAAGAGAGAAGCCAAGAGCGCCGCTTCGGCTTTGCCTTGAGCAAGTGCTTCATAAATATGCTGGCAGTTACCCGCGCCTCCAGAAGCAATTACGGGGATTTCCACCTGTTCGGCAATAGTACGAGTAAGTTCCAAGTCATATCCTGCTTGAGTACCATCTGCATCCATACTAGTGACCAGTAATTCTCCTGCACCTCTATCTGCCATTTCTTTTGCCCAAGCAATCGCATCAATACCAGTATTTTTACGACCTCCACGAACATAGACATCCCAACCAGAATTAGAAGGATCGTTACGCTTCCTAGCGTCTATTGCTACCACAATACACTGTCGCCCAAAGCGATCGCTACTGCGATTAATTAGATCGGGATCTCGCACAGCAGCAGAATTAATACTAACCTTATCAGCTCCTGCTCTTAACAAATTTTTAATATGTTCTAAGGATGTAATTCCACCCCCCACAGTCAGAGGAATAAATACCTGTTCGGCAGTACGGTAAACTACGTCAATAATAGTGCCTCGATCTTCATGAGTAGCAGTAATATCGAGAAACACTAATTCATCTGCTCCTGCATCATTATAAACTTTGGCTAGCTCTACAGGATCGCCAGCATCCTTGAGATCGACAAAGTTAATCCCTTTAACAACTCGCCCTGCATTAACATCTAGACAGGGTAAAATTCGTTTAGCAAGCATGAAATTTCTTCTCGAATTGGCTATGTCTAATGAAAGTCTATCAGAAATGTCGTCAGAGGACTCCCGTTAAACCGAGGTTAGAAGGTTAACTTAGTCATTTATTATTTTCTAATCTAAGGATAGAAGTTTCAGAATTATACTTTGCACGGTCAGAACTTGCGCTTTTGCCTTTATATACCAGGGTAAAAAAAGCTCGGATTATGACCGTTTGAAGTATAGTACACACCAAAAAGCGATCGCAGGTAACGATCGTAGTTGCAACATTATATTTATATTGCTCCCGATCTCGCTCCTGCGATTGATTAACTGATTATTGATTATTGATTTTTATTATTGGGTTTTGTGAAAATTTTTGGCTATCAGACAACAACAGATCTTCTTAAATCGATAGAGCCATTGGTTAGTTGAGGTTGGGATTTTGCAGACACATCAGCTTTCCGTTCTACCCCATCTAAATTAGGCATTTCTGACCAACAATTGCGACAAAACCAGAAATCTCGATGATGACTGATGTGGTGAAGCATCGTGCCAGAACAGCAGGGGCAAGTAGTAAGAATATTCATGATGATTATTTCCAACTTCATTTGATTTTCATCATAGTGAAGGAATTTGAAGAACCTGTGAAGAAACTAGAAATAATTGTAAACAATTGTCAAGTAGCAAGATTAATACGTCCTATTTTAAACCCATCACCAAACGGTAATTTTGGCTCAACTATGGATAGAAACTCAACTGAGGTAAACCCCAAGTTTCATCCCAACCCATCATTAGGTTCAAACATTGCACAGCTTGACCAGCCTGTCCTTTGATTAAATTGTCAATTGCCGACATAATAATGACCCGACCAGTACGACTATCCACTTGAATGCCAATGTAGCAAAGATTAGTGCCACAAGCCCATTTAGTTTGGGGATAGATGCCAGCAGGCAAAATTTTCACAAAGGGGGAAGAGCGGTAAAAAGCGTTATAGATAGTAATTAGATCTTCTCGGACTAAATTAGGATCTCGCAGAGTAGCATAAACTGTGGCTAAAATTCCCCTCACCATGGGAATTAAATGGGGAGTAAATTGCACTGTTACTTCTTGACTGGCTAAATTACTACAAATTTGCTCTATTTCGGGGGTATGACGGTGACTAGCTACACCATACGCTGTTAGGGAGTTATCTGCTTCGGCTAACAACAAATTAGTTTTCGCCTGCCGACCACCACCAGAAGTACCTGATTTAGCATCAATAATCGCTGTTTCTGGTTCAATTAGTCCCTGTTTTAACAAAGGTGCTAGGGCAAGTAAACTAGCAGTACAATAGCAGCCAGGACAACCAATAAGTTGTGATTCGGCAATTTTACGGCGGTAGAGTTCGGGTAAACCATAGATGGCAGTTGCCGCGATCGCCCGATCTTGACGTTCTTTTTTATACCAATGAGTATAAGTATCTAAATTACTAAAGCGATAATCTGCCGACAGGTCTAATACTTTACAGCCTTTGGCAATTAGAGTAGGAGCTATATCGCAAGCTAGTCCATTGGGTAATCCTAAAAATACCACTTCGCAGCGATCGGCAACAGCGTCTAAGTCGATCTTTTCCACGGTAAGATCGACACAATGGGCAAGATGGGGATAGATCGAGGCGAATGGTTTACCCGCACTACTATTACCGCCTAAATAGGCGATATCTACTCCTGGATGTTCTAGTAGCAGCTTAACTAGTTGAACTCCACCATATCCAGATGCGCCGATAATGCCGATAGATTTTTTAGCTAGATCGTTCATAGTTTTTGGCTGTATTTTTGGCTTGTTTCGATTTATTATCCCCTTTGTTTTACAGTTTAAATTAAATTCTTGAATAGAATTGCTAAATTAGGAGATGATGATTAAATCTATCACTAATTCTGTTTTTGCTGTTCTAATCCTGTTTTATAGCTAGCGGCAATGGATTTAGCTTCAATGAAAATATTCTGAATTTCTGCATGTTGAGTGCGAATTGTAGTTTCTAGACGTTCAATGGCGATCGCTAGTTCTTCGGTAGACAGTTGTTTGCGAAATTGAATTTCGAGATTGAGGAGAATTTCCTGGGGACCAAAATGAAGAGTTAATACTTGAATTACTTTCTCAACCGCAGGATCGTCTAAAGTTAATTTACGGATATTTGCTACAGTTTCGGCATTAGCACCTTCACCAATCAATAATCCCTTACTTTCATAAGCCAGTAAGATAGCGACTGCTGCTAGAATTACGCCGATGACAATAGAGGCAATACCATCAATATAAGGATTATTCACTAAATGTCCCCAGAAAACACCCAGAAAAGCCACCAATAAACCAATTAAAGCAGCGGAGTCTTCAAATAAAATCGTAAAAATAGTTGGATCTTTACTGGCTCTAATTGCCTGCCAGAAATCTCCGTCTTCTTTAGTAGCTAAAAATTCTTGTAAGGCAACATTCCAAGAATAACCTTCAAAAATTACTGCCGCACCTAAAACTGCATAATTCCAAGTAGGATCTCTTAAAGGTTCGGGATGTTGTAGATGATTAATCCCTTCATAGATAGACATACCGCCACCAATGGCGAAAATAAACAGAGCGACAATTAATGTCCAAAAGTATAGCTCTTGTCCATAACCAAAAGGATGGCTGTCGTCGGCAGGTTTTTTACTTAAACGTAATCCCAATAAAAGCAATAATTCATTACCAGTATCCACTACCGAATGAATACCTTCGGAAAGCATTGCCGAACTACCAGTGATGTTTGCCGCTATAAATTTAATAATGGCGATCGCAAAATTGGCAATCATTGCCGCATAAATCGTTTTTTTCGCTGAACCAGAAGACATTGAATTGTGATTAAAGAATTAACTAAAGGATAACTTTCATTTTATTGGCGATCGCTTAGATTTTAGGGCGATCGCCT
>JAAUYH010164715.1_pt1 | contig 17627 bp, 21 predicted proteins | sample 7278061 | NCBI WGS metagenome assembly JAAUYH01 (sample SAMN14350203, study PRJNA611818) | marine sediment metagenome | isolation source: surface marine sediment (0.6m) | place: French Polynesia: Moorea | collected 2018-08 | reverse complement strand
CACACACACACACACACACACACACACTCATTGAAAGCATGTATTTCTATAGTAACTATTTTTTGTTCTAGAAATTGCATACCCTTGCTACTTACGTACAACCTTTCCAGGTCTATACTACAATAAACATGTTTGTGGTACTTAAATTCTGATCAAAAGGAAGCTACGCTATTTGAACCTCTCATAAAAATTTATCTTCTCGAAATTAACATCATTATGCTGATCCATTTGAATTTTCTATGCTAAAGCCTTGATCGAATGCTTTGATGGTTGTTTTACAACTTTCACTCTAAAGTTTTTAAAAGTAGAGCGTGTTCTCACAGTTTTGAACCTTTATTTTCACCAACCTGCTGTGTATCACATAACAGCATTTCTCAAGATCTTGAAAATACCAGAAATCGTCATCAAATTATCATTTCGCCGCGTTTCTGAAAATTTGAGAAGGTCTTCGAAAAATAAACCTTGCATGTCTCTAAAAACTGTGCTTTAAGAGTCTTGTTACTTTCTTTGGTAGCAATTAATTGCGAATCTTCTACAGAATTGGATCCTTGAAGCAGAAAATTGGAGTCGAACTATGCAAATTTATCAAATAGCGGTGCAGCAAGTTCATTATTAGTTAAGGCATACTAATCTGGACCATAAAATGCAATTCGAGTCGATAAGAAATCGGCAGATCTTGGGTGCACTGTTATTTAGCGTAATATCCCATCTAAAATATCCTGGTGATATTTTAAATGCCATCGAAATTCTTTGATACATTAGCTATTGAGTCTTTCTAAATCTGATAGAATATGTTGTTGATTCTCAGAATCGCACTTCAAAATATTTAAAAGCGACAGGACTTCATCAATAGTACGCTGCTACAAGACCATAACTAAATTTGACCTGTGAATCGAATTGCGACATGATCATGAATATGGCGAAATGTAAAAATCAACGGGGTAACTATTTGGTTCGTATCGACTGCCTGACTGGTGTGATATCTCTTCTCGTAGAAATGATGTGGGGTCCTCTAATTTGGAAGTATACCGATGAAGGAGAGTGAGTTGTTAATAAAGTGGATCGAGATTGGTCACAACATTCATGGGACTGGCAAAAATGCTGTTGGACAGTTAGCCTAAGGCTTGGATGTGTTAATTAAGTATCAAATTCTTGGATTTTTTAAACTAGTTGAGGGAAGCATGGGGTTTAGCTCAAAGTAGGATAATCATTGACTGTCTAATCTGTCTTCGGATCGGTTGACATACACCATAAAGTAAGAAAGCTAGAAATTAAAGCGCGGAATTCTAACATGGCAACCTTAAGTATGACATGTAAAAATCAAACGCTAATATTAATACATGACACTATCGCAATTAGCTTACATATTAATTTGCGTCTTTGCATAAGTTGTCATGCAGCTAGCTAATACGTATTCTAAGAGCCTACAAATGGTACAAGACATAAATTCATGAAAAAAGATTCGAATTGTATTTACTAGGGGTGCTTTCAGAGTGCATTAAATCAAACCGGTTCATATTATTCTAAATTTGTGAGAACAGAAATATAAATATATCAGTCATAGTTTGCTTAGCGCTGAGCCGTTTTCGAAACGCCGCCCTAAATTTCTAAGTCATGTACGTGAATTTCCACTCAAGGAATATGTTTGATAGTTCCGAATTAAACCGCATCCAATTATTTCTATGGTAGCGCTTCCAGCTGGAGGAGAAGGGAAAAGTCTGTACCTGCTTTTCTGTCGAAGAAGTTTGAGAAATACGAAGTACTTTGCTAAAAGCAACGCTTAACAGAGAGATCGTATAGAGAAAAAATAGAGGAAATGAACCTACGAAGGGGGCTACAAATTTCGAAGTGGTTGTATTGTATATCTCACTAATGCGAGGTTCATTTTTGTAGAATGTAGAACAGTGACGAACAAGTGAGTTCGGTGAAATTTGTATTGAAGACAAGGAAAGGCGTGCATTCCCACTCATAAATGGTGCAGCCGTCATCGAGATCTCATGATCGGAATTTGAATGAATGAAAGCCGATGTGCACGTAGCTGAGAAGGCACTCATTGTACTACTTTATTCGCTGATGTCAGAAAATATACTTAAGTCAAACGAAAGTGGTAGAATATTTTGTTGAGAAGAGAATCGAAGGAGAAGGAGAAGTTAAATGAACTGAAGCTTGTAAAGAATACATAAAAACGATAAATTCAGCAGGTTTTACGTGAATGTCAAAATTGTTCATTGTGACCTTTAAAAAATGAAGATCGATACAGATGGGAAGAGAAACCGAGGTCAGAGTTCATAAATCTTAGAGAAAAGCTTAGGAACACTGTACATACATTGTGGAAAGAAATGAAACGCAAAGTTGAGGATGTCTGTATAATGTCTGATGACGGATTGTTAGTGATGAAAGTGCATGGGAAAACCACACAAAACAATATGGACAAACGATAGTAATAGAGATCATTTGCGAAACATCGTTCTCGGCAGGAAGGATTATATCATTAGACTACAATGAACCTTAGCTCTTAAGTGCAGTCTATTTTAGAACAAAGATAGTTCAAAATTTTGATGTGAGTTTCGTTATAGGGAAATTTGATTGCTATTAAATTTTTTCGTTGGTTTTGGAACCAGCTACTCACGATGGAGGAGAACAGAGTATCCCAAAACACGTTCATGAATGCTAATTCATCGCATTGATTCAGTGGAGAGTTGTCTATGCCAAGGCGCGGTGGAAATGTCAGAGCTGCATTGAATGAAGCACTCATTGTGAGGTTGTTGGAGATTCGTGAAGATTGTGAAGAGCGAAGTTGGAGAGACGAAATGCCGTAAGATGCTGCAAGGATGAATGCAGAGACTCAAGAAATTCATAATAAAACCGCAGAGCAGAGAAGTGAGCCTGAAGGCGGGTGGCAGGCGCTTCTTGCACCGATTGAGCGGTTTGGAGAGACGACTGATTGTGTGCATGACCTGAAAGAGATACTACTAGATTATTCTGGACCTATTGGATCTGCCTAAGAAGGAAGAACTAACCTGAATCGGAGAAAAGGCAATGAAGAAGGAACCGTTAGCACTTGATGGCAGAATTTAAAAATCTGCACTAAAGAAATCCTTCCTAAAGACACTGAGATCTCTCGAATCTTTACTCGTTGGTCGATACTAAATGGACTGATTTACTTGGGAATTTGTTTGTATGCGCTTTCACGAGTTTCATGAGTTGGAACACGAAGGCTTTAGCGTGGTTCAGAAAGGGTCCGGCGTAAAGCTTTCGAAAAATTTCCTACTGCGCGACGCATTAGTCCGTTCGAGGTGACCTGCAAACACTGAACGTTTCCAATCCAGTAGCCAAGGCGTCGTCTCGTACATCACGCACGCTGTTCGCAAAAAGGATTCGTGTAGGCAGTGAAGTTGTAGCCAGTTACAGCTCATTGCTTGCCGTTTAAGAGCTAGCTTAGCTGGTTTCGTATGTAAGTTGAAGAAGAGTCAGTGAAGCAGTTGGGCGGACTTTCACATGCTCGAATGTTTCTGGAAGGAGCGAAGCTCAGGTGCACAGAAATTGAATTGGAGCAAACAACGAGTGCTAACCTCATTCGAAGGTTTTCTGCAGTCTATCTATCTTGGTGCAGACGCGAGCGTAGTTTGGTTGGCATTTACTACGCTGGCGCGATCTGTATTCAAGGGATAGTTAGATGACTATAGAAATGAGGCGAGAGAAAGCCTTTTCTGTTCGATCTTGTTCCTCGTGGACCTGATACTACAGTTCTCTTCTCTACCGTCACAATGACAAGGGAGGTTAAAGATGGGAGTCTTGGTCAGGATCAGACGGTACGTGAGGAAGATGTGAAAAATTTGATTCAATCTCGACAGGCTGGCAGTGAAGGTTGCACTATTCGTAAGGAAGCAGTGATCTTCTTATTGCGAAATTCAACCGAGAAAATGATTTGGTGTGTAAAAATACGATGAACGACCACCCTGGTTGAAGATCGAGCTCCGATAAATACGAATAGTGCAAACTGAGGATACGAGGACGATAAAATTGAGAAGAGAGAGCATAATCGGCGGGCGAAATTAAATATTTAGGACCTGAAAGAGATTCATTTGTGCAAATTCGTTAGTTCTTTGTCCTGCTCTTTGCAGAAACTGGAAAACAGGCATACTGACATGCGTCCCATGGTACACAGTATGCCTGTTATGCATTGTCTCGCCTTAACAGTGCATCCTTTGTTGTGTGAATAAAACAAAAAAATTGACAGATTAGGAGATAGGGATCTGTAAAGTTGTTTCAGTTACTCATGTGACTGATAAATCAGACAGTCATTCGTCGATGAATGGTTTTAGAGAGCATAATTGTCCATCCAGAAGTGTAACAGATACGAATACGTTAAGAAGCGTTGTGAGGAATGCACAAGTGGTTGGAGAGGAAGGGAAACCAAACTCCACACCACTGTAAAACCGGCGATAGGGGAAAGCCTCTTTGGATTCCTTACGTTGCGAATTCCAAGAAATGAAATACACTGGATTCATACAGCAGGTTGCTATAGTTTGAGACGCGTTTACTTACCTTCTTCATTCGCTGCCTTTTTATTCATTTATCTCATCTCTTTTAATCAGGTTAGCTCGTAATACTGACTATTTTCAGCTGACATGGCAACGAACCATTGGCTAAATCATCCACTGACACCGTGGCGGACCATTCGTAGCAGAACGACTGTAGTGCTAGGGAGGACTGTAAACTACCGGCTGCTTGGGACAGGGTACCTTCTGAGCACTCTAAACGTTAAGGATTGGGTGAGACTACTGGCCAAAGGCACGAAACGGGAAGTACTGGACGGAACTTACCAAGTGATGTAGGGAACGGTAGAACAAGACATCGACAATCCTAATCCCTACGCAAGAGTGCAACAGCGAGGAATTTCTCATATACGAGCCGACAGAGTGGGCCGGCTTTGAAGTGTGTATGGGTGCTGGGTCAAAACAAAGGAACACCCTAAAAAGTGATTACGTCGAGCAGTCAATTTTGTTCGATTCGATCTACTTCTTCCCCAAATTTAATGAAAATTTAGCCGAAACGGGTAGTCATCCAAATTCGATAGAGGGAAATGGGTCGTCAGAATGGTCCGAAAGATGTGTTGAAGGAGCGGAAAAAAGCAATATTGGTTTTGACAGCGTTTGGCGTAAAGCAGAATGCTATTGTGCAGCATTAAAATGTGCTTCAGTCGACTGTATCTGACATTGTCAGAAGGAACAGAAGTACAGAAGGTAACAATGATAGTGAAAAGAGAGGAAGAAAAAAGAAATTTTCTCCAAGAAGTGAAAGAAGTTATTTGAAGCATGTAAGAAGGAACAAATTCAAGTCACTACGTGTCATCACTGCAGAATACAATGAATTTCACCAAGAAAAAACAAGTATGTGTAATGTGAGAAGAGTGTTACCTAATCATGGAATTCAAAATTATGTGGCAGTTGCAAAACCGTTCCTTACTACTAGATATATGAAACGTAGGATGGAATGGGCACGTACACACACGAGCAATGGACTGAAGATCAATGAGACACTAATATAGAGTGATGAGATATCAGTTAATGTGCGTCCAAAGACGCAACGTACGACAGTTTGGCGAAAGAGAGGAGAACGTTAGAAGACCTGTAAGCTGGACCCCAGTTTCAAGTCAGGATACGTAGACATCTCTGTACGGGCAGCGTTTTCTACACGAGGACGCAATCCATTAGTTCTTATTGATAATACACTGAAGAAGGAGCAGTATCAATCTATCTTGGAATTAAATATTGCCCCTTTTGCATAGGAGCATTATGGATGTACACCAGATGTAACATTCCAACAAGACTATTGTGGACCTCACCGTGCAAAATCAATTAAAGCGTACTTTGATGCAAAAGGATTCAATTTAATGAAGTGGCCCGCTCAAAGCCCAGATTTGAATCCTATTGAGAATGCGTGGTCTAATTTAAAACGTAGGCTACATAGACGTCCACGGTTTCCTATTTCTACTACTGAGATTTTCAATGAATTACGAGAAGAGTGGCTGTCTATATCTGATTCTTATTTTACCAAATTATTACGTTCCATGCCAACTAGAACCAAGTTAGTGGAATTGAATAAAAGGGAAGTCGACGAAGCACTAGAGTGTTATGAATGCTTTGAAAATTGAATAAAAATTATAGGGATTCTGTGGGGGTTTGGATTCCATGTGCATCGTTTGTCAAAAAATTCTATTATTTGACACACCATTTGTACTTCCCGTCCACGCCGAGGGGTATCGCCCGTATGCGTCTTCACAGGTTGGTTAGAGCCCCAAAAGAGTGTCTCGTTTTACTTTCGGCGCCGTCGGTGCATTAAGTCACTGACGTCCAGTTCTACGATTACAGCACTAATCTAAAGTATCCGAACGAACTGAAAAGGGCCCGGAAACTGCCCATTAAGTTAGTGAACATCATAACAGTGCGCGCTCTACTGCACTATTCTAAATATTATCTGCTTAGGTTTTGTCGACAGAGCAGCAAGGTGTTTACCACGTCACTCAGTATTTGTTCTATCATACCTAGAATTAGTCTACATAAATCTACTCGACCACCAATTTCTCGGTTACCGATACGCACAGCCAAAGACCCACCCTGTGATTACCCTCAGCTTGGTAGTATCGGTGAAGAGTGATTTTGCCCCACCTCACCTTTTCTCCGACACTATAAAGGCGACAAGATTGCGTAAGGTTGTAGCGAATACTAAACTGTCGCTTTTTTTCGAATTTCGCAGTGAAGATCGTCCCCGGATCCCCTTCAGAGTATTCCGTGTCCTTCATCAATAATTTCAACAATCTTTCGGTTGAACACCACACCCTAGAAGAGTATTTCGGACAGCTATCGGCTGCCAACAACCAAGGGACCTTGAAGTAGCTGACAACGACACCAAATTGGTCCCGCTTCCGTGTCCTTGCCCTCATTTACTACTCTGGCCACTTTCGGCCGCAATTATTGCACTGGTTCGGCCTCTCTACTTGAACGTATGGGAGATTTAGACTCTATTATTGACCCATAACCCTCACGGCCATCTTTTCTGTTCATTCTTCTGTGCAAAATCACATAAACGAGACTGCGTCGCTGGGACAAGGAACCAATGAAGCTAAATGTGCAACTTAGCAAGACGGTGAGAAGTGGAAGTGCGACTTCAGTCAAGTTACTTGCCCTAACAAGGCATCCGAGGACGCGTATCTCGCATCACATGGAGACTGCGTGCAGGCTGAATACTAGGAAAAAGCTTGGTTGGTATGTTACGAATCCTTTTTTTCTCCTGACGAACTTTTCGCAACTGTCAGGGAAAGAAACTTTGTTGTAACGTGGAATGCTTTAATAAAACCATCTATCTGGTTTTTCATGAAATCAATTTGCTATTTAGGCACCATGGAAGATGCTCACAACGCACCTATTACTTTGTGTGGTGCAAGAATCCTAGGAGAGAACAGGCACCACCATCAAAACCAGAAAGTAGACGGCCACCCGATGGGGGAGTGTAGCGAACACCCCAAAGGGGGATGAGACGACTGTAGAACCTTACACACAACAGTAGTACCACCCTAGTGAGGGATGCTTGCCGGCAGGCTTGGGGAGAAACACTCCTTACTTTAATTATAGGAGTCCGCGGACTACTTATAGTGGTCCGACTAGAAATAATGCACTACTAAAAAAGAACCCTGATAACAAATAATACTAACCTAAAATTGAAAATAGTCTCCAGGGGTGCTACATCATTCTTTCCCACAGTGGTGTGACAGTGCACCTGGTGTAAGGATGAGGTGCCACCGCCCAGCTCCTGACCTCTTACAATTCCTACCCGTGGGCTCCCAATGTTTGTTGCACTACACTTTGTATCCAGCAGATTCAGGACCAATTCAATAGTGCATGATCTCAGGTTATTGAGCTGCCGAACGAGCTGAACAATACTTACAATGAATGCGTTCACGTTATCCAATCAAACCCTGGTCTTAACCTATTAAATCCAAAAATTACTCTAAAAGGCTCCATGATATTTTGTAATTAATATTGTAATGTGAAAAATAAATTCAGACAGAGCATTGGAAATATGTATATAAGGAACACGTAAGGTCGTTTTTTGTCCTTGAATCCATGTAATTATTTCATACAATGAGTAAAATAAATTATTTCATTCTTATGCCAGATAGAATATATCATCGGGTTACGCATATCGACCATCGAAGAATACTTCAGTTTCCATGACAGCTCGGTTGGTTTTGTCCAGCACCCACAGACAAGAAATGATATGTAGGAACATTTGTGTATCGAAATGAGAAGGCAAGGGAAAAAAATTACGGTCTCTTCAAGCGTAACCGGCTACAGAAAAAGTCCTCACATAGATCGAACATGGTTGACAGAAAACTAGTGTGCATGTAAAGCAAGTAAATACGATATAATTTTGATTCTATCTTCTTCAATGACTACATCATTAATTATTATTTTGGAATAAATTATTTCTAGAATTACTGATTTTTGACTCAGAAAGAATAATATACACACCTAAAATGGACTACTTGTTGTGATGAGTGGATGTCTCGAGTTAGATTCCACATGAACCCCCGGTATACAGGAAGGTTACAATGTGCTAATTAGTTGATGCTTAACTAGCTTGGTAATTTAGTATTGATGTGTTTGGAATTGCCTACTGCAATATGTCCCTAGTTTTGCACAGGGAATGAGAGGAAATGTAGATGTGTTGATCGATTGATGGTTTATTTTTCAAGTTAGGTAGGCATTAAATACTAATAGAATTACAATGAATGATATCAGCAAATTTTAACGGCGCAATCTAATTAGACATAATAATTATAGAATTATAAATACGTTAGCTCTAGAAATCCCTTGTCCTTCGATTAATCAAACAAACTAAAAATTATACAACACGAAATAAATCAACTAGTTATAATCAAATAGACTATGAATTATGAAACAACAGATAATTCAATTAGTCCACAATCAAATCCATATAGAATTACGAAACACTCAATAATCTAATCAGTTTGTAATCATGTAAACTATGAATTATAAAACGTATCATGTACCTAATTTAAGCTATGTTGTTTTATCAGACAACGGAGCTACTTAAATAGCAGCTATTCCTTTATTTTAACAGGAACACTGATAGTAGAAGGACCCGTCCGGCATCATGGACAGCCAGGTCACTTCTAATCCAGGTTCGATCACCAAGCTCAGCCCCTTCCGCCCATCACGAAGAAGACAATTAGCACCCACGCGTTTTTTCATCCGCATAGCTATTCTGTCCACGCAAAACACGTGTAAGTAATGAATAAAATGCAGAATAACTAAAATAAGAATATTTTTTTCAAATGTCAAATTTATTAGAATTAAATGCCTGGCATAGGAATCATTGCCCTGCAAAAAAAGTCTTGGTATCGTTCATGCGTTTCATAGAACCGATCAGGATAGAAATCAGTTTGTATGAAGCGATTCGCTATGATTCAACTAGAGTTGCATACGGACGGATCGAAGCAATAACCAATCCGATCCTGACATGAATTTTAGGTTTCCGAATGGATTGACTTCAAATTTTTCGGATTTTTTGGTACCGGATCTAGAAAATTTCATTTTTCAGAGGATTCATGCTCCTTATTTTTAAATTAAACGGATAGGCATTGGATACAAAATTTTACGTTTTTGATTTTGAACGGATTGGTCACGGTATTGTTTCATTTTTGAAAAAGACTGTTCGATCTGGTTAGAATTTCTCTAAAAATTCAAGTTTAACCAACAAGATCCCAACCTGAAGGCTCAGTGACCACTACATCACAGAATGAGTTCATCGTCTAGTAGACAGATGCTGGAAGCAAGAGATGAAGCATATACGGCAGTCCAACGAATTTTGAATGAAGATGAAAGTCGTTTTGAAGTGGTCGCTTTCGAAAATTTTAATGCTATCGGCAAGCTACGTTCCCAATATTATAACGGCTTTTACCTTATCTTCCTTGAGAATTATCTCCGTTCTGCCGGACAATTGTCATTTATGTATGTCAAGAATGGTGGTTGTCTATTAGAAAAAAGCATTATAAGGCTTCAAAACAGTCCAAGGTGGTACTTCAAGACTTGAAAGGCATACGAGTAGACAAAAAAAATTGTTGATCTACCGTTCATTTCCAACGTCAACTTCCGGCAGCTGCTCGGCACAAATTCGCACTAGTTGCAGCGCGAGCAGGATCACTAGATATCAGAACTCTCCTATTCTGTGACAGATATGCTGGAATGCGACACTTTGCCCAAACGGTTTTCGAACTAGGTCAAACTGTAACTGATTATTAAAAGATTGATTCAAAGTCTTACCGGCCCGGAAGAACAGCTGTTAAAAGTGCAGTCGAAGAACCAAGCAACGAATCGCGTCAAAATTTTCTCGAGCATATGCATTATGGCATGCTAAGATATGGAGGCACAGTGACAATTGATGGTGTATATTTAAAAGTAAACGGCAAGCATTTTTACGATTTTACCGTGCATTACATCAGTGTGAAAGAGAAGAGTCCCTTGGCAGACGCTGAGTTCGAAATCAAAACGCGAACATTGTTAATTTTCGAAGGTGCGGATTCTCCGACAGCAAGCAATATCAGAACATGTTTTAACGTGTCACTACTGCAAAAGTACGAAATATCGATTGAATACTTTATGCGTAGCTTTACAATGGGTACTGATGGCGCGGCTGCCATGGATCGCGTCTAGAATGCATCTTTACTCCGAGAAATCCATACTCCTGATGAAACCTGGATGAGCTGCGTTGTTCGCATGCTCAACAATACAATGAAAAAGGTGTTGACATCACACTGCCAGTCATCAGTTTTACAAGTATTGTTGCATGACTTTCGTGGAATGAAAAGAATTATTGGAAATGCGAACAGGTCGAGTTGGAACCATTTTTTGCCGTCAGTGTGCAAGTTAAAGCAGGAATCAGAAAAGGTTTTGGAACACACTATCAAGTAGCCGAAGGTTTTTAGAGGTCAACACAGGATATCGAAGGAATGATTGTTTCGATTAGTGAAAGAAAAGTTCACGCGGCGTACAGCGATTTGAAGAAGACTGCTAATGTTGACGGGTCCATTGGTATATATCCTGGGATCGAAGCAGTATTTGACGCTTTCGGCATCGTTGTTGACTGTATTGACCGATTTCAGACAGCTTTAAGGCCTACGATGCATATTGCATGCCTACGAGTCTTCAGATACTACAAAATCTCAATGGTGTAGCAAATGGCAAGCAAGTATGGCGTGATAAAAATCAGCCACTTGCACATCCATCTATATATTCACGCGAAGTCTGCCGTTTATTGCATGAAAAGTTGCAACAAAATTCGTGGGACCATCCCTTGCCGTTATTAGGATGTATCTTGAACCCAGTCTTTCGCGAAATAGAATTTATTCAAGACACTGTTCGTCGAATGGACTATCGGTCAAAAGCAGAAGAATTCGCACGAAGTGGTCCACAGGCAAAAAGAGAGAACTTAAACGTACAGTTTGTTGGAAAACGCGATTGAAGTCGATGAAGCTGTCGCAGAAGAAATTGCGCTCCATAGTAACTCCAGCCATACTGGTGAGGTGACAAATAACGCTATCCGGTCTACTGAAAGAGTGGAAGGGAAAAAGATGCCATTCAATCTGCTTGATTGAACAGATTCAATTCGCAATGAGCATCAAAATTTGTATCAATTCTCAAAGTACAATATCACACTACTTGAATGTGTGAGAGGAACTCGTCAGAAGTCTTAGTTAGACCATTTCGCAGTGGTTCGATTCTGAAATGGGCGAAAGAACCTATTTTCGGTTCTATATGCTGCAGCTTTGCATATATTTGCTACATTTTTTCGTCAGCATCAAGTGAGCGCGTTTTTCGGCTCTGAAACTTGTTGTAGATAACGAATGGTACCGTTTATATAGTTCGGTAGTATATGACATGATTTTCATTCGCTCTGTAGTCAAATGACACTAGGAAGAGTTTGAACTGTCTGTATCTCTTCATAAAGAACGTGCTTCTTCCTCTGAAATTTGCATAATTAACTCTGCCACCGTCTCAGCACTACTATCCTTTTTTTAACTATCGTATGAACAGACCCTTTGATCAAACCGTTTCGATTCATCGCGCTATCATGTTGTGAAGCGTCAAAATCTATAAAGTATTCTTAGGTCTAAGAAAATATGTTGATCCGTACGACTATTTACGAGCCTGCCTCACCTTCATCATGATTAGTTATTTCTGCCGGTCTGGACTAAACGGACTTGAAGTGAATCATTGGCTTCAAGAGCGATACAAGCGGAAAGAACTGAAAATAACGTAGTGCGGAGACAAGGAAGGGATCCAATTACATTTAAAGTGCAACACTCACATAGCTTCTCGTTTGCAAAACAGGAGTCGATGTGCTCTCTGCAACATGAATAGAAACATAATGTCGGAAGCATCAAGACACACACGCAATGTAATAGCTGCTGTCATAGTCCATTTTCGACAAGTTCATCAGACTACTCGGTATGTTTGTCATTCCGACCCTGTCTATGTCAGTTGACGCGTTGTTTTATTTCTGGGTGTGAGCTAATTGTCGGTTTGGGATTGTTGCTATACTACAGGGGACTTCAGTCAATTAACTAATTCAGTCATTTAGACAATTGTCACCGATTAGCTAAAATTTATTCAGATTATTGATTCCAATGCAATAAAGATATTGTGGTGCCGGAGACGGAGGACAATTGAATTCCACACCATACGGCTCAACCAACAGATCAGATGATCCCGCAAGGTTCATTCAACCTCCTTGCCATTCGGCTTGAAACTCCTTTGAGTGCCACCATCCGTTGGCCTAGAAAGGGTTAGCCGGAGAAGTCTTGTCGGATTGCGGTTTTGTGTCGTGGTTCAGGTTCGGGGTTAGCAAACTACATTTGGTCCACCTTACGACGTCGCCTGTTGGCTCTCTTCTAGGGAGAACTCGCACGACAAATCTCTTGGCACCTCGTCTTCTAGGGACGACGTTGCAAGGCAGACCCGTCTTAATTGAATTAAGTCAGTTGACGAAGAAGTCGCACGATACATGCCTTTTTTCGCACTACCGCGCGTTCAAGAAGGCTCTCATGTTGAGATGAGTGGCATCGAGAAATTGGCTTACAGCATAGAATAAACAGACTTGCGCACTCGAAACACATTACGTGAGAATGGATTTGATAAAAATGGTCTCAGTGTCATTAAAGCATAATGATCTGTTAGTCGTGCTTCGTTTCTCAATTATTGTGTACATTTATGCGAAGCGTGACCATTAACAGGACATGGATTTTCTTCCGGCTTGAAATTTGTAGTATTTTAGTGGGGATTTTAAAGTGCAATCGATACTCAGAAGCGTCTGAACTGCTTTATTATTGAGTTAATGTAATTAGTTGCTGTGTACGAATGTGAGGTCGAAATTTGTTCGAACTATTAAGGTTCATCATATTTCATTTGGACGTATTGGAGTTTTTTTGCCACGGATCGGTTCTGGACTGGTGATCCAATAACAAATAGAAGCTATACGGATTGGCACTTTGACGTAAATTCGATGATGTAAGTAAACGGAATATTTATGAGAGTTTTGAGAACGGATCGGAAACAGTCAGAAATCATCATAATTAATGAAGATGAAAATGGATCTGCATCTGAAATTTACCATGATTTGTGGATTGTATTGAGCAGTAATCCGTTTATATGCATCTCTAGATTCAACCAAATCCAACAACAGGCACAGTTCAACTCTAGCTTGTCTTAATCTTGTTTGCATCAAGTTAAGATAGTTGCAGCACACGATTTCTAAAATGCTCAGGATATTTTGAATAACCATAAGGGATACCTTAGATCAAGTCAGAGGATTTAATGAAATAAAAGGTACCGTACGTAGTTGATTTGCTGTACAGCTTCGATCCCAAAATCTCGATGAATTCAAACTTTCTTTACAGAATGGGCAAATGAGCATCATGTAGTGCGGCATGTATTTCTAATATTTGGAAACTACATGAACTTGTTCAGTGCAACTTAAACTCAGTGACGTTTCCGAATATTAGAAAACCAGGAGGGACTACTGCTGAGATTGCATTTCGAGGACGAATTCTCAAATGAAAGTTTGCCATTTTTCGTTCTCAAGTTCCGAAGGAGTCGAAATGAACGAATTTCATTTTATCGACCCAGCTTCGGCTGAACCAGCAGTGGGAGAATCCACTTTCGAATAGATCTATAAAAATTGAATTGATGCCGTCGATGTTCATTGGAATAACTACACCTATTTTAATTACTGAACGAAACCACTTCTACAGTACGTAATTTTTTGTAACCTCTACTATGGAATTCCAGGATTCTCTGATTAGTTCAGATTTATCAGACCTTTCGTAGTCCCACTTGCGTTCTACTCTGTTTTGTATGTTACATATTGTCGTTTGTGAGTTGCATAGAAAGCAAACTGCTTATTAAAGACTTACAAAGCTCGATAACGTTATAGTCGGCGCCCATCACTGAATCTAAACAGAATAAGAAAATTCCTAACAAATAGAAATGACTACACGAATGCAGTGGAAAAAGGTTGGAATGAAACGAGGATGATTATTATTTAGTTTTCGGAATAAAGGCATCCTTGTTCCATACTCACTCACTCACTCACTCACTCTGAAATGAGGTCACAAGCACTTTTGAGCGAAGTTTATGGTACGCAGGCAGAACCTACTCAGTGACAGCGCCCACGTCCAACTGCAAAATACAACATGTGTAGAATTTATCCATAGAATTTTTTAACTTCGTCCGAAAAACAAGGTGAAAAATCACTGAGGTCATTACCGAGAATCATGCGCCAAGAGACTTCATTGAAGTAGCTCTGTGGAAGATTTCTGTTCTGCATTTCGCAACGAAGTCTTAATTTCGCAGTTTTCCATGAGCGTTCAACTCCTTGTGTGTGAAACCCAGTATCTAGGCTCACATAGTTTTCTTTGTGATTGACTTTTCATGAGCGAAACCATGGCTGCTCTGCGGATTATAGCCACCCCATAAATCGGTGACAATGATACTTCCTGGTTCCACATATTTCTTGATAATAGGAATTAGAGTAGCACTAGAACGATCTCGTAAACAGAAGAATCGACATTCATGCTTGTTGGAATATATGCCGAGAACCCAGCACCATGACGAATCATCAACATTAAAGGATTCCCTTGAAGTTATCTCCGAATTCCAATGAGGAAGTTCTCCACTTGGTTCACCTGTGCCATTCTCATCTAAATTGCCTCGGATTAATCTTCCCCGGCCATATTTTCGGCGATCGGAAAAATAGGATTAGTCGATTTGAACAGGGTTTGTTGCCGTTTTAACCATTTTTCGTTGATTCTCAACAGAGTGTGTGCAAACCTCATTCATCATATTGAACTAGTTCAAAACTGTAATTTAGTAGTGTCCGGTCGTATATACAGCTTCTCTAATTGTCATGCGTGTGAACAGGAACAAGTACAGCATTTCAAGAATCTCATTGAGTTTCAAACGTGAATGGCGTCTTCCAGAGGACTCCGTGTAGTAGAAAAATCTGTTCTCGCCACGGATTTGAAGAGTTTTCGGACAATTCTTTTTGAAGCATCGCCATCGACATCGAGTCAAATCGCTTTCCACGAGCGTACCGCAACCTTCTGACGGACACATCATTTCCGTACTTAGCACTCCCATGTCTCGAAGGTATGGAATAGACTTTTCTTCTGTCGCACAAACATTGTTCAAAATTCTCGGTATCTCATCCGTGTGTGTGTGTGTGTCTTTGTGTGGGTCGAAAACGACGTTCATAGAAATTTTGCTATCGTGAAGCCTTTTCCCACTAATTTCGTGTACCCATTTCTATTGGTTCAGAATTATTTATTCAGTTTAGATTCAGTGACGGGCGCCGACTACAGCGTTACCCAAAGCTCTACCGATAAAAGGAAAAATTCTCGATCGAAAGTGTAGTACTACTTGTTGAGTAGTCCGCTATTATTCGAGTTTGAACGAACCTGAACACGACATTGTGTGAATGTATGCGTGATCTCAGTTCTAAGCCGAGCAGTTAGTTACTACACAGTATATTTACTTTTTTTCATCTCCCAATAGTCATTATCAGTTCGATTTACACGTCTTACGAATGTAAAAGCCATGCTATCGATTACTCGAGTAATCACTCGAAAAAAAACATCACCACACGCCGTATCAGTAATCACAGCGGAAAAACTGACAATGGGCAAACTCCGTTCTCTCTCGATCGTTGTTCCCATCTTCGTCCTCATCAACAACACGCCTATTCACGAATCAGTATATGGCAAAGCCGACTGGGATGCAGCTGAAAACCGCATGGGATCTAAGATCACAACGAAGAGAAGTTTCATCAACGGTGCCTTTTGCTGACCCGCATCTCTCCTTCGCTTCGGCTTCGATGACTGTTTCGCCGGCAATTGCGATTGCAACATTCAGTTTGAAATGAATCGACATGCGAATCGTAGAATGAAGAATGTGTTGCAGTTGTACAAGGAAGTGAAAGGAAACTCGTTTGTATCCATGTCAGACCTCATGAAGATCGGTCTCGAGCTATCTATAGAACTATTTGGTGGACCTCGCTTGAGCTGCTCGTTAGGCACGGAGACAGACGCCTCCACGGCGAGTCCAAGCGGCCACATCTTCACGGAGTTCTAGAAGGCGAGAGACATTGTGAAGGCATTCAAGAGCAAAGAGTTCACGCAGAGCGAGGCACTAGCTGGCATTTTTGGCCGCCACTCACTCGGATATAAGCGTTTCGTTATCGTGACGTTCACGCGGTTTGTGAACCGTTTGCCTGGTTTCGTCTTCGACTCAAGTACGTGTTGTTCAACTACTTGCTATCGGACTTGCGGCTTTCCAAGTTCGGTTGTGGCATGGTGAAGCGATTGCAAGCAATTCGAATGTGTTGAAGAGCGAGTTCAGCAAGTTCCTACACAAGATTTGCAGATTGTAAAGGAATGCGGAAGAATGTAAGGGGGTATTAAGCTGCCGGCTGTTGATATGATGAATAAATCTGTGAGATGTTCGAAGTAGTTTCATGTTGACGAAATCAGTGCAGTCGAACTGCCCACTCTTTCCGCTGGCTTAGTCTCTACCAGAAGTCTTGAATCTTAGGATAAACCTGCTCAAGTAATAGCACGGCTATCTGTGGTATTACGTACTGTTCGGGTGTCGGGCATCAACAAAGCAAAGGCCTAAGAATGAGGGCAGACATTTTGGAAATAGCTAAGAAAATGGCGCTGTGCCATTTGCTTGAATTTACAATTCGAGAGATAATCTTCGACATGACTGGTCGATTGCCGAGGTCTAATATTTCAGATTTTATCTCAACCGGTGCACTTGCCCAACGAGCTAATTTCCTGTGGGAACAGGTGTCAAGTATACAGTCGATGGCTTCACCTCATAAATTAAAAGTGATAGATACAAGAAAATAAATTTACACGGAATATCGTTCGGTACCCACATAATTCCACGCACAAGTGCCATCCCGCACAAGCAGAATTGGAGATATGCTGCCGCGGCTCGATTTGGCGACAGTAGAAAAACAGAATATTTCTCACCACGTTCTGT
>JAAUYH010008768.1_pt1 | contig 17627 bp, 12 predicted proteins | sample 7278061 | NCBI WGS metagenome assembly JAAUYH01 (sample SAMN14350203, study PRJNA611818) | marine sediment metagenome | isolation source: surface marine sediment (0.6m) | place: French Polynesia: Moorea | collected 2018-08 | reverse complement strand
TGGTGGTTGGTGGTTGGCGGTTGATGGTTAGCGGTTGGTGGTTGTTAGTTGTTAGTTGATGGTTGACAGTTTTTGAGTAGAACAATATTGCCCTAACCGATATGTCCATTGCTATATATAGCACTACGCTTTAAGGTTAGGAGAAATTGATCAGCTAAAATCCAGATATAGCAAGCTTTTTCCTCCTGCCTGCTGTCCTCTGCCTGCTGCCTTCTGCTATAGCAATGGATATATTGCTTAGGACAGTATTGTTCTAACTAAAAACTATTAACTATCAACCATCAACCCTCAACCATCAACCATCAACCATCAACTGTAAACAATCAACAAAAATTAGCAACAAACTTTCAGAGTAAGCGTTAAATTGGAAATGAATATATGTCACTCTCTAATCTTGGAGAGTAGTGTTGCTATGAACACCTCTGCATCTGTCACTAGTAGCAGAAATCCCTGGGATTTTTTCAACCTTGATTTGATAACACCCCAACCCTCCTTAGATGCTGATTTGCTCAAACAGTTAGGATTTATTCCCAGGTTAAAAGATATTCTGATGTTACGGCAGGTTCATGCTCTAGAACACGCAACGGTTTGGGTTCTCAGCGAATCAGCAACCAGAAAAACTCAGGCTGATAACCAACAATTGGGGGGTTTATCTACCGAACAGGGTTTTTACTTATATGGTGATGTGAATATTAGTGATTTGCGACGTGCTGTCAACCTTGCTCTCCATCGTCTGAATAGCGGAGAATGGAATTTAGCGGTACATCCCCGTTGTGGAACTAATTTATCGGTGGAAACAATTTTAACTGCTACTTTAGCTGTGGGTATGCATTTGCTTCTACCAAGGGGACCAATAGAGCAATTGATTGGTTTAGGAATGGCTGCAACAACAGCAGCAGAAATATCACCAGATGTGGGTTATATGGTGCAAAAGTATTTGACAACTGCAATTCCTTTCAATTTAGCGATCGCAAATATTACACCTACTCAAGATAATGAAGGACAAGCAGCCTATTTTATCAGAGTGAATTGGCGAGATTGTTAACCTGGATGTATCCCTGGATAAAAAGCAATTGAGTAAGTTCCCTGGTGACGATAGTTGTCCCAGGGTCGCTTGTTAATTCAAAACTTCAATTTTCACCTTCATGGTTAACTAAGTCACCTCGTTCTAGTTCCCAGAGAATTTGATTACCTTCCCGCCGGACACGAGACACAACCCAATTGCGCCAGCGCCACTGATCCCCTCTACTAGTCACAGCACTAGCATGAACATTCATTAAGTCTGCTAATTCGGAACTAGTAATTAAATAACCTTTCCCGGCAATTTCGTCAGCGACACGAAGAGTTTCTACTAAGTTACGGATTTGTGCCATTCTGGTTTCACTGGAACCGTTCTCACTACTAAATCCAGTGGTAACATTTGATGAATCAATCATATTTATATTTGATGCCAAATTCTCAAAATTTGGTGTATTCTCGTTAATTTGTTTATAGTTATAATTCCCATCAGAGACTGCGGCTAAATGAATGTCATTTTTGTGCTGTGAATTATGATTAGAGATTTGTGTCAGAGATGGGTTAGTACCATTTGCAAAAGCACGGGCAATGGCATCACAACGCTCGTTACCTACATTACCAGCATGACCCCTGACATGTTGCCATTTGATTTGACGGCTATTTAACCGATCTAGAATTACCAACAAATCTTGATTTTGGACTGGTTTGCCATCAGATTTTTTCCATCCTTTTGCTTTCCAGCCTTTCACCCATTTCGTCACACAGTTAATGAGATATTCGCTGTCTGTATAGAGGATAATTGGTTCTGTTTGTCCAGTAGCTTGCAAATATTGCAAAGCCGCGATCGCAGCTTGCATTTCCATGCGATTATTAGTAGTTTGAGGGCATGATTCCCCCATCTCATGAATTAGACCATCATTGAAATAAATGACTGTGCCCCAACCACCGGGACCTGGGTTGCCGGTGCAAGCACCATCTGTATATATACTTTGGATTGTGCGAACTGGGGACATAATTAAAATTTAAAGCCGCAGAAGAATAAGTTCTGAAATTTAATGGTGGGAAATACACAAGAATATTAAGGTTATCACGATTGCTACCATAGCAATATGAAAACTTCTTTTGAGAGGCTGATCACCAAATTAACTATTCATTCCGTCTCAAGTTATTTCTCTGGTAAGTTTCGAGGTGGAATTTCCTCACCTTGATGAAACTTTTGCTCTAAATTGCCTAAACTCAACCAAATTCCTCCGCCAATAATAACAGCCAAGCAGGAAACAATCACGGTGATATCAGGTATGTGATTCTGAGTTAATATTAATACTGGCATTAAACTCCAATAGAGTGCGATCGCTACAGCTAATCCCATCCTAATTCGTTGCAAGTTCATCAAAGCCCTGCGGCAACTCCCACATTTTTCTGTGTGGGAATGGTATCGATCCAATAAAGTTGCTGTAGGTAATGCCGGAGGTAAGGTTTTGCCTGGAAATGGATCGATACTATATTGATTCACCCAGGTACGTAGTTGAAATACAAATAAGTCAGCTTTGGTAGGCAAGTAAAATGCCTGAGTAAAATTACTGCTACCTCCCTGTGCTTCTAAATACCTTTCTTGGTAATGGAGGAAAATTTGGTCATCTTCCAAAATCCGATTTTGACTCGTGTGTGAATACCATCGGGGGGTCAACTTTAAAAATATTCCTGGTAATTTTGACGAGAATTTGAAAGGGAAAATGGCAAATAAGCGACATTCTCCCTTACGGATGGGAGTGGCGTAAACTACCGTTAATGTCCGACCAAACTGTTTAGAAGTGAGGTCATGCCACATTAATCCAGGAGCAATGAAAGTAGTATCTTGTTTCCCTAAAGTACCTTTACGAGGGCCTTCTTGCCACACCCCTTTAAACCCCCACTTACCTGATTCCACCACCTCTAGCTCAACGGGAGATACATTGGCTCGTTTGCCTACTGTACCGTGGTGAGTGTAAGGAATATGACTAGAATCTAGGACATTTTCCATTAATGTGAGGGCATCATAGGGTAAGTCTCGAAAGGTATTGAGACAAACCCAGCCATCTGGTTCTGATTCCAAGGCATCAACAACAGGAATCTTAGTTTTCCCCGCATTTTCAGCTTCACCAGGATATACAAATAATAATCCTTGGCGAACCGCAGTGGGCAGGGAATTTACACAAGCACGTTGGGAACCCTCAGCCTTACCTCCTTCCCGTTGTTGAGGTATATATTCACATTTACCTGTTCCGGAAAAAGACCAACCATGATAGGGACATTCTAGCCATCCTTGCTGATTAATTCTTCCTTGGGAAAGGGGAGCTAAACGGTGGGGACATTGGTCTAGAAATACTCGCCAATCCCCTTGATTCCTATCCCACCAAATGACAATATTCTGTTCTAATAATGTGAAGCGAGTTAGCTGAGATTTGTTTAAATCTTCTATATAAGCAACAGGATACCAAGCCTCTTGCCAGTCAAAACGTTCTGGGTCGATTCCACCAGCAGGAAGTGCTTGCATTGCTGTAGGTTGGTTATTTCCGGTTGTTAAAACACTGTTAGACATGGTGGGATTTGGGAACAATGGATTTGCTATCTACACAAAATGTAACAATTTTTGGGAAATAAAGCTTATTACTTGTTACGCACAGTTCGCTCATTTGAAATCGAGTTAGGAAAAATGCAGAACGAAATCATCAGGGTTTTAGCGTTTGATTTAGATTGTGAGCGCAAGGAAGCGTATTAATTTTGCCTCCAAATGCCACCAACAAAAAACCTGATTGACTCCAAATCCCTATTCTCAGACCAATTCAAATAATTTTTGCGACACATCCATTCTTCGTAAGGGCACGGCACCAGTAAGATGCTTTTATATATTGAAAGATTGTGGATGCCGTGCCCCTACCTATCTGTCCCATTCTTTTTTCAAAATGGTATCACGTTATTTATCAATTTCTCTAACTCCCGAAAAAATGGGCGAACCGGGAGTTATTACTTATTACTTGCCCGTCGCGCTATATTCCAATCAGGAGATTTGGGTCGTTCATCTAGCCGTAATTCTACTAGCAAAGGTAGATGGTCTGAGCCAATATTCATACCAGATTTATGTTTCATGGTAGTGAATGCCTTACTCTGCAAGCAATGATCAATAGGAATCCTCAGAGGTGCTGGTAAACTTGCTAACCAAGTAGTTTGGAAACCATATCCCTGTTGAGAATTATTTAACTGACTATTTTTTAATAAGTGACGAAATCGACTTGACCAAGGGGTGGTGTTAAAATCTCCAATGATCACTACTTGTTTCCCTGCTTTTTGTTGGATTTGACTCCAATTAGCTACAGCATCAAACTCTGTCTGTTGAAATTCAGATGTTCCTGGATTGCGGGAACGGGTGACGTGTAGGCTAAGAATGACAAAATCTGTTTCACCTAGGGAGAAGACGGTTTCTATGAGGGGACGTTGGGAGTAGTCAGGTAAATGGATGGTTTGAATCTCTTTAATTACCAGTAGTTGAGTTGGTGATGTTGGTAAGAACAATGCACTACCGTGGGAATTTTCCCTGGGTTCTGCGGTAATCAATTGATAGTTGTGTAGATGCTTTTGCAGCTGATTTAACCAGGATGGGGTGATTTCCTGAAGTAAAACTACATCAGCAGTTTGGGAATTAATATACTTAATTGCCCGATCCATGTGAGAATTATGGCGATCAAGGTTAGCGTGCAAGATACGCAAGGTATGGGTTTGTGCATTAATTCCAGGAGATTGATGATGATGGGGTGGAAGAAAAAGGGGTAAAACGATTACTAGGTTAATCGTTAGAGGAAACAACCAAACTAGACTCCAACGTTGCTGTAAAATTCCACCAATTCCCAATGCGATTAATAATATCTGACAGTACTGTAGCCTGGGATGTTCTAAAAGTTCAAAGCCCCACCATAAATTACTGGCAAATCCTAGTATGGTGGCGGTTGTGGCTAATATTGCGAAGAAAATTGTACTGATATTGATAAATCGCCAGCAGGATTTAATTATAGGCAACATGGTAAATAATACGGCAGATTGGTAGCCCCTTGTTTTGACACCGATGTGGAAAATCGACATGAGCGGAATTATGGGCTTCGAGGTTTATCCACTTCAAAGCCCATAAATTAATTTATTACTTATTACTTAGGTGATTTCTGAAAATAATTTTACCAATAACAAGGGCGCAAGCCTTACGCCCCTACGGTAAATTTGTAATCGTCTGGTAATTTTAATTCTGGAAATCTCCTTATTACTTATTACTTATTACTTATTTTACACCGTCGTAGTCTCAGGAACCCCAGAGGACATTTTTTCCAATGCATCTATCAAGGTTTGCAATTGTTTATCTGCTTTGACCACTGCTAAACCCCGTGCTGTTACCTTACCAGGGGAGTAAACAAAACGGTTTCTCATCGTTTCTGTTAAGTTCTCAGCTAATAGATTCCAAGCAGGTTCTTCCATTGGTGTTTCTAAGACGATATGCTGCTTATTTTCCGGCTTAATGCGGCTAAATCCTAGCTTTTTCGCCATTTGCTTGAGTTCCATAACTCGCAATAATTGAGTCGCTGGTGGAGGAACTATACCATAGCGATCGCCCCATTCGGCGGCGATTAATGCTAGTTCTTCTCTGGATTTGGCTGTGGCGACGGCGCGATATGCACTGACTTTTTGATCGATGTCGGGGATATAATCGCTGGGAATTAATGCTGTGAGGTTCAGATCGATTTGGGTATCGTCAACTTTGGGTATTTCTTGTCCCCGGATTTCCCGGATGGCTTCTTCTAACATTTCCATGTATAAATCAAAGCCAATCACATCCATCTGTCCGGATTGTTCGGCACCTAGTAAGTTACCTACTCCGCGAATTTCCATGTCCCGCATTGCTAGTTGGTAACCGGAACCTAGTTGGGTAAATTCTTGAATTGCCCGTAATCGCTGTCTGGCGGTATCAGATAGTTCTCTTTGTTGGGGGTAAAATAACCATGCATGGGCTTGGATTCCCGCACGTCCTACCCTTCCTCTTAACTGGTACAACTGGGATAAACCAAAGCGATGGGCATCTTCTATGAGGATGGTGTTGACCCTGGGAATATCTAAACCAGATTCAATGATTGTGGTACAAACTAACACATCAGCTTCCCCATTACTGAAGGTGAGCATGATTGATTCTAACTCCCCTGGATCCATTTGCCCATGAGCAATGGCGAGTTTCACTCCAGGTACCATTGCCCGAATTGAGGCTGATTTTTCTTCAATTCCTTCTACCCGGGGAACTACGTAAAACACTTGTCCTCCCCGGTCAAGTTCTTGACGGATAGCACTGCGGATACTTTCCGGAATCATGGGGGAAAGGTGGGTTTTGATGGGGCGACGGGATGGGGGTGGGGTGGTAATTAAACTCATTTCCCGAATTCCGGAAAGGGACATATATAGGGTGCGGGGAATGGGGGTGGCGGAAAGGGTAAGTACGTCTACTTGGGTTTTCAGGGATTTAATTTTTTCTTTTTGATTGACCCCAAATCGTTGTTCTTCATCTACCACCAATAGTCCCAAGTCTTTGAAGGTAACTTTTTTGCCTAAAAGTTGATGGGTTCCTACCACCACATCTAATTCCCCCGTTTCCAATCGTTTTTGAATTTGTCGTCGTTCTTCTGGGGTGCGGAAGCGGTTGAGTAAGCCAACGTTGATGGGGTAGGGAGCAAAACGTTCTTTGAGGGTATGGTAATGCTGTTGGGTGAGGATGGTGGTGGGTGCGAGGAGAGCTACTTGTTTATGAGCAGTCACGGCTTTGAAAATCGCCCGAATTGCTACCTCAGTTTTACCAAAGCCTACATCCCCACATACTAACCGATCCATAGGGCGATCGCTTTCCATATCCCGTTTCACATCTTGGGTTGCTTTTAATTGATCCGTGGTAGGTTGGTAAGGGAAAGATTCTTCCATTTCCTCTTGCCAAGGCATATCTGCGGGGTAGGTAAATCCTTCTTGCTTAGAACGAGCTGCATATAACTTCAGTAAATCCACTGCCAACTTTTTAATGGCTTTGCGGACTTTATTCTTAGTATTTTCCCATACCTTACCCGTCATTTTATTCAGTTGGGGTGGTTTGGATGTGCTGGTACGTAACCGGGACAATGCCCCCACCTGATCTGCTGCTACCCGCAACAAGCCATCGGCATACTGTACCACCAAATAATCCCTGGTTTCCTCATTGAGGGTGAGACTTTCGAGTTTGACAAATTTGCCTACACCGTGGTTTCTGTGAACAACATAATCCCCCGGACGCAATTTATTGGGATCTACTTGTTTGGAAGCAGCTTGTCGGCGTTTGCGGATGTAGCTGGGAGTCGCCAGGGAATGCTGTCCGTAGAATTCCCGATCTGTAATGATTATCAAGCGGAAGGTAGGCAGAATGAACCCTTCCAATTCTGCTAACCCAGAATATTTAAGAGCAACAGGGGTATGGTTAAGTTGTAACTTATCAATTGCTTGGTAGTCCCGGGGATTGGGAATAAACTGAGCTGGACAATCGTGTTCCTGGAGCAGAGATACAGAACGGCTTGGCTGTGCAGACATAATCCAGACAGCAAAATTGCGATCGCGTTCTTGTCGTAATGTTTCGGCAATTTTGGCAAAGGCGTGGGGGGTGACGGGTATGGAACGGCTGGCTAAATTTATACCATCCTTCTCCTCTGCCAATTCCGACAAATGTATAGTTTTAAACCTTGATAAATCTTCTAGGGAATCATCTAAAATCCGGTGAATTTCGGGTAAAGTATTGCCTTCATTGTCGATAACTTGCCACTGTTCTTCGGCATTTTCTACCCAGCGATCGCTATGGGCATGACATTGTTCTGGCTCATCAATGGCAACTAAAGTATTTTCTGGTAAATAATCTATTAAAGAAGCTGGTTTGTCAAAGGCTAAACCTAAAAAGCGGCGACTTCCTTCCAGAATTTGTTGTGTCTCCAGAGCCTCCTGTTCTTCTTCTGACAAATAGGGTTCTATGACAGACAAATCCCCCATGTGAGCCATGAGAATCGGAGCAAAACTAGTGGGAGTGAGAATTAACTGCTCAATTTTATCCAGAGCAGAACGCTGAGTAGAGGGGTCAAACTCCCGAATTTTTTCAATTTCATCCCCAAACCATTCCAACCTTACAGGTAACTCGGAAGATACGGGGAATACATCTACAATATCCCCCCGGCGACTCCACTGTCCTTCCATTTCCACCATTGGCACTCGCTCGTAACCAAGGCGAGTCACCTGTTGGCTAAATTCTTCCAAACCCCACTCCATCCCTCGTTTGAGAGTCATACAGAAGGGGATAAAGGTATCTTTTGGGGGTAGATGTGGTTGTAGAGCCGCATGGGTAGCTACAACTGCTACATTTGCTAACTGCTTTTCTTCTCCATTTTCTGGCACCAAATCAGCAAGAACTTGCATTTGTCCCCACGTCATTTCCAATTCCGGGTCAAATGGTTCATAGGGGGAAGTTTCAGAAGTGGGGTAAAAATGTACAGTTTTCCATCCCATAGCTTCCAACTGAGAAGTCCAGCGACTAGCTTCTTCCAAAGTGGCGCAGACAACAAACAAATTTTTATCTCCAGCAGTGGCTAATGCTGAAGCTACCAAACCTTTCGGTAAACGGGGAACCCCATTTAAATGTAAATGTGTTTGTTTCTCTAGTTTGGTAAGAAATTCATTAGAGAGGGAGGAGCGTCCCAAAGCACGCACAATGGAAGAAAAAGCCATAATTCTCTAACAGAGGTGGAAGTTGGTTAAACAAGCAGGTAATACCATTTTTGATTTTAGATTTTGGATTGTGAAAGAGTTACTACACAAGCTTTTCTTTCCATCTGTCGCCATCGTTTTTCAAATTGGTATAAGCTCATATTGCTTATAGGGGTAGGCTGATATTGTATAGCCATACGTGGGTATCTTGCACAATTCAGCACAACTTGATCAAGAATTGGTAAATGCTTTAACTATTGTAGAAGTATGGAGAGGTTGAGGAATATTACTTTGTGGTGAATTAACCAATCCTGCTGTATAGTGCTACGCGCAAGTAATAAATAATAAGTAGGGTGGGCAATGCCCACCTTACCCTTCTAGTCTCATTTTCAAGATTTGTCAATTATGAGGATAAACCAGTTTTGTAGAAACACAATAATTGTGTAGTTGCAAAATCATCTTGATATAAGCACTCAAATTTAGGAAAGTTGTGTTTGCGGGTGATTTCAGATAGTGTATTTTGAGCTTCAGGAAAATCACAAGTAGATATATGGTTTTCAATCATCAAATACTCTGGAGATGAGATTAAAGACCAATCTTTACGCACATGATTTAAGTAGCGTTTAATAAAAGTTTCTCGCTCCTCTTCTGCCAATCGAATCACATCAATGATAATCAGTATTCCATTAGATTCGAGTAGATGGGATATTTGACTAATCACCGATTCTTTTTCTTCTAAACTCAAATGGTGAAGAGTAAAAGAAGTCATCACAACATCAAAATCAAATTTATCGTCTTGCTGGTTGACTAATTGATTGACAGCTGTAGAAATATCATCTTGGATAAAAGTTTTCTCACAGGGGATTAGCTCCAGATTGCGCTGTGCAATTTCTAAAGCTGCTGGAGATAAGTCTATGCCCTTATAGGCAGAAATAGAAGTATTGAATAAAGATTTTGTCGTGAAGCTAGCATCACCACATCCCAAGTCAAGCAAAGAAAAAGGTGTTTGCAAGTGGTTAATAAGGAAATCATGCAGGATACTATAAATTTCCTTATGCCCCATGTAATTATTATTGAGTATTTTTTGATAAAGTTGCCACTGTTCGTTAAAGAACTGATTATCTGTGTTCATTTGTGTGTATATGTGATTAAATGGCTACAAATATCTACTTAGGAATAAGGAGATTATAGGGTAATGGGTGAAAATCAGGGAAATTTGAATGCTGAACCTCAAGTACCATCAATCAAAGAAGATTGGGGTGGAGATGGTAGTGGGCGCATGAACCTATCCGGTAGAAGTACAGCAATTTCTCAGAAGTATGTCCCTCGTCAATATCAGTACTTTGATACCAACACTGTTTTAGAATTAGAATGGCAAATTAGGGGCATACCAGAAAACTTAGTACTGGGAAAAAAGCGAACGCTCACATGGCATGATTGTGGTGCATCCACTGCCAAGGTTCTGTTATCTCCAGATTTTTACATACCTCCTGGTGTATTTAGTACCGATTTAGAACTCTTTATTCTCAGTGGTTGTATTCAAATCGGTGACTGGAAATTCAGTAAACATGGCTACTCTTTTATCCCCGCAGGGGTGAAGTTTGGTAATTGGCGAGTAGTAGGTGAGGAGAAGGTCGAAATTCTCTGGATGGAGAATGGTCCAGGAAAATTAGAATATCAAGGTGTCGATCACGATTTGCCCAATGCCAGGATGAATGAATTTATCCCCGCATTAGATACTAAATTATTGCCTTGGGGTAGAACAGATACAGTTCAATTTGTCCAATCTCAGAAAAAATGGTTGAGGAAAGATAGTAACGGAGGTGGAGTTTGGCTATTGGCAATCTTGCCACATTATGATGGTCTAAATGCAATGATTCAGTCATATAACGAAGAAGGGTATTGCCTAGCAGGATACTGTGATATAGGCGATTATCGATTTGTGAAGGATTACATTGGTTATATTCCTAGCTTTACCATCTCTCCTAGACACATTACGGATGATGGTTGCTTGTTCTTGATTCGAGTTGATCGGGATTTATCAAAAGTGGGAACCGTTTTGTCATATCCATATGAAGATGTAGATGAGTGATTCTCCCACAGACTGTTAAAACTTAACGACTACTTTGCCACAATTTTTCCACTGAGCAGATAGTCTACAGCAGAAGGAATAGATTCAATTCCTCTAAACTGAGTGGGATCGATAGTAACTTTTATTTTCCTCCCAGAGAACAGATATAAGAGGCAATCGCGTGGTTTAGGAATATACTCTTTGTATAGTGGCATGAGAAACCCTCGAATTTAGGCAGCTTTCCAAAATCACTTTTCATAAATTCGCGGTTGGTGTATTAACTCCCAGTCATTAGCCTTTTTGCTTCAGAAAATCCCTAATTATTTGAGATACTTCTTCAGACCTCTGATTCATCATCCACAGGGTTCCATCTTCCAACTCAACTATTTGGCTATGGGGAATCGCTTTCGGGAGCCAAAATTGATTCTCAGCCTTTGCCAAACCAAACTTTTCTAAGGCTTCTACAGCTTTTTCTCCTGATAAATTCAAAGTAGGACACTTAATTAAACCAAATCTTTCTGGAGCAGAAAGACAGTAATTTGCGACAGCTAATCCAGGGTATACAGGAGAGCCAAAACACTTCAAATCATCCAAAACACAACGGTGATTTAACTCTCCCTTGCCCAAATAATTCACACGAGCCAACCATCGCTTCATCAAGTGAGAACCATCTTCTTGAACTTGGAACCCTTGAGAATATCTTTTACTGATTTTCTGTTGTTCCTCTACATCAAATCCAATGACATTGGAGAGGATAAGTTTATCAACTCGCTCTGGGTAGGCAGCTGCAACTTCTCCGGCAATATAACCCCCCGTAACATTACTGAGAATACTGCTTTTTTTGATGCCCAATTCATCCCAAAGTGCAATGATAGTTTTGGCATAGTCGGCAACTGAATAAATTCTGGGTGGCTTGTCAGACTCACCTAACCCCATTAAATCCATTGCTATGACACATCTGTTACCGGGATGTACCAGCACCCATTCCCCATCTTCCACCTTGGCTTTGTGGATTAGTGCCATCCCAGCAGTCATATAGGCAATAGGTAAGCTGGCTGCTAGCGTAAATGACACTTCATCGGCAAGGGGTAGTAACTCATTGGCACGACCTATTGCCATTGAGCCAAAAGCACCCCTCACATGCCTCACAACCCGCATTCCGGGCACAAATTCCTTGACTCCCAATCCCACGGCATCCACCTCCCCAGCAGCCTCCTGACCCAGGATCTGGGGTAATCCTTGATAACCATATCCTCGATAGGTGCCATAGGTTGTCTGGAGGTCGGAATTATTAATTCCCGCAGCACCCACCCGAATCCTCACTTCACCAGGCTCAGATTGCAAAACCTCTATGTCATCTACCTGTACAGCAGTGGGACCACTGTATTTATGAATACGTGCTACTTTCATGTGCGTTTTAAATAACGTCCCCTAGGTGTACCAACCACCTGCCCTTGGTGATAAATTATATTCCCCCGCAAAAAGGTTGTTTTTACCCGTCCCGTCAATTCCACCCCCTCAAAGGGTGTATAACCCTGCTGGGATTCCGATTCGGCGGCACGGACAACAAAGGATTCATTGGGGTCTAGGAGTACCAAGTCTGCATCATAACCCACAGCAATATCGCCTTTTGTGTCTAATCCAAACCGGCGAGCGGGGTTCCAGCTTAATAACTCAGCCATGCGATTGGGGGACAGACCCCGCTTGCTACCCTCACTAAATACACCAGATAGGAGGTATTCTGTACCACCAAAACCGGATTTAGCCAGCCAGATATTGTCAGGGTCTTGCAAACTAGCTTTTTTCTCCATCGAGCAGCAGGCATGGTCACTCACAATCCAGTCAATTTGACCGTTGAGTACGGTTTGCCATAGGTATTCTACATCTGCACGGGATCTAATGGGAGGATTTACCTTTGCCCATTTACCCGTAGGTGCATCTGTATCTAATAGTAAATGCCCCACAGTGACTTCCCGGCGAAAGTTTATATGGGGAAAGGCTGCTTGCATTGTCAAAGCCGCTTCCACAGCCTTGCGGGAACTTAGGTGTAGCAGGTTAATATTCACACAATTGGTTTCGTGGGCTAAGTAGGAAGCAATACAAATAGCCAAACCTTCAGAATGGGGAGGACGGGCTGCACTGTAAGCTTTTAAACCAGTCAAGCTAGAATCTGCTTGGACAATTTTTGTGTAAGCATTAAGGATTTCTGCTACCTCACAATGGAGACTTAAGCTAATGCGCTCCCTCGCTTGGGGATATAATTCCCTGAGCTTGGTCAAACCGCGCATAATAAACTCAAAGTGAGCAAAGTCATACCTTTCCTCTTTATTAATCATCAAAAATAAGTTTTGTTTCTCGGAAAGTCCATGCAAACCATAGCCACCATAGAACATAAAAATTTTGAAGGAGCTAACACCATACTCCTCAAACAACATCTGCATCTCATCAATATGGGAGCCGCTAATGGGAGCAATATGGTAACTGTAATCCACAAAAAAATTACCCGCCGATAGTGCCAAAACCTCTGGGAAAAAATCCTTGTAAGGGCCGCCTTTGTTCAGATAATATTGACCAGTGCGAATGTAAGTAATACTAGTGGTGACACCTCCCATGGCTGCTGCTTTGCTTTCAGTCACAGCATCTTTATCCAGGGGTTGATAAATCCCAATGTGCATATGGGCATCAACTAACCCAGGGAAACCCAGTAAATTTTCGGCATCAAATACTTCCTTCCCTTTTTCTGGACTTATACTCGGAGCAATTTCCGTAAATTTACCATCCTTAATCCCTAAGTCCAATAATTCAACAGTATTTTGATGGGGACGAACAACCCGTACATTTTTGATAATGCGATCAAATAATATATCTTGAGACATAATAGACCTCACAGCAAAAAAATTTTAGATTTTAGATTTTAGATTTTTGACATTGACTCTACAAATATAGTGTTACTGGCATATGTTAAGAAATGTATGATTTTCTGATTTAGGCAGATTTTGGAGGAGATTCCCTCAGTTCTAGGTTTTTCTGCAAAACCTCCTCGCCAACTTTAGTAATGCCATAGAAATGGAGCTGTTGACATACAGTTTCGCTAGACTAACATTAAGAATTTAACAGTCACAAAGATTTAATCCATGAGTCAAAATAAGACAATGACAAGTTTTAGTGAATATCATCTAAATCCCCAACAATTTCCTTTTCTCAAAGGCTTCCAAGAAAATTGGCAAAAAATTAGAGATGAATTTACACACTATATTCATAGTGCATCCCAGTCAGAATTAAAATTTACTTACGATATTTTGGGGCCAAAAAGTAACACAATTAAAACTAAAGGCAGTTCTAAATACAGTGCATTTGGTGTGTTATTTCAAGGTATGTTTATTGAAGAATATATCCAAATTTATCAAATACAATACCCCCATTATCAATCATGTGATATATTAACAGAAGTATTGAAAATTAGAGAAAAATATTTTCCTATTTTATCCCAGGTAATAGCACAAATTAATTCTAGAGATCACAAGATTGTAAGAAATGTATATTTTGGGACATTCCACCCCGGATTAGATATTAAACTGCATACCAACTACAACCCCCATATGAATCGTGGTTATCTGGGATTAATTATTCCCGAGGGGGATGTGGCAATGAAAATATGCCATGAAAAACTCTATTGGCATGAGGGTGAATTTATGGTGTTAGATCACAGCTATCCCCACTGTCCCCATAATTACACCAATTATGACAGAACTGTATTGGTTGTAGACTTCTTTAAACCTGAACGTCCTTGGCAAGAAGTAATACAATTTGAACAAGAATTAGTCAGCCAACGGATGCAAGATAACCCTTATAGTTTAGGTGTATTTGGTCAAAGCGATAAAGCCAAAGTTGAAGATTTTATTAAGTATGATTTAGCTCATCAGTTAGAGTGGGATAAATCTTTGGGTGGTTGACCAAAAGAAATGTCTTCAAAAAAGGTAAAATTCAAAAATTGATATTTGGGTCAAGATAGTGGTTGCTAGTGTTATTTATTGAATCCCACTGTTCATTGCAATCTATGGCAACCATCATCAAAAGACTTCCTTGGATTTCCCTAACCCTACTAATTCTGACCTACACTCATTTAGGATGGGTGACTTATCAAGCAGGTTATTCCTTGGTTACATGGTTATTGTTAGTTTTAGCCATATTATTACTGACAGGAAGCTTTACTACACCTTGGTCTAAAATATCAAATTTTTTTCGTTTTTTATTGCAATCAAACCTGAGATATTTTGGTTTTACCCTATTAGGGGCTTTACTTTTATTCTTTATTCTGGCAAAGTTCCGACTATTTCTGGATATCTTAGTGATGATTGCCGCCACAATGTTAGCAAGATTAGATTTTCAAGGAGCTGGCCTAAATGAGAAGTTGACTTTTGGGATTATATTTATCTTCTCATTAATCGGTTTAGGCTTGGGAGTAATTATGCACTTATTGGTATTAAAATATATGCCATGAACCCATGTTTATTTAGGGCTTGCTGTAAAAGTCATGATTGTGGGGGTAGGGAGCAGGGAGCAGGGAGCAGGGAGCAGGTAAGCCACTGCGTTGCGCGGGTTAAGCGCGTTGTAGCAAGTGGCGCAACCCGAAGGGGAGCAGGGAGCAGGGAGCAGGAGAGTAGATAAATAAAGGGTGTGGGAGGAAGATAACGACAAGGGTGTGGACATTGCTGAAGCCTGAAACCTATGAACAGTAAACTTATTACTTATTACTTGCGCGTAGCGCTATACCTAAATCTGTCACAGAAATAATTTTTTCATCACGAGACAAGGTAATCAAATTTTCTCCGGTGCTGCTTCTATTTGCCAAGGGAATTTGACTAATACCAAGACGTTCCACTCGGTCTTTGTTAGTCACAATCGCCACTTCTCCATCTAAACTACCTGATAGGATGGCTGCTAAGTTATCAGTTTTGTTGATAAATTTCAGAGCTTGAGTGCCTAAATCCCCACGATGGGCAAATTTAATCTCCTTGGTTGTCAGACGTTTTGCATATCCTTCTTGGGTAAATAGTAATATATGCCGATCTTGTCCTAGGGTTGTACAGCCAACCATATGTTGGTGTTTTAACAGTCGTAGACCCTGTAATCCCATAGCTGCACGCCCCATAGTTGGTAATTCTGCTTCACTCATGGGAAAGCGCAATAATCTACCACTGGAACTACCTATAATTAACTGTTCGTTGGCATTGACAAACTGAATAAATGATAATTCATCGTCATTTTTCAACTTGATGATGGTGATACCACGACGGCTCATTTGAGCTAGTTCATTCACAGGAAGGCGTTTAATCCTCCCCCGTTTTGTCAGCAAAACTAAATCCTGCTCTGCTAATTGATCTGGCAGTAAAAAGTGACTAACAACAGTTTCTGTAGCTAATTGAGCAGTATTACTTAGGAGAGTAATCAGTGGCTTACCTCTGGCTGCACGTCCTGTAGAAAGGGGAATATCTGCGACTTTCACAGGATATATTTTACCTGTATTAGTTAATACTAATACATCTTGAGCGGTATCAGTCAGGTCAGTTTGCACAATAAAATCATGATCGGGTATGTTGTTATCCGCTTTAGATTTTTTGCTAGTAGGCTGGAAACGGCGTACATATCCCCGATGGGTAAATTCTAAAACAGTTGGTTGCGGAGGTTCTTCCCAGCTCAAATTTGAGGATGGCTGATTAGCTGCATCTTTGTTAACTGGACTTTTTTGCTTTCCTAGTCCTTTAATTTCCAGGGGTTCCTCTCCAATATGAGTGCGCCGTGGATCGCCATATTTACGTTTAAGCGATCGCAAATCTTTTTTCAATGCTTTTAATAATTCGTGGCGATTATCCAGTAAATTATGTAGTTCTGCTATTTTTTGGTTGAGTTCGGTAAATTCTTGTTGTAAATTTTGTTGTTCTAAACTGGTTAGCCGTCGTAATGGCATTGAGAGGATGGCATCTGCTTGTAACTCAGTAAAATTGAGGTGACTTTGTAAATTTTGCTTAGCAGTACCTCCATCAGGGGCTTGGCGGAGAATTGTAATCACATCATCCAAGTTAGCTAATGCTGTCAATAAACCTGCGACTAAATGGGAGCGACTTTCAGCTTTTTCTAATTCATAGCTATAGCGACGGTTGAGTGTCTGTTCTCGAAAGTGTAAAAATTCCTGTAACAGTTGCCGTAAACTGAGTTGGCGAGGTTGTCCATCAACCAATGCCAGGAGAATAGCACCAAAGTTAGTTTGTAATGCTGTTTGGCGATACAAACTCTGTAAAACCTCTTCCGGTTGGGAATCTCGTTTCAATTCTATTACAACTCGCATTCCCTCGCGATCGCTCTCATCCCGGATATCAGAAATTCCCTGGAGACGATTGTGATTCACCAGATCGGCAACTTTCTCAATCCAACCGGCTTTATTTACCTGGTAAGGTAATTCTGTAACTATAATTGCTGTGCGTTTTTTACTACCTCTACTACGGGCAATTTCCTCTAACTGAGTCACTCCCCGCATAACAATGCTACCCTTGCCAGTAGTATATGCTTCGTGGATACCCTTACGACCAACAATTTGCCCTCCCGTAGGGAAATCGGGGCCTGGAATGAGCTCCAATAACTTTTGATCCGATAAATCTGGGCGATCAATTAAAGCAATCAATCCATCCACCACTTCCCCCAAATTGTGGGGAGGAATGTTAGTTGCCATACCCACAGCAATCCCAGCACAACCATTAAGTAATAAAAATGG
>JAAUYH010049723.1_pt1 | contig 17629 bp, 16 predicted proteins | sample 7278061 | NCBI WGS metagenome assembly JAAUYH01 (sample SAMN14350203, study PRJNA611818) | marine sediment metagenome | isolation source: surface marine sediment (0.6m) | place: French Polynesia: Moorea | collected 2018-08 | reverse complement strand
TGGTCGCAGGCACGCTGCTGAAGACTGAGAACGGTAACGACAATCTGTTCTCAGAGTTTCTGCAGTCGGCCATTGCGGCGAAAGACGCCAACCGCCTGGGATCCATGGACCGGCTGTACCGCCGGGACCCGGATGCGCCGGTAAGGACCATTTCCGGCGTGGGTGACGACCTGGAATTTGAGATCCTCGGCCCGGTGACCACCAGGACCAGCGGTTCCGTGCGGCTGCCGGCCTTTCCGGACCCCCATTCCGTCACGATCACCAACCCCAACCCGAGCCCCAGCGAAAGCCACACGGTCAACGGCAACAGCGTGGTGCTGCGTCTGCAGTACGGCGACCGGCGTTTCCTGTTCGGCGGCGACCTGAACCAGCCGGCCCAGCAGTATCTGCGGCGGAAGTACGGGCAGAGGAACCCGTTTCGAGCCCACGTCAACAAGGCCTGCCATCACGGGTCCTCGGATTTTGATCTGCCGTTCCTGAAGAAAGTGAAGCCCGAAGCCACGGTATTTTCCTCGGGGGACAACGGGTCCTATGACCATCCCCTGCCCGATGCCATGGGCGCGGCGGCGAAACACGGTCAAGGCGATTTCCCGCTGATCTTCTCCACCGAACTGGCCCGGGACAACAAGACCTCGGGCAAGATCATGCTGGGCCACATCAACGCCCGGTCCAACGGTGACGACGTGTTGATTGCCCAGAAGAAAGAGAAGGCCAGCACCAGGAACCCCTGGCACACCTTCAGCATTCCATACCCGGGCCCGTTTTCGGGCCAGTGACCGCACGGGTCCGGGGATTCACTCGGGCGGCGAGAAGCAGACGCCACTCAGGCGGGTCAGCTGTACCGTTTCAGAGAGCTGGTCGGCGTCGAAATCGAACCGAATATGGTCACAGTCCACGGCGCTGAATAGTCCGCTGCCCCAGGGGATCAGCGAGTAGGGCGGTGTGCCCTGCAGAAAGACGCCGCCGCTGGTTTCGTAGATGGTCACCTGTCCAAAGCCGCTGCTGACCTGTCCCTGCATCAGGAACCAGCGCTGTCCGCCGGCCTGGTCGTAGGTGTACCAGAATCCCAGCACGCTGCCGTCGCGGATTTCCAGGGTCAGACCCTGGCCGTCGGCCGCGGGGTCGTACCAGGCGCCGTTGAAGCGGGCGTCCAGCCGGGGGGCGACGAATGGCAGTACCTGGGTCACCAGCAGGGCGTCCACGTCGAAGCCGGTGTGGTCGTAGTTGTCGGCCGTGGTCACCATCACCAGATCCAGTTCCGGGATGATGAAAATGACCTGGCTGCCCCAGCCCGAGGCGAAGAACACGTTCCAGTGACGCCCCAGGGGATCGTCCACCGTGGCAATCCACCACTGGTAGCCATGTCCCCACCCGGGTTGTTCAAATTCATCTGAGTTAGAGGCGTTGCTGTACTTGGTCCATGACGCGTCGACCCAGGAGCTGTCGAGAATCCTGCGCCCGTTGTAGACACCACCGCGAAGGTACAGCTCGCCGAACTTCACCATGTCCCGAGCCGAGAGCCACAGGGAAAAGCCCAGGGGCGCGTCGCCGTCCGGGTTGGGCCAGTCGGTGAGTCCGGTGCCCCGGCCGTCTTCGCTGAAGCCTTCCCAGTGGACCGAGTCAATGCCCAGCGGCGCGAACAGCTCCTGCATGGCAAAGGCTTCCGGACCCATGCCTGACGCCACCCGGATGAAGCGGCTCATCAGGGTGGATGCGCCGGTGCTGTAGGAAAAGCGGGTGCCGGGGGCCGCGTCCATGGGCCGGGTGAGGACGAAGTCGTACCAGTCGCTCGCGTTGACCAGCTGGTTGGCCGGGTTTTGCGGATCCCGGTAGTCGGTCTGGGCTTCATCCCACTGGATGCCGTGGCGCTGCTGCAGGACTTGCTCGACGGTGATGTCGGCCTTGTCCCGATAGCTGCCCTGGGTCATGGGGTAAAGCTCACCGAAAAACTCGTCCAGACCCTGATCGAGCTGGAGTTTGCCCTGGCGATGGGCGATGCCCACCAGGGCTGATCCCACGCTCTTGGTGACCGACTGCACCTGGTGCAGGTCGTCGGGCTGGGTGCCCCGGAAGTAGTCTTCGTAGATGATGTCGCCGTGCCGAGCGATGACCACGGCCTTGAGCTGGCCGAACTGCCCCTGTTGGATGGCCGAACTCAGGCCCTCGAAGGGTTGGGCCGCCACACCGAAGCCAATCAACAGAATAATGGCCGCGGCGGGCCAGCGGATGGGATGAGAACTCAACATACAGTCCTCCGCGCAGCAGAACCCGTGACTCCCAAACTAAGAACCCCGGCCACCGGGGACAATAGTGGATTACCTCTGCCGGGGGCGATGCGGGTGCTCAATTCGTACGTGTCGGGCTTTCCTCGAAGCCATCCGCGAACAGGCAGGGTATAAACGCCACGTTGTCGATGCCGAGTGCCTGGGTGCCGGCCTGGGCGCTGGCGGAAAGCTGGACGATGCCGACATCAGCAACGGTCTCGGCAAAGCTCACGTTAGGTGGACCGACGTCGACCCAGCCGGCAGCGGTCGCCTGCTGGTCGGTCCAGATTGGGTTGACCGGGACATCGTAGTGGTGCCACAGGCCGTCGTTCACGCCGATGGACGCCACGAAGTAGTACCAGCCGTTGGTGGCCCCGCTCTGGCGGAGGCGAACGAACGGCTGCAGCAGGTCAGCGGTCTCGTAGAGGTAATCCAACTCAATCGTGGTCAGGTCCGCCGCGGCGAGGTCCCCGGTCCATAATGGGTCGCTGGTTTGCGCGCCGACGAGCCCGGAATGCTCAGCACGCAGGTACCCGCCCGGGTTGCCGCCTGCAGATACGACGACGGCGGCGGAGCCGGCGGATCCGACCCATCCGCCGGGCAGGCCATCCTCCCAACCCTCGAATGCGACCGGCGTGCACTGCTGGGCAAACACTGATGTCCCCCAAAGTACGATGGCCACGGTGGCCAGACACCGGTGTGCCAGACTTGGGACTGATCCAGATTGGGTGCGCATGGCGGCTCTCCCCGGGGAGTGGTCCTATGGCTTGATGTTGGGTCCGGCAGCGACTTCCCCCATGGGGAATTTCCGAAAAGGGGCCGTGCCGGGGCTGCTGACATCGGCAACCCCGCCGTGCTAAAAAAGGAGATGAATAGCCGGGAGGGACGGCAATCGACAGTCCATCGACACTGATCCAGGTGCTAAGCCAGACGCCCGCGGTTCTGGAGCACCTGCTGTCCGAAATCCCGGCTGATCGTCGCGACGTCAGGCGTGTCGAGGGGCAGTGGGGCGTGAAGGAATGGCTCTGCCACCTGGTCGATGCCCAGGATGTGCTGATGGCCAGGTTCCGTCAGTTCGAGAACGAAACCAATCCGCTGATCGCCGACTATGAGCCGCCACCCCCGTCAGACTCCCGCTACCGGGGCCGTGACCTGGATTCCGCCATCAGCCGGTTTGCCGAGGTCCGGTCGGCCTCGATCCAGACGCTGCAGCGTTATGACAATGCGTTCTGGAACCTGTCTGGAAGGCACGAAAGCTTCAGTCCTTACGGGACCCGCATCCTGCTCAGCCATATGCTCAATGTGGACTACGCCCACCTGTTCGGCATGGAAAAAGCGGGATTGGGAAAAATCGGGTCGTAGCAGAGTAATCAGATGACGGCGGATTCAAATCCGTCGCGAAATATACCGTCCGGGCGTGTTTCGGCCACCGTGGCATCGCCGTCTGCATCAAGCAGCAGTACCTCGGCGCTGGCATTTTCTCCTGCACCATTGGGACAGGCGTTGCCGAAATCTACCGACCAGATGCCGTCGGTCAAACCGTCATCACCGTCGCTGATGACTCCACTCACCCCGCAGGCATCACCGGCCATTCGGACCTCCACCGTTGCCCCAACGGGCAACTGCCCGCCGGCCAGGGCGGACGCAAATACGGCCTCGATGGACAGCGGACCCTCCAGCACGAGAAAACGTTGGGACCGGCCGTCGTCGGCCACCAGTACATCACCAAATTGAAGGATTGCGGCCGGCTGATAGGAAAAGGCGCCGAGGCCGTCCGTTGGCACCGTGGCCATGGGTGGGTCAGATATCGGGTCGGCGTTGAGCCAGATGTCAACACTGCTGATCGGTGTAAATCCCTGGCCTTGGATCCAGCCACTGGTGACCGATGCCTGGATTCGGGATGGTTGGGTCACTTCGGCCACGGTGGCATCGCCATCGACGTCGAACAAAAACACCTGGGCGACAGCGTTGGCGCCGGCGCCTCCGGGGCAACTGCTGCTGAAATCGACGGACCACTGGCCATCGACCAAGCCGTCGTCCGCGTCCCGGATGAGGCGACTCACCTGGCAGTCGTCGCCTGACATGCGCACCTCCACCACCGAATCGATGGGCAGGTTCCCGCTGGCCCGGGCGAGCTCAAAATTGGCGCTGATGGACAGGGGGCCGTCCAGAATGAGGAAGCGCTGGGACACGCTGTCATCCACGATAATCTCATCGCCAAACCGCAGGTTAACGGCTGGCTGGTGGGAGAAGACGCCTGCGGCGTCCGTCGGCACCGTGGCCAGGGGTGGATCGAACAACGGATCGGCGTTGGCCCAGATGTCCACGCTGCTGCTGGCTTTAAATCCCTGGCCCCGGATCCAGTCCCGGGTCACCGACGCCTGAATCGCGGTTACAGTAATCCCTTTGGCCGAGCTGGCCTCCGGGCCCGCCTGAACTTGCGGGGTCAGGGCAATCAGCAGCAGCCCGGTCAGAATTCCTGGCAACAGGCCGTTCATATTGAAGACATGTGAGCGCCAGGCTGGCGTCCACATCAGTAATTTCCGACCGGCAGTGTTGTTGCGTTCCGCGCCGCGATGATGGCCCCGGGCTGCGCCTGCTGGCTGAAAACCTTAGTCTGCGGCGCAGTTTGTCCGTCAGAGAATCCCGATCAGGAATCGCGATCCGCGTCGCAGGGGTGCATCTCAATGCCTCCGCCGGCCACGGGTTTCATGCACATCTTGAAGGACTGGGGCCGGAATTCGGGCTTGGCCAGGGGCTTGGGCGTGCACTTGACCTGGGCTTTTTCCCTGGCGACCACGGTGGCGGTAATCCTCATGGCGCCGGTGTCCAGGGTAGTGGCGGCCTGGGTGACGGTGCTGGTTACGCGAGATGACGCCTGTCCGTATGTGCACGGCGCGGGAGTGGATACCGGGTCCCGCCCTGTCGCCAGCGGGTCATCCGAAAGTGGCCCCCAGATCAGGGCCAGCAGCATGGGTGCAACGTTCAAAGGCCTGTTCTCCGTGTGTGTTATTTATAAGTACGGGGTAAACGGCAAAAGGTTGCTGGTGATTCTCCGTGACTCCGTGACTCCGTGACTCCGTGGCTCGGTGGCTCCGTGGCTCCGTGGCTCGGTGGCTCGGTGGCTCCGTGGCTCGGTGGCTCCGTGGCTCGGTGGCTCGGTGGCTCGGTGGCTCGGTGGCTCGGTGGCTCCGTGGCTCGGTGGCTCCGTGGCTCCGTGGCTCGGTGGCTCCGTGAGTGGGTTACTGTTCGTTTCCGAGTCTGGGTAGCGCCAGCGACAGTCCGCCCATCCAGACGAGGTATATCGTTCCCACCAGGCGCTCATATGCGCCGATCCAGCTTTCTTCCAGCAGCAGAATCAGCGGGATGAGCAGCAGCCACGCAATCAGGCAGACCAGGTTGAACAGGCCCGCCGGGCGCGAGGAGCGCCACAGGCCACGCTGCAGGGCAGCCATGGACACGCCGATCACGCTTGCCAGAACGGACAGCGGATCGTTTGCGTGGGGTCCGACGAGGGATTCAGCGGGTGCACTCACGAAAAAGGCGGCGACGTAGAGCAATACGCACCCACCTGCGATCAGCAGCAGAATTCCGCCTTGCCACAACCAGCCGGACACCCGGGTCCGCAAGCCAATGGCAAGTGCCAGGTGTGCGCCGGCAAACAACAACAGTCCGGCGGTGTGGTACCAGGCAAACGAACCCCGGCTCAGGGCGCTGATCGGTGATGCAACGGGATCCAGCCCAGTCACTGACAGACCAGTGACGTGGATCAGCAGTGTGCCGACAACGGCAAACAGCGCCAGCTTTCCCCCCATAAAGCGGCGGAGGCGTCAGGATGCCTTGCGTTTGGGCAGCCGCCAGTCCGGACGGATGAAGTGACAGGTATACCCAGTCGGATACCGTACCAGGTAGTCCTGGTGCTCTGGCTCAGCCTCCCAGAACGGACCGGCCGGGGCGATTTCGGTGACGACCTTGCCGGGCCACAATCCCGACGCGTCGACATCCGCAATGGTATCCAGGGCCACGCGGTGCTGTTCTTCGCTGTTGTAGTAGATGCCCGACCGGTAGGAGGTGCCGCGATCGTTGCCCTGGCGGTTGAGGGTGGAGGGGTCGTGGATCTGGAAGAAGAATTCCAGCAGTTGGCGATAGCTCATGACGTCGGGATCAAACACCACCTCGATGGCCTCGGCATGGGTACCGTGGTTGCGGTAGGTGGCATTGGGCACGTCACCGCCGCTGTATCCCACCCGGGTAGAGACGACTCCGGGCAGTTTGCGGATCAGGTCCTGCATTCCCCAGAAACAGCCGCCGGCCAGTATTGCAGTTTCCGTCTCAGTCATCGATTTCTCCTGGTGTAGGTAGGACCCTGCCGAGCCTCGAATGTGTGGTATGTGGGCAAACTCGCCGGTATCAAGCCGTTCGGGGTTGATCTAATCCTGCCATGGGTTGGCGACCTCGATGGCTCCCGAGCGCACGCCGTCCCAGATCTTTTGCAGTCGCTCCGCCCACGAATACTGATCAATTCGCTCCCGGAATCCCCGGGCAACCCTGCTGCGTGCGGTGTCTCCCTCAGCGTCGCAGTCAAAATGGAGGTACCGGTAAGCGACCTTCTCGAACGCCTCACGGTAGGAATAGACGTCGTAGTCTGACACCGACTCCGCGAGCTTTTCGCAGAGGTGATCCAGGGCGATGTCGAACTGAAAAATCATGGATTCGCCGGCTTCGTTGATTTCATCGCGGCAAAGCCACTGGGACAGGATCACGAACAGTCGCCGGTGGTCGGTGTCGGAGATCCACTCGAAGTCCCGGTGGGTGGTGGCGTGGAATTCCTGCCGGATATCGTCCTTGTCGAATTCCTGTTCCATGGTTTCGAAAAAGATCCGGGTCAGGGTCTCGGCCTGGTCACCCAGGTGGAAAAGGACGCGCCCCTTTTTCTTGCCGTAGGGTCGCTTTCCGTTGACCGCGGGGCACTCAACGCCCAGCAGCAGGAAAAGGTCCTTGCCCACCCGCAGGTCATAGCCCCGGCGCCCGAACCACCGACCGGCCAGGTAGCCGTCTGCCAGGGGCTTGAGGACCTTGTAATCATTGGACGGATGCAGGTACAGGAATGATAAAAAGTCCAGGTGGCCTTTCCAGTGGCTGCCGCTGTCCCAGCGTGGGTGCCAGTCGCTCCAGATGGGCAGTTCTCCTGAGAAAAAGTAGGGACGACACACGGCGAGTCCGTCGCCGGATTTGACCAGGCGAAGCCGGGCCTCGCTGACCTTCCAGGCATTTTCCCGCGCCTCGGGCCTGACTGACTCTGATTCCCAGTACGCCAGATCCAGCTTCAGCGGATCCTTGGAGGGATCAGTTTCCAGCCCCCGGCCATGGTCCTCGTCATCCCTGACTCGCTCCCAGATTTCCTTGAAGCGGGGGATCCACGGACGCTCATTGAACATATCGAACAGGTCGTTGACCACGCGGGACCTGACGGCGTCGCCTTCTTTGTCCAGAACAAAATCCCGCATGGCGTAGAACACTTTTTCCAGCAGGGCGGCATTCGATTCGCCGAGGGTCGCGTTTCGATTTCTCCGGTCGCTCACGTTGCAGACGTTGTCGTACATCACCTCTCGCGCCTCCGGAAACTGCAGCAGAAACTTTTCGCCGTATTCGTTCAGCTGATCCCACTGCAGCCACTTTTCCACAGCCGCCAGGGTGAACAGACCGGGGCCGCTGCTGAGCAGCCAGTAAGCCCCGGTTTCCCTATCGGTTTCCCCGGCCAGCTGTTCGCACATCAGCCGGGTCAGCAGGGCCACCTCCCGGTCGAAGTGTTTGCGTTTGCCCAACAGGCCGCCGTTGCTGGCCGGGTCGGTTTCCGCCAGCAGGCGGAAGGTTTCGCTGCCGGCCCTGACGTCGGAGTGGGTGCGCCCGAAGGGTTTACCCTGCAGGTATGCGTCACGCAGTGGCTTCAATACCTGGTAGTCCTGCACCGGGTGGCAGTACAGCAAGCTGAACAGGTCCAGGTGGCGAAACTTATCGTGGATATCCCAGCCGTCGTCGAGTTTTCGCCAGTCGGGCAGTTTGCCCTTGAGAAAGTACTGCTTGATGATGTTCTGGGCCTTGCGTGTCTTTTCCCGACACAAGGATCGCTCTGCCTCGTTCCACTGGGCTTCACGTTTGCGCATCCAGGATTTGTCCTTGACGGGCCAGTGGGTGGGATCCACCTGCAGGGGATCGGTGCCTGCTGCTGTTCGGGGTTTGGCCGTATCCACGACGGATAACTGATCGGCAAAGGTCACCACATCACTGCTCAGCAGTCTTCGGTTGAGCTCATCACCGGAGTCCTCGTCGTACTCCACATTGAAATTGCTGTGGCGAATTCCCCCGTCGACGATCTCCATCAGGTAGATCCCGTCACCCTCACTTTCATAAAAGCTGCCTTTCTCGAGGTATGGGGCCAGCCGGTCGAGTACTTCCAGGTCGTAATCCGCGTCGGAGGCGCTGTCGTCGATCTCGAACAGCAGCCGTGAGCGCCGGTCTCTCTTATTGAAGACGAAAAAATGATCGGCCAGGCAGTCTTTCAGGTTGTCCTGGGGGCTTTTCTTCTCGTCGGCGACAAAGTCCAGTGCATCCAGCACGGCGCCTGCATGACTCAGCCTGATCAGGAAGAGGGATTGTCGGGTTTCGGCGTTGCGGCCCATGTTCACTCTCGCAGAACGTATTCAGGGGCAGTGTACAGTGAGAGTGAGTTTCGAACGGTCGTCCAGGATGCCGGGAGAAGCCTGGGCGGCATCCTGGTCGGATTGGTGAGCCCCAGTGTCGCCCGCCAGGCGACAAGGGCTCAGCTGACCCGGCGATTCACTCGCCGGAAATCATCACTACGGATTATCCCGGTCGCAACTCAGCCGACTGAATTCCGACCAGCTGCCGTCCGCAGCGGCCACCTCGTACTTCCAGTCGAAATGTTCCTTCTGGATGTTGTGGAAGGTAATCCGGGCGGTGTGGGCCTGGAAAGCCGGCCGGGCCCAGCGTTGTCCGGTCATGACGATGTTGCCGTCGACAAACTCGGCGCTGAACTCGTCGAAGCGGGCCTGCTGCTGGGTGGCCCAGACCATGTTCCACTTGCCTGTTTCCGCATCGTAGGTGCGAAGATTGGTGCCCCAGGGCGACTTGCCGTCGCCTGGCTTCCATACGTCCTGGATGGCGTAGCCGTCGAGTACGTAGTACCAGCTCCAGGACGCCGGCGGATTGGGGTTTTCCTGCCAGCTGCCGTCGGGTTGGGGGTTGGATCCGCGGCACAGCCAGTCGCCCTGGAGCTGCCCGTACTGCTTGAGCTGTTCCGGAGCATCGGGGTGGGGACCGTCGGCGGTCATGGGTGCGCCGGCGTGAGCAGCAGTTGCCAGCAAGGCGAGGGTGATGAACATCGGTTTCATGGGTGACTCCCTGGTTATGGGGCCATTACACCAGAATCAGTGTCGCCCGGTCGGCCAAATTAGTGCGCTTACCCTGCAGCGGACGGTGTCAGGGTAAACTGGCAGCCTGGGCGGTCGGCGTGAAGGAGATGTCTGAGTTGAAAACGGCTGGTTTTGGCCTGTTGCTGGCTTTGGCCGCGTCAGTATCCCTGGAAGCTGTCGGTGAAAGCATTACCGATCTCGATCTGCGCCTGGAAAATGTCCGCAATCTGATCAACCAGGCTTCCAGCGAAGGGGCGTCCGGCGTTTTGCGCATTGCCCACCGGGGTGAGGTGCTGATCGAGACCGGGTTTGGATCCGCATCCTGCAGCGCCGATGAGGCCGTGACGCCGGCTCACGTCTTCATGATTGGCTCGATTACCAAAGAATTCACCCGCATTCTGGCATTCGTGCTCGAAGAAAATGGCCAGATCTCCGTGGACCAGACCGTCTCCCAGGTATTGCCGGATTTTGAAGGCCCAATCGGGTCGGTCACCCTGCGCCAGATCCTGGACCACACCGGCGGACTGCCGGACCTGGTTGATCAGGACGGCCGGCCGATTCCGTACCGGGTCGAAAACGACTACCAGCCCCTCGGACGGGACCAGCTGCTTGCCCGGGCTGAACGGGTGCAACTGATTTCGCAGCCGGGAGAAACGGAACAGTATTCCAATCTCGGTTATCAGCTGCTGGCTGCCACATACGAAGTGGCGACCGGCAAGACGTATCCGGAACTGCTGCGGCGGCACGTGTTCGAGCCGGCCAATATGCAGGACGCGGGCTTCTGGTTTTCGGATGGGAAACGGCGATCTTTCGCGGACGGCTGTCTGGCCGGCGGCAGACGCTGGGGCAACCCCATAGACGACAACATGTGGGATGCGTCCGGGCCGTCCTGGAACCTGGCAGGTGCCGGCGGATTGCTCTCTACAGCGGCAAGCCTGGCCGGGTTTTTTGAAGGCATCAGCGCCGGCGTGTACTTTGACGATCCGGATCAGCTGGAGCGGTACAAAGCATCCCGCATGGTCTTCTCCAACAGGCGGCAACAGCGGGTCATGGGGCCGTCGGGATCCAACGGCATTTTTGATGCCGTGGCTTTCTGGGCAGACCGGGATCGCTTCAGCGTGATCCTGATGACCAACCGTGCGGATCATCGTGGGGAAGATGGACTGATCCGCGATATTCTTCGCCTGTTTCCACCGGACAGTTTCCCACGCGGGAATCAAGACTGAATCCAAACCTCGGCGACCACGCGAACCTGATGAAAAAAGCGGCGCTTTACATACCGGTGATTCTCAGCCTGCTGGTCCTGGCAGCGCATTTTTTGCGTTCCGGTGATTCGGTCCTCGCGTTCGCGTCGCTGGTGGTGCCTGCGCTGCTGCTGGTTCCGCAACCCTGGGCGGCGCGCCTGGTACAGCTGGTCCTGGTTCTCGGCGCTCTTGAGTGGATTCGAACCCTCATTATCCTGGCCCAGGGACGAATCGCAGACGGCGAGCCTTTTGTCCGGCTGACCGTCATCCTGGGCGTCGTTGTGATCGTGACAGGCTGCTCGGCGCTGGTGTTTCAGACTGCCGGTTTCAAGCGGTTCTACCGCTTGAATGGGCGAAGTCGGGGGCAAGTGTGAGTCTGTTGGCGAACCTGTGGATCCTTCTCGCCCAGGCTGCGTCGCCGGGTTGTGGAGACATTGATGGCTTGATCGACGCGGTGGACCAGGGCTTCAAGCGGGGAGAGCTGGAGGCTGCGGTCTCCCAGGCTGATCTTGGCCTGTCCTGTTCCAACGCCACGGTCGACCAACGCATTATCCTGCACCTGAAGCTGTCCGGTATTCATGACCGCATCGGCCTCCATACCCATTCGCGCCCGGTTGCAGCGGCGCTACGGCATGTCGAGGCCGCATTGGACATGGCGGAGCAGGCCAGCCCGACGATCCGGTCGGCCGTGAGCCTGGCCGAGGCGCGCTACCACTATCGGGCTGAATCGCCTGATAGCGACTTCCCCACGGCCCGGGAGTCCTGTCGCTCAGCGTTGGCGCAATTCGAGGAGCTTGGAGATTTTCATGGTCAGGCGGATGCTGTGCACCTGTTGGGGCTGTTCCATCTGCAGCGGCGGGAGTGGCCGGAGGCCCGGGAGTACTTTGATCGTTCCCTCGAGCTGGAGCAGCAGTCCGGTATGCCGCGCCCGATTTTCCTGGCTGACTACGAGCGCCATGTGGGATACCTGCACCAGGCCGCTGGTGAACTCGCGACGGCGATAGTGCATTTTGAGCGATCCTTCATCATCCGGCGCGACAGCGGGCTGATCGACCAGTCCATGTTTGGCGCCATCAGCTTCGCACGGGTACTGGTTTCAGCGAAACGCGCGACCGAGGCCCGAGCGCCTCTGGACTACGCGCTGAAAACCGCTGATGCCATAGGCTCGCCGGAAGGACGACTTCGTGCCGGGTTGGTGCTGGGTGACATGTACGACCAACTGGGCGAACGAGAGGCGGCGATCCAGGCTTACGAGGCAACGCTTGCGCTGGCCCGACAAAGGAATCGGGCGCCCATCGTTGAGCGTGCCATCACGGCCCTGGCGAGGCTACGGGATTAAGTCTGGATTCCTTATCCGTTCAGGGGGAAGGCGTTTTCAGGTCTTCGATCAAGCGGTTGATCTCCGGGTCGCCGGCATTGATGGCCTGGGCTTTCAGCAGGTAGTCCAGGGCGGTCGCGGGCTCTCCTGATTTGATGGCTGCCTTGGCATAGTCACGCCAGGCACGCCAGGATTCTGGGTAGGCGTCCACCAGGATCCGAAAGCCCGTCATACCCTGTCTGATTCTGCCGGCGTTGGCCAGCTGCCGCGCGGCCTTGCGGAAGCCGGATTCATCGAACGGCCGCCACCACGGGTAGTTGCCGTAGCGGGCCTTTTCAGACTGGTATCGCTCATGGGCCAGTTCTGCGCCGTCCGTCAGCAGGACCTCGGTGAGGGACCGAAATGGACCCGCCTGGCCCAGGACAAAATCCATGGCCGGGTCCCGGCCCTCGAAGTACTGGTTTGACTGAAACACGGCGGGGACATCGATGACCGTCTCGAGTGGCGACTGGCTGGTGTGCACCAGTTTCCAGTACTCGCTGGACAGGTCCAGCTTCATGCCACTGTGTTCCAGCGCGTAGGACCGGGGGTCGCCGTAAGCGTTGAGCGCGGCGCCCGGAGGCTCGCCGACGACTATGGTCGGCGTGTGCTTGAGCATCAGGTCCAGCAGCATGACCGCTGCGCTGTAGGTCTTGCGGCCCACAAGGGTGTAAAGACGGCCCGGCTGATTCGCCACGTCGCTGCGAATGAACTGGTGGACGAAGGGAATGAGTATGGATCCGTCGCCGCCGGAGTTGTAGCGCAGGTCAAGGACAATCCGGGCGGGCTGAAGTTTTTCTACGTCGGCAAAGGCGCTGCGGTAGAAGCTTTCAAAGGACTCATGCTCACCGCGGCCGCTGGCGGTGATGTGGTTGAGCTGCATGTAGTACGTGTCGTGATCGCCCAGATGGGTCGACCAGTAGGCTGTGCGATTGCGAACATGCAGCGGCAACACCCCGCGGGCCGCCTCGTCGGCGCGTACGTATTCAGGCAAGGTCATGGACTGAAACGGCACGGTGAATTCGCGCAGGGTTTCGCGATCCAAGGGGCCATACATCTCTCCCCAGAAGCGCGTTTCATCCAGCAGGAAGTCGGTTTCAACCGCGTCAACCACGATCGCGTGAATCCTGCCTGCCCGGTCTCTCAGCCGCAGCGGCAGCTCGCGCTGATCGGCAATGAATCCCAGGGCCTTGAGCGCGTTGCCACTGCCGAGGTAAAAAACATTTTGCTTCCGGCCGCTGGCGTTGTCTGCTCCCATCAGCGAGGTGACACTCTCCACCACGATTTCCACAGACGTTCCTCCAATTTCCAGCACCTGATCGCCGATCAGGGCGGCCTGGTCCCGGTGGGCGGCCACAACGTATACGCCGTCTTCAAACCAGTAGAAGGACAGGGGAAACCAGTAGCGGAATTCTGCCTTTCCGGTTGGATGAAGGGTGGTGTGTCCATCCCTGATCGAGGCCGCCAGCCGCATCATGTCTACAGTAATCCGGTCGTCCGATTTCGATTCAACATCGTCGAGAAGACCCTGGGCGCGCGCCAGAAACTGGTCTTTTTCAATCCGGGTGAACGGGTCGGGGTGCTCGGATGTGATCAGCGCAACAAGCTGCCGGATGTCTGCCTGCCACTCTGTTGGCGACACGTTGCGGGCCTGGGTGCCTGCTGTAAGCAGCACAGCCAGCAGCGCCAGAATATGTCTGTAAGTCATGCGCACAATTCTAACGACGTCCGCACCGGAAAAACGTTACGCCCACCAGCCGCCGCAGGAAGATTTCCGGAATTTTTCCTGTCTTTGCCCGTGTCGCCACCCGTAATTCAATACCGTCAGGCTCTCGTAAGAACTCCGTCAAGATTCAACCGCTTGTTTCTGGGAGGATTTTCTCAGTTAAGCCGCTCCTCGAGGACATCTGGATGACGCCGCGACCCACAACCCCTTTTTTGCCAGGGACCGCATTGGTGGCGCTGCTGTTGCTGCTCTGGTGCCTCAGCCCGCTGGCGCAGTCCTCCGGCGGCTCCTTTGAGATCACCAGCAGCACCTTGGACGCCGGTGGTGGGCGCTCCGAAGGTGGCAGCTTTGCCGTGACCGGCACGATCGGCCAGGCGGACGCGTCGCTGCAGTCGGCCAGCGGCGGGACGTTTCAGCTCACCGGCGGTTTCTGGGCAGAGGGTGCCGTGGTTGCGCCCGGTGAATCGCTGTTTGCCGACAGTTTTGAGGGATTGTGATCGGAGTCGATGACCGGGATTGATGGTTTGGGAAATGCGCAGCAGGAGAAGCAACATGATTGGGAAGTCTCTGGGTTTTATCACGCTGCTGGTGGCTACGACGGCCGTCGGAGCCGTGGACACCGGTTTCACTTACCAGGGGAAGCTGCAAAACGACGGCGCGCCGGCCAACGGCGAGTTCGACTTCGAATTCGAATTATTCAATGACACAACGGCGGGCGTTTCATTCGGGATCGTCACTGTCGACGACGTCACGGTGACCGGCGGCGTGTTCTCCATTGAACTGGATTTCGGTACGGCGCCGTTCGCCGGCGACCAGTTGTGGCTGGACATCAGCGTGCGCGAGGGTGCCAGTGATGGCGGATACACCAACCTGCTGCCGCGCCAGAAACTGACGGCGGCCCCCTATGCGCTGCATGCCGAGATGGTGGCCACGGATGCCATCGGCAGCGCGGAGATTGCCAGCAACAGCATCCAGGCCGGTGACCTGGCCCCCAACTCGGTAGGCCGCAGCGAGGTCATTGACTCCCAGGTCCAGCTCCGGGTTTCCGGGGGCTGCCTGCGGGATAACTTTCTCACCGGCATCAACGTCGATGGGTCCGTCCGGTGTGGCGCCGACAACGTGGGCCTGGATGCCGCCGGCGCCGTCGCCGCCATGGGCCCCCTGGCCGACAGCAACCCGCTGCACCACAACCGCTATGACGACGCCAGCGCAGTGGCCGCGGTTCTGGCCGCCGACGGCAGCGGTTCAGGTCTGGATGCGGACCTGCTGGACGGCCAGAACGCCAGTCAAATCATCGAGGCGGCCAGCAGTGCGGTGCGGATTCCCATTTCCGATGCGGACATTCCGCTCACCATTACGCAGCCAGGGTCATACTACGTCGTTGAAACCCTGTACTCGCTTGGCCCAACGGCTGACGCCATAACAGTCGAATCCGATGCAGTCACCATCGACTTTATGGGGTTCACGCTGATTGGGCCCGGCCAGGATTCGGGCGCCGCCAACAACGGGATTAACATCCGCGGTCGCAAGGACGTGACGATCCGGAACGGAACGATTCGGGCCTTCGGTAACAACGGCGTATTCAACGACTCCACGTCCGGACGCGCCCATCGCATCATTGACATGTCGATATCGAGAGTTGGTGGGCACGGAATCCTTGACAGTGCCGTTGGCACCCTGGTCAAACGTTGCCACGCATACGACAACGACGGGGATGGGTTCAGCCTGGGCGGTTCTGCTGTCATCACCCACAGCACTGCGCGAAACAACGGTGGCGACGGCATCGTCGCATCCTTTTACGCCGTAGTTGCGCAGAATATCGTGAGTCAAAACGGTGGCGAAGGCATCCGGGTGAGTGCCGGTGGTGTCATAATCGGTAACTCCGCCTCACTGAACGACGGCGACGGCATTCGATCAGGCCAGGGTGCCATGGTTGCCGACAACACGGCTTACAACAATATCGGTTCCGGGATTCAGGCCAACCCGGGAACCACCTTGAGGGGTAACAACGCCAGCTTCAATAATGCATGGGGAATTCTCTGTTCGGGCAGCGCGCTGGTTGAGGACAATATTATCTACGACAACAATAAATCCAGAACTGAATTGGTTGGCGGGTTGAGGGTTCAAAGCAATAGCCGCGTGGTGGGCAACGCTGTAACCCAGAACGAGCAATTCAACATCTACGTTTTCTCCCGGCACAATGTTCTCGACCGCAACCACGTGGCTGATGCCAGGGACGTAGCGGGAACCGGTCAGGGCGTTGGAATTTTCTTTGCCAACTCCGACAACCTGTTCCGGGAAAACACGGCCACGGACAATCCGACGAACTATGGCGGCTCAGTGCCGCCCGCTTCGAGAAACATCGACAATATTTCCTGGTAGCCCAGTGGCGGCCCGTAGACCCTGGTGTCAATACGTCACCAGGATCTCCCAAACCCAGCCGGATCCGAAACGTCCTTCGAGCCAGGCCTGAGTGTCGGCGGCGTTTTCCGCACCGCCGCAGCCGGCGGAAAGGCCCATCCGTCGGTCTTCCTGGGTGTAGGTTATGCCGAAGCCGTTATCGAATGGCGGCGCCGAATCGTTGACCGATGTTCCCCAGAAGAAAGGATCGTAGCCGCCGTAGGCCCGCAGGTTGAACCGGGTGGCGTCGTTGACCACGGGAACCGCAACGGTTGCATTCACGCAGGCGGTGACGTCATCACTCTCGGTGTCAATGACCAGGCTGCCAAACACCACCGAGGGCTGTTCTTCCACCCGCACCTCCGCCGTATCCTGACCTATGAGTATGTCGCTGAGATAGGCCTCTACCGTAACGGTGTCAGCGCCGTCGCTGCTGCTGTCCGCGGTGTAGGTCACCGTCTCCCGGTCCAGCAGCAGACCCTGGATGACGTCGATATTGCCGGCGGACGTGGTTGAGTTCCAGATGAAGCGGGGCGCGACGCCGTCGGTGCAGCCCTCGGTGTTGTTGTTGGAGTCCCGCAGGGAGGCGGTCAGGTCCACGGTCTGTCCGTCCTGGATGGAGGTCAGCCGTGGCGTCAGTTCCACCAGGGGGCGCTGAACGTTGGCGGTACTGGTGGCCTCGCCGATGGGTCCGGAGCGGTTACCTTCGAAGGCCTCCACCTCCACCTTGATGTCCACGGAATCGCGGCCGGCGGTGGCGAAAGGCGAAAACTCGATGTTGGGTCCGCTGGTGACCAGTTCGGTGAGGGAAGACACCCCGGGTTCGTCCAGAGAGATGAGCTGGCCCGCGCCTGGGGGATCCATGGTGAAGCGATAGCGCACGCGAACTTCGGCATCGGGCTGGTCGGTGAGGGTGGCTTCGAATTCAGCGTTCTGGGTGCAGGTGGCGTTGGGTTGCCGCGCTGTCAGGGTCACAGGCACCGGGGTCACGGTCAGGGTCCAGATATTGGCCGCGTCAGAACTGCCCAGGGCAGATCCAGCCACGGTCAGGTCGAAGGTGGCCAATATCTGGACCCTGACCGTAACCCCGGTGCCTGTGACCCTGACAGCGCGGCAACCCAACGCCACCTGCACCCAGAACGCTGAATTCGAAGCCATCCTCACCGACCAGCCCGATGCCGAAGTTCGCGTGCGCTATCGCTTCA
>JAAUYH010242815.1_pt1 | contig 17630 bp, 14 predicted proteins | sample 7278061 | NCBI WGS metagenome assembly JAAUYH01 (sample SAMN14350203, study PRJNA611818) | marine sediment metagenome | isolation source: surface marine sediment (0.6m) | place: French Polynesia: Moorea | collected 2018-08 | reverse complement strand
TGGACAATTATTTGCTGCTACTAGAGATAACAAGTTATGGATTCGTAACGCAACATCCAATAATGAGAACTGGATTGAAATTGGTCACGCTAACAATGTTGTAGCGATGGTTGGCATCAATGGACAATTATTTGTAACTACTCCTTAATTTTAAATTTTCTTTCCCTAATAGTGACCGCTATTAGTCTTCATGATAGGTTCTTCAGAACTATCAATTGTTGCTCTAGTCCCGATAATTAAACTTTCTATTACATTCATAAAATAATTACTGAAAGTGCTTTGAGACTTTTAACAAATTTCTTGGCACTTTTTTTATATTTTTTTCTGAAGAAAAATGTTCATAGCAAATTTATTAACAAAATTTTCTTTTTACTCTGCATAAAAAATCAAGGTCGTCGTAGAAGAGTGGCAACAAAAATAACTAAGAACGTTAATTTAGGCACGGTATAAAGACTTATGAATACTAATAACCTAGAACAATTAGAAGTTTCGTTATATGACGCGATCGCAGATGCCAAATTAGATGCACAAAATTTGCTAAATCAATTGGCACTCGAACCTGGCTTACTATCAATTATAAATACCAGCTTTGGTAACAACTTTAATCGAGAAACTTTAGAACAGTTTTATCAGCAGTGGTTAACTAAAAATTTTGATAATTTTCCTGAAATTGAAGTTCGCTCCGCAGAAGAAATAAATGGCGCAAATGGAGCATTTTCTAGAGATACTAACAAGATTTATTTATCACGAGATTTTTTAATTCAGCATCAAGATAATTCTTCGGTCATTACTAATTTATTCCTAGAAGAATATGCTCATTTTATTGATACTAAGATAAATGCCAGCGACTCACCAGGGGATGAAGGAGCAATTTTTGCAGCTTTAGTAAAAGGCGAAGAGTTAAGTAATAGTAAATTAGAAGCATTAAAAAATGAAGATGATACGGTTAAAATTAATTTAGATGGAAAGCCAGTAAATATAGAACAGTCAATACCAGATATTGTTTTATATTCTGATTCTTGGGATTTAAAAGAGTATAAATTTAGTTTTAAAACCGCAGATTATCTTAATAAATGGACGGATTTAAATATATCTAATCAGTACTATTATAATTCTGGAAATGATTTTATAGCTACATTACCTTTTGATGGCAGAAGCTTTAACTTACTGAGTGGATCGGTTGGTAAGATCGGCGGAAATGCTGGTTTTAGAATGGAACCAGGTTTTATTGAGGCAGGATTTGAAGTTGAAGCGGGATATAACTTAGGGGAATTTAATTTTGAGATACCTCTTTCAGCTTCGGTTAATGCTGGTATAGTCAATAATCAATTTACTATTGATGTTGATGCTAATTTAAACTTACCTCAATTTAATTACAGTCTACCCTATGCCTATGCGTATTTAGATGCTGTCTTGGGATACGATTTAAAAATCGATGGCTTTGTAGATGGTTATGTAGATTATTTCTTCGATACCTATGAATTTGATGACGACTTTAACATCATAAATTTTGAAGGAACACAAGAAAAACGTTTAATACAATTAGATACTAGAAAAAACGATAACTTTATCGATCTAATTTATAAAAAAATTCAATTAGGTGATGATAAAAATGGCTCAGTCTCTCGTGCTGAAACTTCTGGCTATTTGGAACTTGATTTCGAGCTACCTAGATTTAATAGTAGTTTTTAGCCAATTGACGGACTAGAAAATGAATATATTTGGGAAATTAAAGAAGAAAAGCAACTAGTCAAAGCTGACTTTGCCTTAGATAATGTACTAGCACAGATACCCTATTTAAAATGGCTATCGGGTGCTGATAGTAAAAATTTTAGCTTTTTAGGATATGATTTTGGTCTTGAATATGACTGGCGAGCTATTGCTTTAGATTTATCTACTAGTCTTGATTTTGGCTATAATTTCAAAACTGGAATTACCGATTTATTTCCCCAAATTGTTCCAGATAAAAGTGAAATCGATAATTTAGTATTGCCTTCTTTTGATAATAAAGAAAAACTGCTTGATGCTTTAGAAGCTGCCGATGTCGATGGGGAATTTGATATTGATATTGTAGTTGAATTTAATCCCAAAATTATTTTTGAAGCCGATGCTTATCTCAAACCAGAGGTAAATTTTGACTGGGATATTGGAGTTATTGGCGGAAAATTATCACCTCTAACCAATCGCGAAGAGTTTACTTTATTTGATGGAAAGCCGATTAATCTTTTCAGCGAAAAAATCTCTATAGTTCCTTTAACTCGAAGAGAAGTGCCTTTTAAAGAGCTTTATAGTTGGATAACAGGAACTGAACCGAATTTTACCGATCTTACTTTAGAGATTCCCTTTAGTACTATCGATCCAGAACGTTATGGAACTGATGGTTTAGATTTTTTTACGGGAACTGATGGCGATGATGGGACTAAAAAACTGGGAAAAGGTGATGATTACTGGGTTTTTTCTACAGGAAATGATGGTGTAATAGATGGAGGAGAAGGAAACGATACTTTAAAAATTGATCGTCCTGGAACTTACACTTTATCTACTAATAGTATTACGGATAATCTTGGGAATATAACCAGTTTTGCCAATTTTGAATTTTTCAAAATTAATGGTAGAGACAGTACTTCTTCAGGAATTAATATTTCAGAAGATTTAAGCAATAATTCTAATCTCAGGATTGTCGGTTTTGGTAGTGATTTTAACGACACAATCCTCAAAAATAATATTTCTTATCTCAATACGGGAAAAGGTGACGATGTTGTAACTGGTTCTCTGGAAATATCGAGTAACTCTACAATTATTACTGGAGAAGGAAATGATGAAATTACTGTTAGCAAAACAACTTTGTCATCCAAGAAAACTACTATAGAAGCAGGTGCGGGAGATGATAATGTTAATTTAACTATTATTCCTGCTTATTCCGATACTGAAATAAAATCTTTCTTGGAAGTTGATTTAGATACTGGTAAAGATGAAATTATTTCAAGAACAGCTGATCCTAGTAACTCTGGAACTGCTTTACTTCCTGTTAATTTATTAGTTACGGGTCATCTTGGAGGGAAAACTATTGATCTTCCTCTAGAACCAAATAATTATAAATCGCAAGTGATTTTAGAAGGAAAAGCCTCGGTTATTAGAAATTTGTTTGGTTTAGAACATAATGCAAATGTAGATCGTTTATTTATCGATATAGCTAATTCAAATATTACTTATAGTTTAGACAAAACTAATCCCGATGCTACCCAATTACAAGATAGTATTGTTAACGCTGATGAATTAAAACTCGATCTAACAAATTCTAAATTTTCTTCTGTCATCAATATTAATCCTCAAGATTTTGCAGCTTCTAATTTAATTATCGATGGAGATGATGCCTTTACCGAAGTATTACTTGATACTAGCAATCTAGGAGATATCTCTACTATTCCTACAATAGAAGTTAATGTTGACAAAGTCAAAGTTAACTCTATTAATTTCGATTTTTTAGAAAGAAAGTTACGTGGTGAGTTTCGTACTCTCGATCTAAGCGAAAGAGAAACAGGAATATATATTCCAGACAATTTCTTATCCTATAGCGGACAAAGTTTAGATATTTTTGAAGTTATCTTTACAGATGCAAAAGACTCAATTTATCTTTCTCCTAGTGCTAACGATATTACAACAGTTGGAACGCCTGATTTGCGTGGAGAATTAATGTCTTTTTATCTCGGTGATGGAGGACCGTTTTCATGATCGCACTGGTTTTAGAGACTCTCTAATCTATCCTGGTTCTGGTAATAATTTTATATATGGTGCAGGAGGATTTGACGAAGTATTTTATGAACAGGGTTCGAGATTTGATTATCAAATTACGGTAGTTGACGATCGCACTGTTGAAGTTTACTATAAACCAGATGATACAACTGATACTTTGATTGATGTTGAAGCAATTAATTTTGAAGGTGCAGATGAGTTAGTAGAAAACCCTTTTTATCGAGGAAACGACCCAGAAAAGGCATACACTACTTTTACTCTTCAAGTAACAAAAGAAGATAATTGGAGTCAACCACCATTTATCTTTTCTCCCTTCACTTATTTTGTACCTTTTGGGACAACAGAAATTAGTCTCACTAAAGACTTACTTCTAAGTAATGTTTATGACCCACAAGGAAATGAAGACCAATTAGAAATTTCTTATATTGATGTCTATACCTACAGTAATTCTAATCCCGAACTAGATACTACAGACCCTAGTGCTGATATTTGGGAAGTTACCATACCTGAAGGGTTAAATGATGGAATAGAACCTGTAGTAATTGACTATTTTGTTGATAAGGGTTTCTCAAGTCAAGGTAATTTTCTTGAAATTTATCCTAGTACAAAATTGTCTTATATTTCGGCAAAAGCAGCAATAGATTTACGAGCTTTTGGGGAATCTGAGTCAATGGAAGCTACAGAATTTGATGATACTTTATCTAGTGGAAGTGGTGATGATACTTTAAAAGGCAATAATGGCAATGATTTACTTAACGGAGAAGATGGAAATGACAGCTTAGATGGTGGGGAAGGAAATGATAGCTTAAATGGTGGTATTGGTAACGATAATATTCTTGGTGAAGAGGGTAATGATTTTCTGGAAGGGAACGATGGTGAGGATATTCTCGAAGGAAATAATGGAAATGATACTCTCAATGGTGGTGCTGGAAAAGATTTATTATTAGGTGGAGATGGGGATGATACTTAGATTCTCCAAATTAATGAAAGTGCGGGAGATATTATTCAAGATATCCAAGGAAATGACAGCGTTAAAGTATTTACCGATAGTAATACCGAAGCCACAGTATTGCTTTCTGTGCCAACATCAGGAACAATCGGTATCAGCAGACAAGATAGCAATTTAATTATCGATCTTAATCAAAATGGTCTTGCTAATTCAGAAGACGATCTAACTATCTTAGATTTCTTCAACGAATCTGGTAATAGTGCAGGAAAAGGCTTTATTGAAAATATTGCTAACCTTTCTGGTACTAATATTATTAGCTTTTTCGCTAACGATATCGAACCTGGAAACTTACAACAAGGTACTTATGCTAATGATACCTTAATTGGCGGTAGTGGTAATGATACTCTCATTGGTGAAGCAGGAAATGACCTTTTAGAAGGAAATAATGGCAATGACCATTTAAGTGGGGGTATAGGAAAAGATTTCCTTGAGGGAGGTCTTGGTAACGATACCATCCACGGAGATGCTGGTAAAGATAAATTATACGGTGGGGACGATTCCGATGAAATATATGGTGGTGCAGATAATGACAAATTGTATGGAGACAATGGTAATGATTATCTCTATGGTGACGCTGGTAAAGATAAACTCAAAGGAGGAGTAGGACATGATGTTCTCTTTGGCGGAGATGATAAAGATGATTTAAATGGAGAAGATGGCAATGATGTTCTCTATGGTGATGGTGGTAATGACAAACTGAAAGGAAAAGATGGTAATGATGAATTGTTTGGAGACTCTGGTAACGATAAACTCGATGGTGGGGATGGTGATGACTTACTTATGGGTGGATTGGATGATGACAAGTTAGATGGTGATGACGGTAACGATAATCTCTTCGGTGGTGAGGGTAATGATACACTCGAAGGTGGTCGCAGTGATGATATCTTAACTGGTGGTAAAGGAAATGATTTCCTTGAAGGAGATTCTGGTGCTGATAAATTTATCTTTTACTCCTGGAATGAAGGAACAGATATTATCGAGGACTTTGATATAAGAGAGGGCGATGTTATTGAAGTTTATCAGCGGGGATTTGGTGTCGGTGCGAAGTTTAGTTATGACAGTAGCACTGGTGATTTATTCTTTGAAGGTAGCAATACAGTTACTGGTACTTATCAAATTGCCACTTTAGAAAACACACCCAATGGATTTGACGTTAACCAACACATAGTCTTGATTTAGGAATATAGATTATAGAGCAAAATTTCCCCATTTTAATATTCTGATTACAGCGTGAGCCTTTTTGTAGATTATTGGTATTTACAGAAGGGCGTTTTCTTTTCTTGATAATTAGTTTTTTTCACCATTGCATCTTTCTTGCTTCTTAATCAAATTTTAGAGCTTAAAAAAATTTCTCAGACAATTGCATAGCAACTAAAACTTGTCGTAAAGGGCGACATCAAATTGAAAAACATCACAATTAAATAAGGAGGGCAAACCATGTTCCAACCACTTCCAAACCCAATCGTAACAATCCCAATTGGCAACACAAAATGGGGAGATAATGGTGACAACTCATTAGATGGAACCCCTTACGATGATACCCTTTATGGCAGAGATGGCAATGATACCCTTAAGGGAAATGATGGTAGTGACTGGCTTTATGGGGAGGATGGAGATGATCAAATATCCGGACATGATGGAAATGATTATCTTTTTGGTGGAGATGGAAAAGATGTTCTATCAGGAGATGGAGGCAATGACTTTTTTTCGGGCGGTTCAGGAAATGATGTAATGGGGGGCAGTATTGGCGACGATATTATGTATGGTGACTCTGGAAACGATCAATTACTGGGGGGAGGAAATGATGATATATTGCATGGTTCTAATTCTACCGCTAAAGGTGCTTATGAATATGACAAGCTGAGAGGAGATGGCGGAGCAGATGTATTTGTCTTAGGAACTACTTTTGGTGGTGGTGGTGCTTGGTACACTGGTCTTGGCTATGCAACTATTGAAGATTTTGATTGGAAAGAAGGGGATAAAATTCAACTTTACGGAAGCATCAATGACTACAGCACATTTACAGGTAATTGGCTTGGAAGCAGTGCTACAGATACAGCAATAACCTATAAAGGAGATGTAATTGGAGTTCTACAGGATGTATCTGGCGGAGACTTTATAATGTCACTTGATGCTGACTTTGTCGTCTAGTCAAATGTTTTAACCTAATTGAAAAAGGGTAAATAAAAAAGTGCTTAAAGTTTTATTGATGATTCTTTAGGCACTTAATTTTTTGTATTGTTATTCAAAATAAACATATTTCTAGCAAATTTACTAACAAAATTTTCCGCCTACCCCGCATAAAAACCTCAGATTGTCGTAAAGAGAAACATAGGATTAAAGATAACAAGAATTTGCCGATGCAAATTATCGCTTATAGCTAAAGTGCCATTGCATCCCAATAAAGAGGGGACTCGGCACTAGGGAGAAGAACCATGAATACTCAGTGGGGAAAAATAGTTTTTAAAATCTTATGTTGGTTGTTCTTAGAAATTTTGTTCAATTTAGTTGGAATTGACGAGCTACTTGATTACAGTGAATTTGCCCTCATGCCTAAAGTAATGGTTCAAGTAAGCTGCTCATTAATTACTGCTTAATATCTCATGGTAAGTAGCTCTACTTTATTAAACATCAAATGCTGAGAACAGGTTTTAGGTTTTAGGGGTTAGGTTTTAGGGAAAATTTAATTTAACTTATTTTATGTTTAATTAGGTTGACTTACTTATCAAAATTTAACTTCTCAGATGCTCTTTTAGATGTAGATGTAACACTGTTAGTTTTAATATTATATACATAATAGACATTGTGCCAAAATCGCGATCTACCGAAGTTAGGCACTGTGTGTAATCGCAATTCCGATAAAGTGTACTTAGAGTCAGACCATTCGTGGATAAATTAGTTATTTTAAACGTAGCAGAGGGAAACTTAGAAACAGGCTTTCCCATAACTCTGCAAATTGGGGAAGAAAATACTCGTCCTACCGTAGAAATTACTGCTAATTTACCTGCTAATCCCGAAATTAGTCCTCATTACCATCATTGGCAATCTATTTACCGTAATTTAAAGCTTTCATCTCGCCCTATTGGATTACCTAAGACTATTTCTGCTAATACTTTGGCAGAATGTCAACAAGCAGCAGATAATTTCAAGGTACATTTCAACAATTGGCTGACAGCAGATTCTTTTCGTCCCATCCGTGAGAAATTTCTAGAAAAACTTGCTTTAGAAGATAACATCCGCATTCTGTTACAAACCAAAGATTTTCAATTACAACAATTGCCCTGGCATCTTTGGGAATTGATAGAACACTATGCAAAAGCAGAAATAGCCTTGAGTTCACCTGTGTACGAACAGGTAAAAAAAACGCCGTATATCGGTGAAAAAGTTAAAATATTAGCTATTTTAGGTAATAGTCAAGGAATTGATACTCAAACTGACCGTTTCCTTTTAGAAAGTTTACCCAATGCGGATGTTACTTTTTTAGTAGAACCCGAACGTCAAGAAATTAGTGACCAACTATGGGAACAACATTGGCAAATTTTATTTTTTGCTGGACATAGTTCTACTCAAGAATTAAAGGATACTGGAAAAATCTATATCAATCAAACTGAAAGTTTAACTATTACTCAATTAAAATATGCCTTAAGGAAGGCAGTTGCAAGAGGTTTACAATTAGCTATTTTCAATTCTTGTGATGGTTTGGGATTAGCAAGGGAGTTAGCATCTTTACAGATTCCTCAAATTATTGTAATGCGAGAACCAGTTCCTGACAAGGTAGCACACCAATTTTTAAAGTATTTTTTGTCAGCTTTCTCTCAAGGCAATTCCTGTTATTTAGCTGTGCGAGAAGCAAGGGAGCGATTACAGGGTTTAGAAAATCAATACCCTTGTGCTAGTTGGTTGCCTGTTATCTCCCAAAATCCTGCTGAAGTACCTTTAACTTGGCATGAGTTGTGCAGTCAAAATCTACCTGATTCATCTCAAACTTTAGTCAGATCAACACCTAGCAAAAGGAAGATCAAACTATTCAATTTCTCAGTAATACTGGTGGTAAGTACCTTAATTACTGGACTAGTAATGGGAATGCGTTATTTAGGTCTATTGCAATCCCTGGAGTTAAAAGCGTTCGACCAATTATTACAACTGCGTCCCTCAGAAAAACCCGATTCGCGTCTCTTGATTGTCGCTGTAACTGAGGAAGATGTACGCAACCAACAAGGGGAAAAACCGCGAGGTTCTTTGTCAGATAAATCTTTGGCTCAATTACTAGCAGAATTAGAAAAATATAATCCAGCAGTCATTGGGTTAGACATATATCGGGATTATCCAGTGGATGATAATTATCCTGAATTAGCAAAACTGATGTACAACAGCACTCGCTTGGTAAGTGTATGTAAAGTTAGCAATCCTCGCACTGGTAGAGCGGGTGTTGCGCCACCTCCAGAAGTTGACCCAGATAATCTGGGTTTTAGTAATATTCTTTTGGATTCAGATAATGTGGTACGTCGTCATTATTTAGCCTTAACTCCTCCCCCTTCCTCTCCTTGTAATGCTTCTTACTCCTTAAGTGTTCAACTCGCTTTACGTTACCTCTATAACCAAGGAATCAAGCTACAATTTACCCCTGAAGGTTCATGGAAACTGGGAAAACTCACCTTTAAACCTTTGGAATCACATACTGGGGGATATCAAGGAATTGATGCTTTAGGACACCAAATTCTACTTAATTATCGTACTTCATCTTCTCCAGAAATAATTGCCCCGCAAATATCTTTGGGAGATGTTTTAGCTGGAAAACTGAACGCTTCAGTGGTACAAGACCGTATAATTCTCATCGGTACAACAGCCGAGAGTTTTCGTGATTATTCATTGACTCCTTACACTGTGAATGGAAAAATACAAATCATCCCAGGGGTGGTTCTTTAAGCACAAATGATCAGTCAACTGATAAGTGCTGTTATGGATGGACGACCTTTATTACAGAGTTGGTCAATATGGAGTGAAATATTTTGGGTGTGGATTTGGTCTATAACTAGTAGTTTATTAGCTTGGTATTTGCGTCAACCTAATTATTTAATAATAGGTATTGGAGGAGGATTACTAATTTTATATGGCACTAGTTTAGTTGTCTTAGTTGCATTTGCCTTGTGGATTCCTCTAGTTCCTGCATTGTTAGCTATGTCAGGTAATATTATATGTATAATAGCCTTTTTTTCTACACAACAAAAACACAAATTATCTCAAAATAAAGATTGAAATTTTCGTTTTTTTAGTCTTATAAAAAATATTTAATATCTTATTCAATTGAAATCATGAATAATTATTGGCAATCGCTCAAATTAATTACTACTTTGCTAATCATAACTATCTTGGGCAAGATTACTTATTCTCCCAGACTATTAGCAGAATCAGTTGTTTCTCACAGTAACTCAATCAAATTTATCCCACCACCGCCACCACCAGATCGTAGCGCAGCAGGAGATCGGGGTGAAGCAGCGAGTCGTGGTTGTGGTAGTAGGGAGCAATCTTTAATGGCGTTAGTTCCTAGTTACCAACAAACAATTAATCTCAATCAAGAACAGACCATTCCAGTTACTAAAATTTGGGGATTAACAACCTCTGAATATCCTACTTTTTGGTTTTTTATTCCTTATCACCAATCCGCGATCTCTTCAATGGAGTTTGTTCTTAAGGATGAGTCTCAAAAACCTAGTAAAACTATATACCGTAATTTTTTAAGCAAACCAGAAATCCCTGGTATTGTTAGCGTTTCTACTAAAACCCACACTCCACCTCTAGAAATCAGCCAAACAAACCAACCAAGAATGTATCATTGGTTTTTCAAAGTAAGAGTTAAATGCAACCCGCAACAGCCAGCAAAATTACATTTTGTTGAAGGATGGATCGAGCGGACTGAGTTAAATTCAGAGCTTGGCGATCTCGAAGAGATCCGCTTCGCGGCGCGTTTTGAGCAGCTAACCTCTCTAGAAAAGGTAGCATTTTACGCAGAAAAAGGAATCTGGCACGATGCTGTTACAAATTTAGCAGAACTTAGCCTAGCTAATCCCAACGACGATCGTATAAATTTTTTAACTGAATGGAAAAGCTTGTTGCAATCTGTAGATTTAGAAAATTTAGCTAACTATCCACTTATTGACTGTTGTGAATCTGTTAAGTAGAGCTTCATAAATTAACTTCAGCTAATTTATGATTAGCTCCCGAAAAATGGGTAAATATTTATGGGGTTTGGTTTACATTTATTGTGATAAGAAGCTTTTTAGGTCGCTTCTGGATGTAGCTATCAACTGAACTTATGACCGCGAGAGAGGCTTCCGGCTAGGAAGCCTCTCTAATCGCGGTGTTGACTACTTGCTCAATTTGAGCTACTGTAATATCTTTGTCAACCAAATTATCAAAGTACACATTAACCTCAGTTAACCTGCCATTTTCCATGTTCCAGCCGATTAATGGTCTACTTCCAATTTGATTCTCAATTGCTGTACTTGCTGCTTCTGATTGTTTAATGAACTCTTGGAACGTTTCAATCACTTGACACCCAGGAAGAGCAAGCAGCATTATAAAGTAGAGAATTGTTGAGGCAAGTAATTTCATCATACCCTCCCTGCTATATTTTTCCTCAACACAGTACATACTTGAATTCACTTCCATGTCTCAGTGGAGTTCATATTGAGAACCATCTTCAGGAACATTATCAATTGGTTTTGTTTCCCCAGTTTCTTCGATTACTTTGATCTCAATTGTGTTGACCTGAAGAATACCTTCACCAGAATAACGTTCTGGATTAGCGAAAATTTCTATTTCTCTTTCCATGTCTCGCCTTCCTTGTTCAAAGAATCTTTCGGCTGCTGTTGGTGAAAACAAACCATTTAAGACGGATTGATTGATATTAGGTACAGCATTTTGGGCTAAAGCTGTCCCCATCGCACCAACAATTACCAAGGCTATCGCACCCGAGGTGCAGAAACTAGAAACAAAGTGTAGACTATTAGTTTTCATCTTACCCTCCCAATATAATAGTGGTCTGTCAACTTTTAATTAATGGGTTGAGGTTGACACGGTGACGCGGTGACAGGGCGTGTGCGGAGAAAAGTTTACCTATCATTAATCATTCTTAGAATGGCTTTTCTACCTCTATTATAGAAATGATTATGTTACAAAAAAATTAAAGAGCTATTGACGGCTGAATTCTTGAATCGACTGAGTAATACCATCCCACAACAACTTTCGGGCTTGAAGGGCTTTTTGAGCAGCCAAAAATGCCTGATGCCATTTGACGGAATCACTACCACAGAGATTCTTTAATAATTTTTGTCCCATTGGTGCATGGTATTTCTCATCTAGTTCTGTATGTCTTTTCAGGTAAAGCATAAAGGAATTAGTAGAAAAATCCTGGGAATTTTCTAATTGGTCAATGATTTGTTGAAAGATCTTCGGGATAATATCTTCTCGACCTAAAAGAAAAACGGCAGCCACTTCATGAGTTCGTCCTTGTGCTGCTGCTAAAGTATGAAGCACAAAAGATTTGGTAGATTCAGAGAGAGAAAGTAATGCTAGAGCTTCTGGAGCAGAACTGCCTTTTTTTAGATTACTAATAAAGTTACAGATTTGCTGAGTAGAAGCACCGACTTCTTCCATTGCTGCCAAGTAAAGATGAAAGTGACTTAAATAATGTCCTGGTGCTACTTCATCAGTTTCTTCTGCCAACACAATTTCATTGACTAATCGTGCAGAAAGGATATCTTGAGGGGGAAGCCAGGGTAAGTCCATGCCAGTTAAACGGCGTTGAAGAGTTTTGAGCAATGTCATAAAATCCCAGACTGCAAAAACATGAGATTCCATAAAAATTTGCAGAGATACTGGGTTATTCACTTGTTGATAGACTGGGTGAAGATATAGAGCAGTTCGCCAGTGATCGGTTTGTTCTAGAAGTTGAACATAAGAAGCTTTTTTGGTTACAAATTTAGTGGTTGGCATAATTTTTTTCTTGAAAATCGAAATGTTATGAAAGAGCAAACAGTTGCCAATGTTGCGAGTGCCAAACTCGCAGCAAATTACTGTCAATTTTGTTACTTAATAATTATGAGCGAATTTAACTATTTATGTATTTTACTGAAGCTGTAAGTTCAGAATTTTGTTTTCTAATCCCCTGAGAGACTATTTCCAGGTCATCGCAACAATTTTGTAAATTAATATGAAGTCCATAGCATACTTCTGGGAAAGTCAAAACCCACTCTTGATTTACAGGTTGAAACAGCAGTGCTATACAAACAAAGTCTAGACTAATTAAAATTAACCACTAATAATTGAATCCTGACTATAAGCAATCCGCATTTTTTCTAATTCTTCAATGCGTTTTTTAGTAGCTTGTATTTCTTGATAAATTTGTGACATTGTTTCTGCGTCAGTTATGGGGTTGAGTTTTTCCCATTCTTCCGTACAATACATTTTATATTTAATACAATTTACTAATTCTAAAGATGCGATCGCATTGTCAATTCTTGCAGCAGCACGATATATATCTTCTTCTGTTTTTTCTTCTAGATGTAAAATTGAATTAATTTGAACAATATTCTTAGGATAATTAACAATCCGATTATGTAATGTTGTTAGTAAAAACTCTGGTTCTAATTTAACTCTTTCAGGATTTGCTGTTTCTATATCTATAATTTCTTGCCATAAAAAACGATGATGAGGCATACTGAAACATAAATCTTTATCCTCTAGTTTATCTATGATACTTTCTCGATATCTGGGACAATGAATATAAATTAGTAACAGTAAGGATTCTGCTTCTTTTAAGAGTTGTTCTTCTGGGCTGGTAGCAACCTTTAAGAAAGTTGGCGATTTAGTATTTGCTACTTGTTTATAAGCAGTTTTGGGTTTAATATTTTTTCTGTAAGCTGGAGATAACTGTGACTGAAGCGTAGCTAAGTTGGGAGAAACTAATCTAGCATCCCCTTGAGACAGGATTTCTGCACAATAATTAAGATAGTAGTTGCGTTGGTTAGCATCTTGCAGACGGTTAAGTAGTTTAACCATTGCTGTTGCAACTTGCTGCATTTGCTCGCCAGCTTTAAGGTTTTTTCCCACTAAGAGATTATGTATTTGCCAATTAACCCATAAAGGAGCATGATCTAAACCATTGCGATAGATATCAGCAGCATCATCTCTAGAAAGCAAAAATTCATCAGCATCTTTTCCTGATTCTAGATTTAAAACTCGTAACTGTACTTCTCCAGAATAGACTAAATCTTGGATTTGGGCGATCGCCCTTTCCGTAGCTTTGATCCCTGCATTATCCCCATCAAAATTGAGGATAATCTGTTTAGAAGCAGTATAACGGAGCAATTGTTTGATTTGAGAAGAAGTTAAAGCCGTACCCAAAGCAGCTACTGTATTAGTAATACCTGCGGTATGGAGTGCGATCGCATCAAAATAACCTTCTACTACAATAGCGCGGTCTTCTGAAGTAATACTGGGATGAGCTTTATCCAGATTAAAGAGAGTTTTACTCTTATCGAATAGGGGAGTTTCAGGGGAATTAAGATATTTTGGCTGATCATCTCCTAGAGTACGACTCCCGAAGCCAATAACCCTTCCTCGGATATCAAGAATAGGAATAACAACGCGATCGCGAAATATGTCATAATAACCATTACCTGTACTACGTTGCTTAATTAATCCTGCTGAGGACAAGAGACTTACAGGATAGCGTTTCTGCTCTACCAAATAACGATACAGGGTTTCCCATCCCCCAGGAGCATAACCCAATTGAAACTGAGAAATGATGCTCTCTTGTAACTTTCTTTCACTTTGGAGATACTCTAGAGCAGTTTTTCCTTGAGTTTGTTGTAAGGCGTGTTGATAAAAATTAGCAGTTACCGCTAAAACTTCGTAAAGCTGCTCCCTAAGAGTTAATTGACGCTGTATTTCTTGTCTTTTCTCAGGCTCTAAAGTTGTTACTGGGATTTGATACTTACGAGCTAAATCTAGCACCACCTCTGCAAAAGATTGTTTCCCAATCTCCATCAGAAATTTAAAAGTATTTCCCCCCATACCACAACCAAAACAGTAATAGACTTGTTTTTCTTGGGAAACGCTAAAACTGGGAGTTTTCTCATTGTGGAAAGGACATAAACCCAAATAGTCTTTACCACGTTTGCGTAACACAACATATTCGGAAATGACATCTATAATATCAACTTCCTGTTGTACTGCTTCAATAGTGTCTGGGTGAATACGAGGTATTTCCACAAGTTAGATAAGAATTTACTTTTGTTTAATTTTAAGATTTTATTCTACTTATAAAATACATCTTGTATTAAGCTCTAATATGAAGTTATTACCCATAATTAATTTCCCACAATATTTTGCTATTATCTATGGCGATGGAGAATCTTCATCAGAGATATTTTCTCACCCAAATTGTATATACGACCTGGTAATTGCTATCTCTGGCAGACTCCTTTAGTTTTACTTCATCTTACAGCTATTTTTAGAGTCATGAGGTACACATTACTACTCCCTACTCCCTAAAACAGAGGGTTAGTGTAGCTCACCAGTATGAGAATTGCTATATCAGGGACTTGCTAATTGCGATCGCCTACTTTTTCATTCCCAGGATTTTTGAAGAGATTATTAACCTCTCAACAATAAGGATGAGCAATGAATTATGAGGGTGGAGGAAAGTTTTTCCTTTCTCCTTATCACTCATTAGCAGAGGTTCAGACAAAGCAGATTAGCTCCCCATAGCTCATGCTTCATCCTTTATTCCTCATCCTTTCTGAAACTGCCAATACCAGAAATAGCTTAACTTAAAAAATACCGTGAACCATAATCACTTCAATACTGTGCCAGAGATTAACCAATATCTAGCATCCGAAGAACCTTTATTCAGAGATATCTTAATCGCCGACGATAGTATAGAAAACTTGCGGTTGCTCTCCATTCTGCTCACCGCACAAGGTTATACAGTTCATCAAGCAACCAGTGGGCAGATGACCCTAAAAGCTGTGGAAACTCTTGCACCAGACCTAATTTTACTAGATATCATGATGCCAGACATCAATGGCTATGAAATCTGTAAAAAACTCAAAAAAAATCCCCAAACTTACCCTATCCCCATTATCTTTTTGAGTGGTTTAGATAATGTGCTGGACAAAGTTAAAGCTTTTGATGTTGGGGGAGCAGACTACATCATCAAACCCTTTGAGATTGAAGAAGTTTTAGTAAGAGTACGCAACCAATTAGTTTTTAAAGCAGCACAACAGGAAATTTGCCAATTAAACGCCCAGCTTGAAACCAGAGTTAAAGAGCGTACTCAACAACTGATAGCTGCTAATAAACAACTGGAACAGATAGCGATATATGATAGTTTGACTGGCTTAGCAAATCGCTCCAAGTTTATGGAGCAACTAGAACAATCCCTATCCCGAGCTAAGATTGATTCTACCTATCAATTTGCTGTATTATTTCTTGACTGCGATCGCTTTAAAATTGTCAATGACTCTCTTGGTCATTTAGTAGGGGATGAACTGTTAAAACAAGTTGCGAATCAATTACAAACCATTGTTCAAGAAACAGATCTCCTTGCTCGTCTCGGTGGAGATGAGTTTGGGATTATATTGTCTGCAATTCCGGCTCTTGATCAAGCGATGGAAATAGCAAAGCAAATTATAACTACTGTCCAAGAGCCATTTTATTGCAATAGTTATGAGATTATTGTCAGTGTTAGCATTGGCATTGTTTTAGGCTCTCCCGACTACGAACAACCCGAACATATACTAAGAGATGCAGATACAGCTATGTATCGAGCTAAAGATTTAGGTCGAGGACAATATCAGATTTTTACTCCGACCATGTATAAAACTGTTCATGATTTGTTAAAGATCGAAACAGATTTACATCGAGCCGTAAAACAAAAAGAATTTGTCGTCTATTATCAACCCATTGTTAATTTAGGTACAGGCAAAATTGTTGGCTTTGAAGCCTTAGTTCGCTGGTTGCATCCTCAACAAGGATTAATTCTTCCTGAGGAGTTTTTACCCGTTGCAGAAGAAACTGGTTTAATCTGTGGGATTGGTATCTTAGTAATAGAACAAGCTTGTTATCAGCTTTCTCAGTGGCAAAAGCAAGGATTTAAGCCTCTCAAAATATATATTAATCTAGCAGCGCAACAACTGAACCAAGCTAATTTAGTTGAGGAAATCGATCGCATCCTGACTGAAACTCAACTAGATCCAGCATCTATTAAGTTGGAGATTACAGAAAGCTCTATGATACGAAACTTACAATCAACCAAGCTGTTAATTCAAGAATTACGAGAGCGTGGCATACAACTTAGTATTGATGATTTTGGCACGGGTTATTCTTCTTTGAGTCAACTACAAACCTTTCCCGTTAATACACTGAAAATAGACCGTTGTTTCCTTCGCAATCTTGATGGACAAACTGATAATCTGGGTTTAGTTCCAGTGATTCTCAGCATTGCAAGGGTAATGAATATGGATGTGGTAGCTGAAGGTATTGAAACCATAGAACAATTATCTCAACTCCGAGAACTAAGTTGTCATTTCGGACAAGGATTTTTGTTTTCTGAGCCTTTAAATGGGGAAGATGCTAACCAACTCATCCTTCAAAATCCTCAATGGTAATGGATGGGGTATAGGGCGGGCGAAGGGTCAGGGCTGTTTCATTCTGGGTTAAGGCAGAGGAGGAGCAGGGGAGGCTCATAGGTGTAGGTTTTTTACTTTTGACCGTTTATTAGTTTGGGGAATTGGGGAAGCGCGGGAATTAGGGAGTATTTTTTAGTTCATCGTAAGTATCAATAAACACATTTTTTAAGCGA